>ENA-UOOH01003935-UOOH01003935.1-fermentation-metagenome-genome-assembly--contig:-NODE-3935-length-10739-cov-3.683358_pt1 | contig 10739 bp, 10 predicted proteins | sample MGYA00245778_ERZ724025 | MGnify/ENA primary metagenome ERZ724025 (study PRJEB28704, sample SAMN03018313) | fermentation metagenome | biome: anthropogenic terrestrial biome; feature: soil; material... | reverse complement strand
CGAGTTGGTGAGCTTCTAGAGAAACAGAAACAACTTTACTCAGATCTAGGAGTGGATCCACCAGCCTCGTTATGAGTCTCCGGGAATCCAGGTGATTACGGCGGTGTTTTGGCCATAAAGTATTCCGTCGTCCTTAACAGTAATTTTCACTAACAACCTGGTTCCGTCGGCCCTGGCGATATCGAAAGCATCTTGGGTGAAGTCAACAAAATTGGCGCTAGTGATGTTTACGTCTATATTCTCTACAGTACCGGTTTCTTCGTTATAAATCTCATCGCTAAAGATAATGGGGAAATCAATTAGAGCCGCAATTCGCTCAGGCCCCAGACTTACAATGGCAGAGGTCACTTCGGTTAGAAAACCTTGGACTGTCTGGTCCGTATCACCACCGGTGAGTCCTCCTACACACCCGGTGAGTAGTATGGCAGCAAGGAAGAAAATCGTTGAACCCAATAAACGACTCTTTGTCTTCATAATCAAACCCCCAAATTTGCGATATTAACCATCTTCTGGAAAAATGAGAAAAATCCTGCCAAACCTTGTACCCCAACCTTAGGTTACTCTCGCCGTGTTTGAGGGACTGTCCCGCGCGCATTTTGCAGGGATTTCGTACGTTTTTCCAAGAACACTTACGCTTTGCGCCAGCTTGAGGGCAAATTTATAGATTGTTACATGGAAATAAAATATATTCCATTTATATTAACCCTGTGTTTACTTATAATGATCATGAGTTTGACATGCAATGATTAGGCCAAAGGGAGGTAAAACAATTGAAAAATCGCCTTTTGTTTGCGGTCTTGCTTTGTTCAATTCTAGTGATGGTAGCACTTTTCTGTATACCGATTGTAGCTGGGGCGGAGGCTAACGGCAATATGAAAGTCGTGGGATTGTACTCTGAAACAGCTGCCGGTTCGCTATCGTGTTGGAGATAAAGATCTTATAAAAGTCAAGCTCGGCGACGAATTGCCATACGAAGCAGAAATTCAAATTGACGTTGCACGCGATTGGGTCGAGTTAGTCACGGTTGAGGATCCTAACATCGTCTATGAAATAAGAGGCGACAAAGAGGGAGTAGTCCAGGTAAAACTTACAGATCTCGTAGAGCAGGGACTGGCTAGGGCGGTGGGTTTTCCTGAAGCGAGTGCCGACATAGACCCTGAATTTGCCAACACCCTAGTGGTTAAAGAAAAACTCCGTTTTACCTGACGATGTTAATGCCGCGCAGCAAGTTGTGGACCACTTGGTGGGTTTGGGACATCGACGCATTGGCTACATCAATGGACCTGAGGGTGTGATCCCATCGCAAGAAAGGATTAAAGGTTATAAAAAGGCACTAAAGGAGCATGGTATTGCGTTTGATGCCGAACTTATAAAAAGTGGTGAGTGTGGCTGTCACAGAAGGGGATAAGGTTGCGGCCCAAATTCAGTTGGATTATGAGGTCAATGCTTATTCTTTAGGGGATTTAATTACACATGTAGAAGCGGCGACGGAGGGGCAGTCGATGCTCTCCTTAAGGAATATGAAGCGAGCTATGTCTTAACCGATCGAGTTCGGGAAGGCGGGGTAGAGCGAGAGGCTTTCAGGGATTCGGCTCGTATCGAGATTGGTCTACGCTCTTTCCTTGAAGAAGGCGGGTTCAAGGGCTTTACCACCAATTTCGAAGACCTTGTTGGTCTCAAGCAACTTCCAGGCTTAGCGGTTCAGCGCGTGATGAACGATGGGTACGGCTTTGGTGCGGAAGGTGACTGGAAAACAGCAGCCATTTTGAGGGCGATGAAGGTGATGAATGTTGGTCTTGAGGGCGGTACGTCTTTTATGGAAGACTATGTCTATCACCTCGATCCCGAGGGGAGCCGGTGCCCACATGCTCGAAGTCTGTGAGTCTATTGCCGCAGATAAGCCAGTCTTGGATGTGCAACCTTAGATATTGGCGGGAAAGAGAACTCGGCTCGTTTGCTTTTCGCGGCACCTACGGGGCCAGCTATCTGCGCTTCTCTGATTGATTTAGGCAATCGTTTCCGGATGATAAAGTTGATGTAGTGAACCCCCCTGCTGATTTGCCCAAACTCCCGGTGGCTAGGGCTCTTTGGGATCCGAAACCTAACCTCAAGGTTGCTGCGGAGAGTTGGATTTTAGCTGGAGGCGCCCACTATTCGGTGTTTAGTCAGGCTCTTACTCCCGAGTATGTGGAAGACTACTGCGAGATGGCAGGCATTGAGTACCTGCTTATTGATGAGGATACGGAGGTTAGAAAGTTCAAGCAGGAACTCCGTCTCGGAGAGATCTATTACCACATTGCTAAAGGTAGGATGGAGTTGGGGACTGTACCTCACACAATTCGCATGAATTTCGTATTTGGGACTAATGCTTGCATTATACAGTAATGGGTATTCAACTATAATGGTACCTTTGCAATATCGGTATTACCCATGCCTACCTATCTTCCACTGGGAAAGACTTTATATTTACCCTCACGGCCTGGTTGAAGGGTCTCATTTACGATGGGTTTATTTGCCTACCCAGCGATGGTATGGTGAGTTCTTTAGGAAGCATCATGGCTTTGGCAGCAATAGCTATGATCTTCGTCTTGGGGTGTAGAGGATGCTCGTTCCACAGAGACGATAAGAGGGATTTCGGGACATTCTGCAGAAAGTAGGACGCAAAGAATGCGAAGGTGATCAGCATGGGCTATAAGGAATTAATTGTCGCGGATATAGAAGGAACGCTTCGCGAGGTGATCTCCGTTGAAGATTTTATTAGTTGAAGATGAAGTGCAGTTGTGTGAGTCGCTAAAAGAACTTTTAAAAGGAGAAAAATGGACAGTGGAGTATGTCCACGATGGCCTTACTGCAGTCGACTATATCATGTGCGGTGGATACGACATAATAGTGCTAGACATTATGTTACCTGGGCTAGACGGCATTGAAGTGCTTTCTGAGATTCGTAGCAGAGGGAATACAGTGCCGGTTTTGCTGCTTTCGGCTAAGCGCAGCTCCGGCGACAAAGTTACAGGCCTAGATACCGGTGCAGACGATTACCTAACCAAACCATTTGATCCGACAGAGCTGAAGGCGAGACTACGGGCCTTATATAGGAGAAAACAGGATACGTACAAGACTGAAACCGTTGAGCTGGCCAATATTTCTTTGAACATTGCAACTGCCACTCTGCAGACTGACAGAAAAAAGGTGCAGTTAACGGCCAAAGAGTCGGATCTCGTCGAACTCTTTCTCTATAATCCAGGCCATGTTTTTGACAAGGAAGCTATTATCACCAAGTTGTGGCCTCTGGACAGCGACGTCACTTATTTCGTCCATTCGTAGAAAAATGAAAAAGATCGGCTCCCAAGCAAGAATCATCACTATCAGGGGCATCGGCTACAAACTGGAGGGTTAAAATTGTTCCAAGCCTTGAGGCGTAAATTCATGTTAGTCAATATGCTTTTGATTTTTTTCATACTCTCCGCAGCCCTCCTTGGCTTTTATGTCATTACTTGGCTTAGTTCGGAGCAATCTGCTACAAGACTAATCAATACTTACATGTCCATGCCCCTCGGAGAGATCCATAGCAGCAGTGACACGCCGCATCTGTTCATCTCAGAGATTGATGTGGCCACCTATGATTACATTCAACCCCTTATTGATTCCAATATCTTCAAGTACTTCAAGACATCATACGCACATGATAGTTTCAGTTCATCACAGACGAACAATATCTTGAGCGAGGTTGTGGCAAAAGACGATATAGCTGCCCGAATCAGGGTCGATGATCGCTTTTACAAATACCAAAAGCAAAAGATCAACGGTGAACGCATCAAGATCGTGGTTCTTGATGTGACAACGTCTACTCAGCATCTTCGTTCCACGGCCTTTACTCTAATTACGATAGCCTTGGTAAGTCTAATCTTTGTCTACTTTGTTAGCAAACTAATCACGGAGCTATCTGTCAAGCCCATTGAAGAAATGTTTAAAAGGCAGGGAGAATTCTTCTCGGACATTTCCCACGAACTAAGGACACCCCTCACTGCAGCAATTACCAACCTTGCCGTAATTCAGGCAAACAAAGCTGAAACAGTGCAATCCCAGGAAAAATGGGTTGGTTTCTTAAAAGATCAACTCGATCGCCTGGTTAATCTGGTCAATGAAATGCTCTATCTAGAGGACATTGGCTCAGGCGTCCATAGCGAGACAAACGAGCGAATCAACTTCAGTGAATTAGTCGAACAACAGATTAAGGGTCTTTCAGCCTATATCAATGAGAAAGGGCTAGGCTTAAATGTCTGCATCCAAGAAGAGGTGTATTATCATGGTGAATTAGAAGCATTAACCCGCCTAGTTAGTGTTTTGGTGGATAATGCAATCAAATATACTCCGGAAGGAGGCTCTATTTCCCTAAACTTGGCAGAGGCTGAACGCCGCGTCTACCTGACTGTTGAGAACAGCGGTGAAGGAATAGAACCCGAAGATTTAGACCGGGTGTTTGATCGCTTCTACCGGGTCAGGAAATCAAGAAGTAGAAACGAAGGGGGGCAAGGACTTGGTCTAGCAATTGCCAAATCAGTAGTAGAAAAGTATGGAGGAACAATTAAAATCACTAGTACAGTCGGGGCAAATACGATTTTTTCCGTAGAATTGCCCATCTAAAAGGCGATACTCCTCAGCTTTTTTAGAGGAGTTTTTTTGACGTCTCTATGTATGTAAAACTTGTAACCAAAACAAAAACCTTCAGGGTAAATTCAGCTGAACTTGTTAGGCTGTTATCAAAGCAAGATTGGGGTGATGAAATCCTATCAAACGCCTACAATATGGGCTAAATATAAGAACGTGAGTCAAAAGGAGGAAGGGAAAATGAGAAAAACCATAGTACGTTGTCTGACCAGATTATTTTTGGTAGTTACCTTGATGAATGCACTTATGCCCTGTTTCTTTGTTGCAGAAGCCTACACAGATCTTGAGATCACAGCCTGGAAGGCTCCCGCCCACATATCCATTGACGCGGATTTAGGTGAATGGAATACTTCGACACCCCTTGTCTTAGATCATGCTGAGCAGCTCGTTCGGGACTCAAATCAGTGGACCGGGACAGATGACTTAAGCGCAAAAATGTACTTTATGTGGGATCAAGAGAATCTCTACCTCGCGGGTGAGGTTCAAGACGATACACCATTTATGTATCGTGAAGGTTTTCCACCAGATATGGCCGATGCAATGGTTCTGTTTTTCAGTACCAATCCCGCGGCAGACCCAACAAGAGTCAAGTATGAGGCGACAGACTTTCGCTTGGTTATGATTATCGATGACTATTACTTCAACACTGGTCTGGATCGGGATATGGTTGAAAACACCTGTGGATTGGAGACCAAGGGTGACGACGGCGATGACCAGGTCTTAGATGGCTACGAATATGCCGTGAAAGAAGTTGCGGGAGGCTACATCTATGAAGCCGTAATTCCCTGGAGTAACTTTGCAAACGAGCAGATACCTGTCCTTTTTCCCGAAGCAGGCATGGTCATTGGCTTTGACTTTGCCATGTATGACCTTGACTTTCCCTGCCCAGGGGTTGCCACAGTGAGCATGGCCTGGACAGGAAGCACCGAAGGCGACACCAACCCGAGCACTTGGGGTAGGCTACTTTTTCAAGAATAGGGAATGGGGGAAAACGCATTGAAGAAATCTTGGTCCATACTACTAATTCTAGTACTTCTCCTATTCAGCATGGAGATTCCAGCTCTGGCGAAGGATATTGATCTTCAAGCAGTTCTAGGCAACACAGCAGCAGAGGGAAAATTCGATGTCTATCACTGGTGGACGGCTGGTGGAGAAAAAGAAGCGGTTGATTCTGCTATAGCTGCTTTTAACCAAAGATACCCGAACATTAGAGTAATTTCTAATGCGATTCCAGGGGGAGCCGGCGGTTCGATGGTAATGAAGGTCAAAGTCCTTGCTCTAACAGGCAATTCACCCGAGACATTTCAGGCCCATCCTGGTTTAGAACTCGAGCCCTATGAAGAGGCGGCGATGCTCTATGACTTAACCGAACTTTGGGAGACCCTTAGCCTGGAGGACAGGATGCTTAAGGGTATCTCGGAACTCTGTCAAATTGACGGCAAATATTACATTGTACCAATTGGCGTACACAAGACAAATATGGTCTTCTACAATAAAAAGATGTTTGAAGAATACGATATCAACCCGCCCCAAGAACCCGTGAGCTGGGATGATTTCTGGGAACTATGTGATGAACTTCAGGCTAAACTTCCAGCCGACAAATTTCCTATAGATTTAGGAGATCGAAAAGGTTGGCCCGCTACCCAAGTCTTTGAGAGTGTAATGATGGGTACGAGTCCCCAGACGTATGAGGATTTCATTAATGGCGTGGCCACAATCGAACAGGTTACAGAAGTGTTGGAAAACATGAAAAAGCTAATGGGCTACGTAGCCCCAGACCACTCGGCCAGGCTGTGGTATGAAGCGGCAGGTCGGGTTGTCGCAGGAGATTATGCCATGATGGTTCATGGTTCTTGGATTCAGGCGTTCTTTACCTCCCAAGGTTGGGAATATGGAAAGGATTACGGTGCCTTTGCCGCACCTGGTACCGCAGACACATTTGGTTTCTGTGTTGATGCCTTCGTGGTTCCCAATGGCTCTACAGGCGTAGAAAACGGCTTACGCTGGGCGGCCATGATAGCAGATCAGAATTTGCAGACCGTCTTTACTAATGCAAAGGAATCCGTTTCACCCTATCGTGATGTTCCTGAAGACATTTATGATGGCTTAACATTGAGATTTAAAAGTGAACTCTTAGATGACAACACGTTGGTTTATCCGAGTTTCACCCATGGTACTGCATTGCCCTGGCAGGTTTCAACAGATCTTCATAGTCGGATCTCTGACTTTGCCACCAGTTCTGATCCTGATCCAGAGCGCTACGCCAGAATGATCACTCAGTCCATTAAAGAAGCTGGTGTGAAAGGAGAGTGGAACATTGTTCAAGACTAAAGCTTCATTAAGACAGCTGTCTCTAGTTACCGTCATTGTGGTTTTGCAACTAGCCTTAACAACTGGTTTAGCTCTGGCCGCGGTTCCAGAGGTAGTTGGCAGAGTGAAACCTTTAATCGAACAGGATGGCTTTTTATTCAAGGATTTAAACGGCAATGGCAAGCTAGATGTTTACGAAGATTGGCGCTTGCCAGCTGCAGAAAGGGTAGAAGATCTCCTTAGTCAGATGACTTTAGTGGAGAAAATTGCCCAAATGCAGCACCCCTCCTTTGTACCCAAGGCCGATGGCTCTGCCCCCGCCTTTTTGGAGCGTTGGATGGAAGAGAGCAATGTGGGTTTTGTGTTAGTGAGGGATCTACCAGGTGCAAAGGCTGCGGCTGTAACGATGAATCAGATCCAAGAATGGTCTGAAAGCTCGCGCCTGGGCATTCCGGTTGTTGTAAGTATGGACTCCGTGCATGGCTTGAGCTATGTAAATGGTGGTCTAGTTCATCCCCATAACCTGGGTCTGGCAGCTACAAGAAATGTGGATTTGGTTAGAGAACTAAGTGAAGCCGGGCGTTTAGAGCATATGGCTATTGGGGTAAGAATGACTTTATCGCCAGAAGCTGACGTTGCCACGGAGCCTAGATGGGGCCGGGTGATGGAGACGTTTGGGGAAGATCCTGATTTGGTAGCTGAAATGGTTGTAGCCCAAGTTGAGGCGTATCAAGCAGGGACAACGTTAAACCCTGAATCAGTCATGGCTTGTGTTAAGCATTTTCCAGGTGCGGGTCCTCAAATGGAAGGAATTGATATGGCCCCCATCGTTTCGTCTACGGAAACCCTGGAGATTCACCTGAAACCTTTCAAGGCTGCAATTGCAAGCGGTGTAGCATCTGTCATGCCTTATTATAGTATCCCCTTGGCCATTGATATGATGGCAGCACTCGGTTCTGAGAAAACGCTCCAAGGATTACTACGGGAAGAAATGGGCTTTGACGGAATTATCCAAACTGACTGGGGTATGATTTGGGGTATCCAGCAGAGCTCGTCCTTTGTGGGCTATGAAATTTCCACTGAGGAAGCAGTAGTAATCGGTGTTGGTGATGCCAAAGTTGATGGTATTGGTGGCGAATCCATGCGGCTGATTGATCAAATAGAAGAATTGGTGCAAGAAGGCAGGATACAGGAAGAATCTATCGATGCATCAACTAGACGCATCCTACTTGCCAAATTTGATATGGGCGTTTTCGAAAATCCCTACGTTGACCCAGTCTACGCAGAATATTTTGTGGGCAACCCCAAGCACCAGGCCCTTTCCTTAGAAGCGGCACGCCAATCTATGACTCTATTGAAAAATGATGACGTATTGCCTTTGCCAGCCCAAGGTAAGATCTTGGTGGCAGGTGCGAGGGCCGAAGATATGGATAGCTTGACTGGTGGTTGGACTAGTAGCCAGGCCGGCATGACAATTGTAGAAGCTGTGAAGGCTCGAGTTGGCGCAAACGGTACAGTCGTACACGAGGGTGAAGATGTTAAACGGGCGGTCGAACTAGCTAAAACTAGTGATGTGGCCATTGTAGTAGTGGGCGAACCTTCTTACATGCACAGCCCGCCTTGGGGAGCAGATCGGCTTGACCTAACCACTTCCCAGACTGAAATGCTAGAAGCCCTAGAAGAGACGGGTATTCCCATTGTGGTTGTGGTTATGATGGGCAGACCTTATATCCTCACCTGGTGTGCAGAAAACACCGAAGCTATCCTTTCTGCCTATTATCCAGGCAGTCAAGGAGGCAAGGCAATTGCAGAGGTACTCTTTGGAGATTACAACCCCCAAGGAAAACTGCCAGTTCAATTACCTCGTTCTATGTCTCAAGTATTGACCCAGCGCAGTGACTTACCTTTTGATATTGAAGATCCACTTTATGACTACGGACACGGACTTAGTTACTAGCAGCTGTGACTCCTGGGTGCGAGATTCCTTCTTGCACCCAGGCACACAGGAAGGGGAATTATGATGGTTGATTTTTTCAAACGGCATCCATTGGTGGTTATGATTATTCCTTTCGGCCTTGTCTTCTATTTCATCTATGTCGGAATTGGCTGGAACCTTTGGGTTTCTGTTTCGGACTGGAAAGGTCTCATGGCAAGTTATAACTTCCAGGGATTTGATGCCTACCTGCGTATGCTGAATGATTCTACATTTTGGATTTCCTTAAAAAACACCTTGATTCTTTTTACCATTATTCCCATCTGTTTGCTGGTAGGCTTATTCTTGGCAATTGTTATGGATCAGGGTTTAAGGGGCACAAATCTCTTTCGTAATCTGTTCTTATTGCCCTTTGCCCTGTCCTTTGTAGTGACAGGTACATTGTGGGCGTGGATGTACAATCCAGCTAACGGTATTATCAATTCTCTGTTTCGTGGCTTGGGCTGGGATTTTCTGGTCGGTACCTGGCATACCTCCCAGCAAACGGTGATGCCCTCAATTATGCTCGCCTTGGTCTGGCAGTTTTCTGGCTATGTTGCTTTAGTTTTTCTGGGCGGTATAAAATCTGTACCTCAAAACCAAATTCAAGCTGCCCAATTAGACGGTGCCTCTACTTGGCGAATCTACAGACGTTTAATTTTGCCTCAACTAAAAGCTCCCATGACGACAGCAATTGTAATTATCGCCATGTTTGCTCTCCGCTCCTTTGACTTTATTTGGGTACTAACTGGCGGGGGACCAGGCTACGCATCACATACCTTGCCAATTCAAATGTACAAAGAGACGTTCTTATCAACTCGTTTTGTCTATGGTTCGGCCATCGGAAATGTCTTACTCGTCTTGGTTCTGGTGTTAGTGGTTCCGTTTACGTATCAAAATTACAGGAGGTAGAAAAGTGGAAACCAAATATGCTATGCCAGCCGCTCAGACGGGCTCAACTCGCACAAACGCGGCAGTCAAAACTAAGGTTTTGCATGTGGTGCTCTATGTCATACTCTTTGCTTTTGCCCTCTTTTATTTGATTCCTTTTTGGGGCGCCTTGACTACCTCTTTAAAAACCGCTCAGGAGGTGGCGGTGTCTAATCCCCTATCGTTGCCAGAAAAGGCTACTTTTGATGCTTATATAAAAGCGTTTCAAGAGCTAAAAGGGCCCTTGCTTAATAGCCTTCTTATTACGCTTGGCGGAGGCCTGGGCTCCGTCTTTTTCGGCTCGATCTGTGGTTATGTTTTAGCAAAGTTTCGTTTTAAGTACGATAATATTGTCTTTGTCCTGATGGTAAGTGGTATTTTCTTGCCGTATCAAGCGGTTTTGGTACCTCTATTCCAGACCATCCGGGCCTTGAATCTTTATAACACGATACTAGGTTTGGTCTTGGTTCACACTGTCTATGGCACTCCCATGTGTGCTTTGATGTTCCGTGGTTTTTATGGGGAGATCCCTGATTGCCTCGTACAGCAAGCCTTGATGGATGGTCATGGGCCTTGGCGGATCTATCGGCGCATCGTCTTACCTAGCACAAAGATCGCGACAGTGACCGTGTTAGTCTTTCAATTTACTTCAATTTGGAATGAAATGCTCTTTGGTTTGATCTTAAGTGGACCTGGTTCAATGCCAGCTACCGTTGCTCTAAATAACATGATGGGTACCTTGGCGGCGGAATGGAATGTACAAATGGCAGGTTCAATGTGGCTCGCCTTACCAGTCTTAGTTCTTTATGTGGTGATGGGTAAGTACTTAATTCGAGGCTATATGGCGGGAGCAGTGGCC
>ENA-UOOH01003934-UOOH01003934.1-fermentation-metagenome-genome-assembly--contig:-NODE-3934-length-10739-cov-5.294553_pt1 | contig 10739 bp, 8 predicted proteins | sample MGYA00245778_ERZ724025 | MGnify/ENA primary metagenome ERZ724025 (study PRJEB28704, sample SAMN03018313) | fermentation metagenome | biome: anthropogenic terrestrial biome; feature: soil; material... | reverse complement strand
GTTGCGGTGCTGACACAACTCGGCAGTGAAGTTTGAGCGGTCCATGAGGGCCAGGTGCCAACCAGAACAGGAATCGATCCCGATCCGACCGATCCGACCGATCGGCAACCATTGCCCAGAGGCGACGCATGATGGAACGCGCCTTTTCGGATACCCACTAGCCAAAGTTGCAGAATACAACCCCAACCTTTCTGTCTTCCCCGCCTCCCTATTCCTCCCTCAGCGCCTCCGCGTCTCTGCGCGAATCTTCCCCGCTTCCCACCTCTCCTTCGGGACCTTTCCAGTGGATCTCCAGAGTGATTTCCTTGTCCGGCGGACCTGAGAAGAGTTCATGCGAGTCAGCCTCGCTCAAGCGCTCCTGTGGCTCTGGCTCCCGCTTGATGTCGACTGCGGAGGGGGACGTCCGCATCGGCAGCATTGCCTCGCCGGATATTCGCTCCACCGGCAGCCCCAGAACCGCGAGCAACCGGAGCACCTGCTCCCGCCGCCCGCGCACGATCAGATGTGGCTCCGCCGCGGTCTTGGCGAGAGCCGCCTGACCCTCCTCATCCGCGGAGATGTTTAATTCCAAAACCGACGCACCACCCCTCATCCCTTGCTTCCGCTCCAAAGAGAGGACCCCAAGGTCTTCCCCGTTCACGATTCGCGGAGTCCGCTCCCGTTCCGCCGGCTGGCCGATCGAAGCGGGTGCCTCAAATTGGTAGGTCAGACTATCCGGCGCGTCGAGACGTAGAGCCCTCCGATCCTGAGACTGCTCCCCAATCCGACGAATGATCGCCTCCGGAGTGATCCCTTCATAGCTGTCCCCTATCGGGATCACCAGCCGCCACTGCTGTTCCCCCCTCGCAATCAACATCGGCCCGCCCGCAGCCCCCGCATTGTCCCATTCCCCAAAACCATCGCCCCCGAATAAGTGATCGCTCCCCTGCTCCATGCCCAGACTCCGGGCCGTTGCCACGCCCCCACCGAGACCGCCCACCGGGAGCGAACGGCCGATTCCCGATTCCGGCATGCCGCCTCGCGATTCATACCCGGCCGCACCAAACATCGCTGCGGACCCCTGATCGCTGGGCATCTCCGGCGCAGCCGCCTGTCTATGGGCAGAGGCGGAGGGCGCCGGAGCGGGCATGACCCTGGTTCCCATCGAATCCGCGTTCGACTCCCTTTGCGACAACGCATACCCCCGGGTCGCCGATGGCTCACCCGGTGCAGATTCCACATCGAAATCATTCGCGAGGGCCTTCGCCCGAGTATCGTCCGGAGGTGCACTCTCTTCGGAATCGTAATAGGCGTACTCCGAATCGGAGGCAGGCCGCTCCCCCATGGCCAAATCCAACCCCTTCGAATCCCCCCGCCAGAGCAACCAGCCCAGGCCGATCCCCAACATGAGACATGCAACCAAACCGCATGCCCAAGCCACGCGTTCGCTCCGCCACCACGCTCGAAACAACCCAGCGGACTCGGATTCAGCCTCTAACTTGGCCGAGACTCCGGCCGCAATGCGCACACCGGTTTCGGGCGAGACTTCGGCTCCAAACAGTCGGTTCAGCTCCGCATCCAACCGATCGAGCCGGTTCAGATACTCCTCCGCCTCCGGACGCGCCCCCAATCCAACCGGGACGTCCGCAGGCGGAGGCCCGCCGCTCGGGCGACTTGATTCCCAACACTCCTGGAGGAACGTGCGCTCCTTCGGTGTGAGGAGGCCTTCCGATGGGCGGTGCTCAGACATCGTCGCCCTCCCCGTTCGACTGCTCCTCCAGCACGAGCATCAGACGCTCGCGCGCCCGGAAAAGCCTCGACTTCACAGTGCCTGCGGAACATCCCTGGACCGTCGCGATCTCCTCACAGGAACAGCCACATACGTGGCGCAGATACAAGACCTCGCGCGCTTCAGGCCGCAACAGCGCCATCGCATTCTCCAACGAATGGAGGTCGTCTCGGGCCGCGGCACGCTCATCGGGACGAGCAGCGGGATCAATACAGTCGATCCTCACAGGATCCGCGTCCGCACCGGGACGGCCCATCTGGGACTCCACCGTTTCGTGACGACCGCGCCGAATCGATGAGCGTAACCGGTTGCGAGCCGTGTTGCCCGCGATCCTGAGCAGCCAGAATCGGAAAGGACAATCCCCCCGGTACCGACCAAGGCCGCGGTAGGCGCGGACGAAGGCGTCCTGGGTTCCTTCCAGGGCGTCCTCATGCGAGCGAACTATGCTTCTGACCAGTCCGTAAACCCGCTCCCAATAGCGGTTCACGATCATGTCAAAGGCATGACGATCGCCAGCCAGTACCTGCTCAATGAGTGCGCTGTCTTGTACTTCGGTTTCCACGGCTACCCGGGTCTTTTTCCTAGTATGACACTGGGGAGGCGCCTACGGTTCCATCGACCGGTAAAGTTTTTTACCTGAGCGTTGCCCACGTTCGCTCGTTGGCTCCCTCGTAACCCTACGTCCCCCCGTCCGCTCATCCTATAGTCCATAATGCAGAAAGACGCACGGAAAAAGCCGTGATGGCAGAAAGAGCTGCCATCTCAACCCCAATTGGGCTACAAAACGAAAACAAACTATTCCTCCTGCCCCACCACCCCATGCCGCTATGAGATACAAACGCTTCTTCTTCCCCTTCGCATGGTTGCTTACCGCTTGCCTCCACCCGATTGCGGTGGCACAAACTTCCGCCGACGGCAGCCTACGATGGGATTTTGCCGCGTCCACACATGACTGGAAGGGCAACCCACGCGTCGAGAGCATAGAGACCGGAGAGGACGGTTGGCGTTTCCGTTGCACAGGTGCCGATCCCTGGATTGAAAGCCCCGCCTATGCCTTCCCCACCGACTGCAAGCTGCGGGTCAAGCTCTGCCTCATGAGCGAGGCCGACAATTCCGGCGAACTCTTCTATGGCACCTCTTTCACCGCCGGTGCGAGCCGTACCTTTATCATTCAGCCCGATGGCGCGTTCCACGAGTACCAAGTGATTCTCCCCGCCATCGGTCCAGAGGCGCGGCTTCGTCTCGATCCCGCCAGCGACGAAGGCGAAATCACCCTGGCTTGGATCGAGATCGAACCGCTGGAGGCCATCGAGGCCCCCTCACTGATGCTGCCCTCAGCCACGGTCACATCCTCGTTCCGAGAACAGGCATCTCTCCTGTCCGGCCGCCTGCAGGCAGTACATTCCGGCCGGCAATGGGGCAGCTTCGCCCTGAGGCACAACCAAACCACCGTGGCCACCGGCCACGACCGCGACCTCTTGGCGGTCGGCACACCGCTGAAATGGATCAACTTGCACGAGACCCTCTTCAGGCTTACCAAACTCCCCAACGGCTGGATGGAGACCGTCCGCTTCCGCGTCGACGCCCAGACCGTCATCTTTCAGCGGAGCCTGCGCGGCGGCGTCAATCCAGGCACCGTCGATGTCGAGGTCACCCTCTCCCTTTCCGGCAGCACGGGCGATTCCATCCCGGTCCTGCACGTCCCCTGGCTTAACCTCTTCCCAGGGTTCGGTAGCACCGGCGCCGGTAAACACCAAGCCGTCTTCCCCGGACTCGAATACCTGGCCAACGAGCCGAGCAGCAGCAAGGCCGATATCGAATCCGACGGCTATGACCGGCGTGTCCCGGATCCCATCAAGATCACCTGGCCGATGATGGGTATCGTCCAGGCCAACGGCACCTTCTTCTCGGTCATGTGGGAAATGGCCCCGGAGGTCACGCCCGTATTCGATTCTCCAGATCGCACCTTCAATTCCGGGGCGCACCTGTTCGGGCTCTGGGGACCAGGCGTCGGGGCGGAGCGGCCTGAGGGCGAGCTCTTCGCCTACGCACCCTTCACCCTCGAGGCTGCACACCCCATAACCGTGCGCGCGACGCTCCAGGCGGGGACCGCAGGCCACGCCGTAGACATGATCAAGGCCTGCCTGCAACATCATCCGATGCCGGGCCTGGTCGAACTCCCGGGGGGACTCCCCGAAGCCGTCGAACTCCTCGGCCGTGGATGGCTCGATTCAGGTCTCGGCAGCGGAGACCAGTGGCGGCACGCCCTCTGGAATGACAGCTTCCCACCGGCCTACGCGGCCGATGCCCCCATGTATATGCAGTGGCTGGCTGATCACACGCCCGATACCGCCCTCGCCAACCGCCTGCAAGACCGGGCCGGTCGCGCACTCGAAGCACTGCGCACACATCAGCCGCTCATGAACAGCGCGGTCTCACATGTCCGGCTCCCTGCACCGCCGCTCCTCTACGCCGAACTCACCGACTACATTTCGTATGTTGAGGCCCAGGCCCGACGCCTGCTGGCTGATTTCGACGAGACCGGAGTCCGACGTTACACCCCGGCGCCCGGGAAGCCGGACTATGCACGTACACATTTCGCCAACCACGCCAACGGCCTGAGCGCGAACAGCCTCTTCCAGGCACTGCTCGGCGCCGCCTTCTCCGGCGACCCCACCCTCATCGCAGAGGCCGTTAAGGTCCTCGACCTGCAGACCCAGCTCTATTACGGCAGCGTCCCCCGCGGGGCACAGACATGGGAAATGCCGCTGCATACACCCGATATCCTTGCTTCCGCCTACCTGATCCGCTGCTATCTCCTCGGTTACGAACTCACCGGAAATCAACACTATCTCGAACAGGCCGAATACTGGGCCTGGACCGGACTGCCCTTTGTCTACCTGCGCAAACCGGCCGAGGGCGAGGTCGGAGCCTATGCGACGATCGCGGTTCTCGGCGCCACCAATTGGCAGGCACCGGTCTGGTTCGGGCTCCCCGTTCAATGGTGCGGCCTGGTCTATTCCTCCGCCCTGTTCGACCTGGCTGCCCTCCGACCCAAAGGCCCGTGGGAACAAATCGCCAAGGGGATCGCCCGCACTGGCCTGCGCATGACCTTTCCCTCCACCGATGCCGAACGACAAGGCTTGCTCCCCGATTTCTACCATCTGCAGGCCCAGGTATCGGACGGACCCGCCATCAACCCGGGAACCGTTCAGGCCAATCTGCCCGGGGTTTTCGACCTGCCACCACTCTTCACCCTGCGGCGCTTGAACCGCGATCAAATCCTGCTCATCGCACCGTGCGACAGCTACAGCCTGGAATCCGATGATTCCCAAATCCAACTCGTTCTCCGCGGCTGGAAAAGCGGTCCGTTTCAGATCATGCTCTCCCGGGTCGACGCCCCACCCCAATCAGTCCGCGCCCGAACACTCGACTCGGCATCGATCGCCAAGCCACTCGAGCACGACTATCACCCGGAGCGCGGCCACCTGATCATTGAAGTCCCGGGCGAGTGCGAGCTGACCATCGCGTGGTAACCCCAACCCCACCCGTCTCGAACCTCCAGCCCTACCCCACAGGCCCTCACCCACATCCTCTTCCCCATGCAATTCGAAATCATGCAATGGCTTAAGGCAGGCGGACCGATCATGATCCCGATCGTCCTCTGCTCGCTGCTCGCATTCGCGGTCATCCTGGAACGGCTCAGCTCCCTCCGCCGAAACCGGATCCTCCCCCGCAAGCTCATGCACAGCCTGGAAACGTGGCAAGGCAAGGGCACCCCGCCGCAGGCAGTCCTCCAACAGGTCCAACGATCTCGGAGTCCCCTCGCCTTCCTGCTGCAGCCCATCCTCAACCCCGAACCCGGTCTCCAGGCCGATGCCGTGCTGCATATGGTCCAGGCGCGGGCGCAGTCGGTCCGCAACCGTTTGCAGCAAGGACTCCACATCCTGGAGTTGATCGTCGGAATCACCCCCCTGCTCGGGCTGTTGGGGACCGTGCTCGGTATGGTCAAGGTCTTCCACGCACTCGCCGTCGAGACCAGCGCCCAAGGGCCCATGCTCTCCATGGGGATCGCCCAAGCATTGCTCACCACCGTTGCAGGGCTCGCCGTCGCAATCCCGAGCCTGATCGCACACAGCCTCTTTACGAGGAAAACCGAAAACTTAGAGACCGAGATCGAGACGATCGCACTGGACCTGCTGGCTCGACACACACTCGAACAGCCTACGGCCCACGCCGCGCCCATACCTCAGGGACCATCCGCCGGTTGAGCACGCGCTCCTATCGACGGACCGCCGACCCGGACGTACCCCATGCAAAAGATTCTCTTCCCCGACCTACCCAAGCGGACCCCGGAGATTCGCATCACGCCCCTGATCGATATCTTGTTGTTGCTGCTCATTTTCTTCACCATCTCCTCACGCTTGCGCTGGAATCCCGGCCTCACCCTTGATCTGCCACAGGCATCCTCCTCCGTGCCGGTCGATCGACCCCTGCGCCTGGTCGTCATGATCGATGAAGAGGGTACCATGTACCTGCAGGGTGAAGAGGTCGCCGCAGACGCCCTCGGCGCTGAGCTGAAAGCCGCTCTCGCCGAGCTCGGCCCGGAATCGCCGACCCTGGAGCTCGAAGCCGATCGAAGGGCTCCCTACGGCAGCGTCCTGGGCGTCATCGACAAAGCCAGAGAGCTCGGACTCGAAAAGGTCATCGCCTTTACCGAAACCGCAGAGGAAGCGCTGTAGCCGGAGCCCGTCCGAAAAGGTATGTTCCTAAGGCGCCACCTCCAGAACATAGTTGCCGATCCGACCGATCCGGCGACCATTGCCTGGAGGCAACGCATGATGGAACATGCCTTTTCGGATAGCCTCTAACCGTGACCCCAGCCGAGAGGTGGAGGTACACCATGGAACCGGAAACCGCTGACGCGTTGAAAAAACTGGCCGTGCGATGCCTGTTCGCCCTCCCGCTCACAGGCGCGACCTTCTACTTCTGGAGCACCGCTCAAGGAGGGTTCTCCGCCGCGCCGGTGCTCATCCTCTCCAGCGCCCTTCTCATTCTCGCCGGGGTTATCCTCGCCTCACCCCTGGCAGAGCTCTTCAGCCTGTCGGCCGGCAACCTCTTCTTCCCAGCCAATCGGAATACCCAGCCTTCTCCTATGTACAGCATCGGCGAGGCCAAGATCCGCCAGGGCCGCTATCAGGAGGCGCTCGAGTATTATCAACAGATCGCCAAGGACTACCCCGCCGAGGTCGAGCCGCACATTCAACTGATGAATCTCGCCTTCACCTACCTCGGAGACCGCGAGCTCGGTGATTCATTCTACCGCGCCGGCCTCGATCAAATGAAGTCCGAGAGGACTAAAGCCGTGCTCACACGCATGTACGAAGGGCTGCGTACCCAGGTCGATCAAGCCGCCCAAAAGTGGGGCGACCGCCCCGAATCCTGTTGATCCATCGCCTGGCATGCTATGATAGGGGGCCATGGCCAAACCCACCCCAGAGAGTCCGACGCAAGAGTTTGAAGGGACCATCGAGCGCATCGTCTTCTGCAACCCGGAGACTCAATACACCGTCGCACGCGCACAGGCCGACACCGCCGGAGTTTCTGTCGTCGTGGTCGGCAAGCTCGGCGAACTCAACCCCGGTGAATCGATCCGCGCCAGCGGACAGTGGTGCCAACACCCAACCTATGGCCGGCAGTTCGAGGTCGCCTCCTTCCAACTCGTCCTCCCACACACCGTCCAGGGGATCGAAAAATACCTCGGCTCCGGTCTGATCGAAGGCATCGGCCCCATCTACGCCAAACGTCTTGTGCGCGAGTTCGGAGAGGAAACCCTCGAGATCATCGACCAACGCAGCGCCAAGCTCCTCGAAGTCGAGGGCATCGGCCCCAAACGCCTCGATCGCATTCGCGAGGCTTGGGCCCGTCAACGCAGCATCCGCGAAGTCATGATGTTCCTTCAGGAACACAATGTCGGCACCTCCCATGCAGCCAAGATCTTTGCGAAATACGGCCAGAACGCCATCACCCTGGTCCGCTCCGATCCGTACCGCTTGGCCGAGGAGATCCGAGGGATCGGGTTTCTGAGCGCCGACCGCATCGCCCAGAGCATCGGCTTTACACCGTCGGACCCCGCACGTATCCGCGCCGGCCTCGGCTACACACTCCATCAGGCCTCGGCCGAGGGACACATCTACCTTCCCTCCGAACAGCTGGTCGAATCAGCATCCGACCTGCTCGGACTCCCCGCCGAGCCGGTCGAGGAGTCCCTGGAAACAACCGTCGCGGAGGGGTACCTCATTCGCGATCAGGTCCCTGAGACCGCCATCTACTCCAAGCCGCTCTTTCTCTGCGAAGCCCACTTCGCCCGACGCATCGCCATGCTCGCCCGAGTCGAGCCGCCCCCCCTGGTCACCAATACCGCGGCCGCGGTCCAATGGGCCCAGCAGCGCGCCGGGATCACCTATGCCCCCGAGCAGGCCCAGGCCGTGATGACCGCCCTCGATTCTCCGCTCACCATCATCACAGGCGGCCCCGGCGTCGGCAAGACAACCATCGTTCGCGCGCTCGTCGATATCCTGGGCATCAAGCGTCATACGATCCTGCTGATGGCACCCACCGGCAGGGCCGCCAAACGCCTCAGCGAAAGTGCTCAACTCCCAGCCCAAACCCTCCACCGCGGACTCGGATTCCAACCCCATACGCGTCAATTCAACCGCGATGCCGAACACCCGCTCGAGGCCGATATGGTCATCGTCGACGAGGTCTCCATGCTCGATCAGGTCCTCGCCTACCACCTGATCAAGGCCATCGCCCACGGCACCCGCCTCGTCCTGGTCGGCGACCCCGATCAGCTCCCCTCCGTCGGACCCGGCAACGTCCTGTCCGACCTCATCCGGAGCGAGATCTGCCCCGTCATCACCCTCAATCAGGTCTTTCGTCAGTCGGGCGGAAGCCGAATCCTCCATTCCGCACACGCCATCCGAAAAGGCGAGATCCCAGACCTCAAGAATCATCCCAAGGCCGACTTCTTCTTTATGAGCAGGGAAGACCCCAACGAGATCGCCAATACGATCGTTGAACTGGCCATCGATCGACTGCCCCGACACTTCCATCTCGATCCATTCACCGACATCCAGGTCTTGAGCCCGATGCATCGCGGACCCTGCGGCGTCGAGCACCTGAATGAACTGATCGAAGAGCGCCTCCTCGGGAGAGATACCCCAGGTATCCTGCGCTACGGTCGGCTGTGGCGAAGGCGCGCCAAGGTGATGCAGACCCGTAACAACTACGATCAAGAGGTGTTCAACGGCGACATCGGATTCGTCAGTGATGTCAATACCATCGACCAGAACGTCTCCGTGACCATGGACGGCCGCGAGGTCGTCTACCCCTTTCAGGATCTCGATGAGCTGGTCCCCGCCTACGCCATCTCCGTGCATAAATCCCAAGGGAGCGAATACCCGGCCGTCATCGTTCCGGTTTCCATGCAGCACCGGCTCATGCTGCGCCGGAACCTGATCTACACCGCGGTCACCCGCGCCAAGCGCATCCTGATCCTGGTCGGCGCTCCCAAGGCGCTGCGCATGGCAGTTGAGACCGTCGACCATGAGCACACACGCTGCACCGGCCTTCGCTTCCGCCTCCAGGCAGACCTCGCCACCGGCGGCACGACGATCGCCCCGGAGAGTGAGCTGCTCCAGGAAGAGTACTGATCACCCCCGATGCGTGTTTTTCACGCATCCCGCGCCCGCCACACGCATCCTCTTGGGCAAGATACTCCTCCCCCCCCTAGAATCATGCGGGATTCAGGCCGCGTAATCCCCCAAAACGGATGGCACAGAACCTGCTCTCTCGAGCCGGAGGTTGTGGACGGATGAAATTCAATTTCTTTAAGAAATCATTGTTCGATAAGACGGGGGAGACCGATCCAAGAAGTCCCGCCCAGGTCGCCGCCGAGGAACAGCTTCGCGATGCATGCAAAGGCAAACGCCGCGCACGCAAAGCCCTCCTCCAATGGTACGATCCGGTTATCGTCGAAATCGCCGGGACTTTTCAAAACGATAGGCTCCACCAATTCGCACTGGTGGAGGCCGGACGTAACGGAATGAATCAGGCCCTTGACCTTTTTGATGTGCACCGGGACCCAGCAGAGTTCCCCGGCTTCGCCAGGAAAATCATCGAGCGGAACATGCTGTTGGAGTGGAAACACTCCTAGCCCAGATTCAGACATGGATCGGGACCGCTCGACCGCAGGCCTTTATAAGAGGAGGCGGGGAACCACGGGCAGCGCACTGCAGGCGCGCTGCCCGTTCTCTTTGCCCGACGCCTTCGGCCAGTGGGCTGTCGGAGGTGGAGAGTCCACTGCCAGGAGGCGGAGCCTGGAGCAGCGCCTTGCCGGACGGACTCGAGCTTGATCACGAGGAGTTGGATGGCTACCCGATTGCCCTGAACTTCGCGGCGCGGGCTTACACAGTGCGCCGGGCCTTGAAGGTTCGCGAACGGGTGAGCGGGGATGAAGACGAGTACGAGTAGGAGGTTATCGAGGAAGACAAGGGCCAGTGGGCAGCTCAGACCATCTCGGTCTGGTGATTAAGGCATCGAAATCGAAATCGAAATCGAAATCGAAATCGAAATCGAAAGGCCACGGGATGGGATTGGGACACGAGCAACCGGGTACCACAGCCGTAATTATGCGGTGCTGAGAAAACTCGGCATCGAAATTTGTTGGTGCATCAAGCCCAGGTGTCATACCGAACAGGAATCGATCCCGATCTTGATTCGCAAATCCCTAAGATAGTTTCGAACCAGATCTTTGACCCTGCCCACCCCCGTGGCCAGGTCGAAAACGCCACCGCGCCCACTGCGGGAGGCTCTCCGAATGGGGAGCGGACGTTTCGTGAAGATCCCTCGATTCCCTCGATTCCCTCGATTCCCTCGATTCCCTCGATTCCCTCGATTCCCTCGATTC
>ENA-UOOH01003931-UOOH01003931.1-fermentation-metagenome-genome-assembly--contig:-NODE-3931-length-10752-cov-25.481537_pt1 | contig 10752 bp, 10 predicted proteins | sample MGYA00245778_ERZ724025 | MGnify/ENA primary metagenome ERZ724025 (study PRJEB28704, sample SAMN03018313) | fermentation metagenome | biome: anthropogenic terrestrial biome; feature: soil... | reverse complement strand
CTTTAGTTAGGTGTATAATTTTATCAGACATTTACGCAATTCCTTTCTTGGTAGTTTTATGTAGTTACTTGATTTTACCAAGCGGCTGCTTTCATATCTTTTTATTTTCTGGTATGCTTTTCCTTCTTGAGAGGAGATTATCAGCATAAAAAACAACTTTTCATCACTATTTATATAGCCAGTAACAGCGGCGAGATGGAGGTTTTAATGAATATAGAGTTTAGGAAAACGAAATGGGTCGCTTTAACATTGTTACTAGGGTTTTTAATGTCGGTTCCTGATTTTGTCGTCGAGGCAGCCCCGGATATTACTGTCAAAGTAGACGGGAATACGGTTAAATTTCCCGACCAGCTTCCATATATCGACTCTAATGACCGTACCATGGTACCGGCACGGGCACCAATGGAGGCTATGGGCTGCCAGATAGGATGGAACGATACAGCCCGTCAGGCTGCAATCATCAAAGGTGAAACCATCGCCGTATTCACCATCGGCAGTAACACTTACACCGTAAACGGCCAGGAAAAGGCAATGGACACCCAAGCGGTAATCGCCGGCAACAGAACCGCTTTTCCCATAAGATTTGCTGCCGAGGCCATGGGAGCAACCGTAACCTGGGATCAAAATACTTATACTGTGAACATTACAACGGGGAAACAGTCCGGAGCACTGGAAGTAGAGCCGAAGATCAGGGTCACTACTGGGGACGATGTTGGAACTTTTTACATGAATATTGTAGCCGAAAATGGAAGTGCGCTCATGGGGAAAGGCTATAAATTCCGGGTTGAATGCACTAACTATCCTGAATTTAATACTATGGTTCAAAGAGTACCTATCTATGGTCCAGCTAAATATCGGACTGTAAAAATGGACGATTGGGCACCAACAATTGATTGGTTTATTGGTACTCCCGGAACTTGGGGCTGCACTTATGATCTTCCCGCTAAGCCTGGTCAGGAAATAGAATATCGCATTACCATGAAAGACGAAAATGACCAAATAGTTAGGATATGGGAAGGCAAGGCAACACTCTCTACTGAACGTAAGAATGCTCCGGTTCCAACCTTGGTAAAATGGGAATAAAAACCAGTCAGCAGGCCCGTGTAGAAACCTGCCGACTGGTTTTTTTCACCTTCCGTATCAATATATAGTATGGTTCAATAAGTTTCCTCAAGCCGCCCGCAAAACCGACCGGCCCTTTTTGGTCCATCGTTATTTTACGGACTCGGCAATTTTCATAATCTCATCCTTGCTCTGTCCTTTAGCAATAAGGATATAATTCACGTCATCTATTCCCCATGTCAGGCTCGAATCAACCCAGGCGCCATTGTTTCCGTTAATTGTAACGGGTTCAACCTTTTCCCCCGCCGCTTCGTATTTGGTTTGTTCATTCATAAGCCGCTGCATCAGAGTAATGTCTTGCCCCGGACCCTGGAAGTTCAGAGTGATATATTTCTGGGACCCTTTGTAGCACTCGGCATTTTTAAAAGAATAGCCTTGCGGTAAATAAGTCGGGACCAGGAGTTTGTATGATACACCTTTCTGGGCATCCGCCAGCTTGGAATAATTAACCTTGTCTACCGGTGGTTCGCCCCAAGTACTTATTAGGACCAGATTTCCATTTTTATCTGTGTATTCAACATAACCATTTTTATCTAACTGCGCCTGCTGTTCAGCAGTTAAGGGAGTGGCGGGCGCTGGCTCAGGAGCCGCATCATCGGCAATCAAAGTAACATACGGCCCTAGTTTCAGTATATTTCCAATGCTGTTCGCCATTGCTGTCAAGACCCCCGGGAAAATAAGATAAAAACCCAGCATGGCAACCATGGCAAATGAGCATGTCAGCATTGCGGGACGATGTTTCCTCAAGAAATTTTTCATAATAACCTCCTTATTATCTTCAGCTGTATTTTTCGCCAGACAGCGGTTGATTAACTGCCGCCGCAGTATTTGCTGTTTTTGGCTTTCAGGGGCAAGATCTGCTGATGCCAATACTGCCGCTAAATTCAATAGATCATTATATTCGGATTGAAGCTCCGGGCGGCTGACTTGCGGATCACCGGCCAGAATATTATCTACATCCTCGCTGAAATGTTTCACCAGATCAAATTGTTCCATCAACTCACTCCTCACTTTTAAGTACTTCCCGCAATTGATGCAGGGCTCGGTAAAGAATCACACCGGTATTGCTTTCAGACAGTCCCATCAATTCTGCGATTTCTTTATTCTTCAGTCCACCGGCAAATTTCATGGCAATGATGTTGCGTTCTCGTTCTCCTAAGGAACTCAAAGCCGCCAGCAGTCTGCCTTGCTCTTCATCGCGGACTGCAGCTTCTTCAGGATTAGGCCGCCGGGAAGGCAAATCCCGGATGCTTTCCAACGGGAACCACATCCTGCGTTTGTTACGCCGGTAATAAGAATTTACCGTATTCTGAGCAATGGAAAACAACCAAACTTCAAAGGGCGCCCTATCCGGATGATAAGTCTCGATTTTTTCCATCACTTTTTCAAAAACCTGACTGCTCAGATCTTCCGCTTCTTCTAAGCTGTTGAGACGATAACGCATATACTTATAGATGCGATTGTAGTAGCGGTCAAAAATCTCAGCAAAAACATCCGCATAAGAACGTACTTCATCCTGAAGACATAACTCCTTGGACAGTGACATTGTTAAAACTCTTTCCATTACATTCCCCTCTCCAAAAAATCTGTCTGACGAAAAAGACTAAAACTATCAGCATACATAATAACACCAACTTTTCTTAAAACATTCCTGGCCAGGCGTCTCTATAAGTAAGTATGCTTAAGCCAACAAAGCATTACAAAGAAGGGGGCACAAAATATTGACTGCCGCCTTTGGGCATGTTTATCCCTTAAGCTACAAAGAGCAAAACATCAGCCCATTTGACCATGCACTATATCCTGATAGGAGACCTGATAAAGTTGTTATATAATTAGGAAATAGCAGCACTACAGAAAGGACTATAAGATGCTCAGGAAACCTTTTTTCTTTTACACTGCTAATATCAATCCACTTGATTGGAAAGAAATATTTCTCTTTTTTACTGATAAGTCCAACAGCTTTGTAATTCATTTTCCTGAAGGTGAAGAAGGCTTTTTAAACAAAGGCATATCAGTTTTTAGACAACTTCCCGATGTTAATATTAAGCCCTGGGAAGGGATGGAGGATAGCATCGAAATAAGCGGGAAGCTAACCAGGGAGACAAAGGATTTATTTGTTGGATATCAGACTCCGGCATTTAATGGTGAGCATCCGGAACTATGGGACTTCCAATACTATTTAGATGGTAATATCACCTTATATATCGGAGATTTCTGTGATTGTATTGTCTATGTTACCGAAGAAGATATGCTTTATCTTGAAGAAAGAGGCATAGATTTTTCCGATTGGCAAGAAACTGAGTTTTAAAATCAATACAGTCCGGAGCTCACAAACAAAGAGACCGGGGCTCAGGCTTTCATCCCAGCAATTAACGTTTACTCTGTCTTATTGCTATACCACTGAGGATAGTTTCTTTATAAACCTGTCCCCTACCCTTTTAAAATCACTGGACTTGCCGCTCCCCTGCATTTATGCTAATATAAAGCCATAAATTTTTTGAAAATAGATGGGAGAAGTCAATGCGCAAGCGTATTCTGGCCTAAATAAATATATACAGGTCTAAAAGGAAGTTCTTCCCTTAGTCCTGTTATGTCCAGAACGCTTGTTTCTTATTTTTTGATAATAATCCGGTCATGCCAACCGAAGGGGTTGGATGATTACAGATATTCGTATAGCTTGAAAAGGCTGTAAGTAAGAGGGGTTACTTGCAGCCTTGGTTATTTTCTGGAGGTGTTTTTAAATGCTGCTTAGCTGCCGCGGAGTTAAAAAAGGCTTTGGCGAGCAAATGGTCTTAAACGGGATCAATCTGGATATAGGCCAGGGAGACCGTCTGGGTCTGGTAGGCCGCAATGGAAGCGGCAAAACCACTTTGGCCAATATTCTGACCGGCCATATTGATTACGATGAAGGGCATATTATTACTGCCCGCAGGCGATTGAATATCGGCTACCTGCGCCAGACTGAATCCTCAGCCGAGTTTTTGCTCCATGTCCGGGATAGCGAAACCGAAGTCAATGGTGAATTCCAGCGTCTCGCCGGTCACCTGGGAATGAGCCGGATCATGGAGTGGCCCCAACAGAGGTGGCAAAATCTAAGCGGAGGGGAAAAAACCAAACTGGCCTTGGCCCGAGTCTGGTCTTCCCAACCTGATCTTCTTATTCTGGATGAGCCGACCAATCATATGGATTATCAGGGGGTAAATTATCTGATATCAGAGCTGTCTAACTATCCGGGGGCGGCGATTATTATTTCCCATGACCGTTATTTCCTGGATCAGACAGTATCTAAAATTGCGGCAATAGAAAAAGGGATTATTAAAATTTACCCCGGCAACTATTCCTGCTACCGGGAAGCCAGGCAAAAAGAACGGGAAAGCCAAATGCATGCCTACCAGTCACAGCAAAAAGAACAGCAGGAAATCCAAGCCAATATAGCCCGATTAAAGGGCTGGTCAGAAAAAGCCCATCGCGAATCTCGTAAAAAGGGAGAAGGAAAGATGGGAGGTAAGGAGTACTTTCGCAAGAAAGCCAAAAAGCGGGACCAGGCGGTAAAATCCCATATTAAGCGCCTGGAAAATATGCGCCAGCAGGGAGTATTGCGCCCGGAAGAAGAGCTGCAGGTCAATTTTGACTTTAACGGCTTGGAAAAAGGCGGGCGGCGTCTGCTGGAAGCAGATTCTGTCAGCAAAGCCTATGAAGGCTTGCGGTTATTTGCCAACAGCTCATTTTATATAAACCGAGGCGAAAAGATAGGTATTCTGGGCCCCAACGGGTGTGGAAAAACTACCCTGCTTAAAACTATCCTGGGACAGGAGGGCCTGGATGCGGGAAGCATATTTCTGAGCCCCAGTGCCCGGGTGGCCTATGTGAGCCAGGAATTGCCCCAGGATGAAAAAGAAAGCTTAAAAGACCGTATACGAGATTGGCCGCTGGAAAAACAGAAATCCACTTTTGAACTGCTGGTCAGGCTGGGAATAGACTATGACCTCCTTCAGGTAGCCCTGGGGAGCCTCAGCCGGGGAGAAAGAATGAAAATCGCCATAGGATTGGCGATCATAGGGGCATATGATCTGCTCATGCTTGATGAACCCACCAATCATCTGGATCTGTACAGCCGGGAAGCCCTGGAAGAAAGCTTAAGCCGGTTTCCGGGAACTATTATGCTTATTTCCCACGACCGCTACCTCCTGAACCAGGTTTCGCCCGTCTGCTGGTCTTTGAAGATAAAAAAATACGGCGGATAGAGGGCAGGGTATCGGGATATCTGACTGAAAAAGCTGCTGCCTCACCATATTTAAAAAAGAACGGGGAGGAGGAGAAGCTGCTGCTGGAAACTAAGATTTCCCGGGTAATAAGTGAACTAAGCCGGAATAAACCTGGTGATCCAGGTTATTTAAACCTTGAGCAAGAATACCAAGAACTTATACAGCAGAAAAATAGTCTTAATAAGGGAGAAATGAACTGATGCCAACCGGCCCAGGACTGCCAGGTCCGGTACTAATTGATTGAGCAAGGTTCAGATAGTACAATGATTGATATATAGAGAAGGGAGCTGATATTGTGTTTAAAACTTATAGAACGGAGATAGCAGTATTGGGGGAGGTGCATACAGACTAAATTTCATCTGCCCTCCCCCTATCATGCCATTAAAATAACGGGAGGACACTAATATATGAATAAGTTCAGTTTACATGATATAGGACTTTGCGAGCGTTTTGTCCAGGAAGCAGCCATGTATGAAAAATCCTTGCATCTGGCCCGGATTTCGGTCCAGCACCGGGATATATACCAGGTCATCACCCAGTATGGCGAATTTCCGGCGGAGGTCTCAGGGAAGTTTATCTACCGGGCATCTGCCGCCGAGAATTACCCTGCCGTAGGTGACTGGGTTCTTGTGGATCGAAGTGAAGGCGTATCAGGTAATGCGATTATTCACCATGTATTAACCAGAAAAAGTTCCTTTGAACGCAAGGCGGCGGGAACCGGATATGAGTGCCAGGTGGTGGCTGCCAATATTGATACCGTGTTTATCTGCATGTCTCTGAACAATGATTATAATCTGCGGCGGTTGGAGCGGTATCTTTCCATCGCCTGGGAAAGCCGGGCTACTCCTGTGATCGTGCTTACGAAGTCCGATCTCTGCAGCGACTTAGGCCAGAAACTTCCGGAGATTGAAGCGGTTGCTCTGGGTGTCGATGTGCTGGTGACCTCAAGTCTGAGCAAAGACGGATATGATAATATCAAACAATATCTGCAGCCCGGAAAAACAGTTGCTTTTATCGGTTCATCGGGGGTAGGCAAATCCACGCTTATCAATAAGCTGTTAGGCAATGAGGTGCTTGCCACCCAGGAAATCAGAGCTGATGATAAGGGCAGACATACTACCACTCATCGCCAGCTTTTAGTCCTGCCTGGCGGCGGAGTTGTTATTGACACCCCCGGTATGAGAGAGCTTCAGATCGCGGGGGCCGATTTATCCTCATCCTTTGCCGATATCGAGGAGTTGGCTGCTCATTGTCGCTTTAATGATTGCAGACATGAGTCGGAACCGCAGTGTGCGGTCAGAAAGGCCATAGCAGAGGGAACCCTCTCTTTCCAACGGCTGGAAAGCTATAAGAAGCTGCAGAAAGAACTGACCTTTGCCGAACGCAAAAGCACTATGTCTCTGCAACAGGCCCAGAAGCAAAAAATAATTGATATGATGGGGTCGCTCAAAACATGCAGACAGATGCAGGCGTTTAACAGAAAGAACAAAGGAAACAAGTAATCAATACCAGGCTGTACCGAAGCTCTATGCTGCGGTACAGCCTGTTTATAGATAGGCGATTTTTTCCGGGTGTTAGCAGCATCCTACATATCCTTGGCCATTTTATCCAATGATTCTGCCATAGCCCTTATCTCCTCTATACCGGCAGAAATCTCTTCGGTGGCCGCCGCTTGTTCCTGACTGGAGTTGAGGTTAAGTTGGCTCTTGCTTACGGTCTCGTCCACATTATCTTTGATCTTGTTTATGAGCTCGCTTATGCTTACCACGGTTTGTTTGGATTCATCCGATAGTTTTCTGATCTCTTCGGCCACCACTCCAAAACCGCGTCCCGCATCACCAGCTCTGGCCGCCTCAATAGCGGCGTTAAGTCCGAGCATTTTCGTTTCGTCTGCTATCTGCTTGATAAAAGCCAATACCTTGCTTATATCATCAGCTAGTCCATTAACCTGATCAACCGAAGTGTTAAGGTCCTTTTCGTTGATATTAATTTGGGCGGCTGATGCAGCCAGTTCTTCTATTACCGATGATATTTCCTCTAAGCTCATGGCCAGTTGGTCTGATAATTTGCGTAAATTGGCAGCGGCTTGCTTGGGAAGAGCCAGATTGAAGGTGGCTACCACTTTGCTCTTGTCGTCTTCATCAAAACAAGGATTGCTCATGATTAAAACAGGTACGCCATGAACACTGGCATCTAATTCCTCAACCGCCAGTTGGCTGCTCTTGATAGCCCTATCAGCAATCCATCCTGAGCGGATTCCATCTCCTATCTGTAAATCAGGTATATCAAATTTCCTTGAAGGATAGCGGTAGGCAATCTTCTCCAGATCAGTCATATAGAGAAAAGCACCTTCAGAGAACATATCTGCTATTAGAGGGGCAAAATCATCAAAAGAATGAGCTATGGGATGCAGTCTGGGCAACACCAGAATAGCGCTTCCTATTACATCACTATCATCAGTAACCGGCCAAGCATTCATTAAAAGCCGCATACCGTACACATTCCGGGGTACCTTTTCCTGCTCCTCCCGGTTGTTTTTTATACACTGATAAGGAGCCCCGTCCATCCTAAGCCGCGTACCCACGCTAAAATCCTTGATATCAAAAACTTTGGAAGCCGCTTTCCAGGTTATCTTTTCCTGGTCAGTTACTGCTACTATTGCTCCATTAGGCATTTTATCAACCAGCATGGAGGCAATTTCTTTAAAAATTTCTATTTTTTCTGCCGTAAGTATCATACTTTCTACCCCTCCCAATTATTTAGATTGATCACCCGAATTAAAAAGGCTTATTTGACCCCAAATTCCATCCTCCTTCCCTCCAAAACAAGTTACAGCAATTTTTTATCAAATAAATAACAGGTAACCCTAGGATCACCTGTTATTCGTAATCATCATGCCAGGGTCATTCATAACCCTCTAAATTTTTATTTTGTACTGAGCCACTACCCCCAAGCATCCGTTTCTATATTTTAGGTAAAAAGTTAAGAACTACAGCAATATAATAACGCAAAAACGCGATAATAATCATTAAATACATTTCGTAAGGGAACCATTATTTACTTTTTTATTATACATGGTTCGATAATTTTTCTCAATCTGATATCAACAGCTAATTCCATAATCGACAAAATCAATCCTGTCTTAAATCAACGGGCTCCGCCTTCATTTAGTCCATAGGGATTTTAACGCAATTGATAATCCTTTAAAATTTGGATGTTCCACCATGTCCTCATCCATACCGGAAGCAACCAAGGCATATATGCCATCATGCCAGGCAAAGCATTCGAGGGTCTTCTCCTGCGGATCAACCAGCCAATAATGCCGCACCCCAGCCCGCTGATAAATCTGCATTTTTTGCAACCGGTCTTTGCGACGGCTGGAGGGTGACAATATCTCAACTAAAAGTTCAGGTACCCCATCAATCCGGGTATCTTTTACAATCGACTGCTGTTGACCTGCTACGTAGAATATATCTGGCTGGACTACATTGTATTCAAGGGGGGTAACATCCAAAGGGGCGTTAAAAATCTCTCCTTCAGAATCAACTTCCCCAAAATAATCTTCCAGAATCCTTTGCAGCCGACGGGAAGCTCGCTGGTGCATAACATTGGGTGACGGTTCTTTAATCAGCATCCCGTCAAGGATTTCAAAACGATAACCCGGTTCTTCCGGTATATCCAGGTAGTCCTGGTAAGTGAGCTTATCGACAGGCTCGGTCTCATACGGGGCGGTATTTTCCCGAATGATGCCACCATCCAGCGCCTTGATCACATCATCCAGCTTATAGCGATATTGTCTGCTGCCCAGTTCAACACAGGGTATTTTGTTCTCCCGGGTATATCTCCAGATAGTTTCCACTGAAAGATCCAGAGCCTCGGCTAAAGCCTGGGCCGTAATTAACTGCTTGTCTAGGGCCATAATATCACCTCCCATCTCATTATAATTAATTCTTCAACTATAATCAACTAATACCAGCTAAAATAGTCTAAAGTCAAGATACAGAAGCTTTTCTTCCGTCTTGGTGACATGATAACCTCTTTCGAAGTTTGTCGTCTATTTAAGCAAAAGGCCTTTTATCTGCCGAAGCAACGCAAAAGTCCTCCTATTTAGCAGCCAATTATCCAGCGACAAAATCTATCCTTATATTTTCCTCCTGAATTGAGAAATCATATAGTTATCAGGTTTACAATGTTATAATCAATACAAATAAAATTTGAGGAGGCCAGGAATATGGAATACCAAGTAGTATTGGAAGAAAAGGAAGCTCAACCTACCCTATCCATCCGAACTCGGACACCGGTTCAGAATCTGCCGCAGGTATTGGGCAAAGCCTATGGTTCGATATTTGCTTATCTTAATGAAATAGGCATCCAGCCTTCCGGAGCACCATATGTAGGCTATTTTAATATGGATATGCAAGACCTGGATATAGAGTGCGGTTTACCTGTAGCCCAGCCGGTAACAGGCAATAATGAAATTAAATCCAGTGAAATCCCGGCCGGCAAACAGGTATCCTGCCTCTATACCGGACCTTATAGTCAAATTGAACCTGCTTATAATGCTATCATGGATTGGATTCCCGCCAACGGGCACGTATCAACCGGAATTTGTTATGAATTTTATCTTAATGATCCGGCAGGAACACCAGAAAATGCACTGGTAACCAAGATTGCTTTTCTGCTCAAGTGATGAGAAAGGGGCTATAGGCAATGGCTGAAAAGGATCTGATTTTGGATGTCCATCATAAGCTGGCCTACGAGGAAATTTTAACCTATATTAATGAGCCGGCCTTAACCTGGTGGAAGACTCTTAATTCCTTTATCCAGGAGGAGTACCGAATAAAGCCCAAGATAACCTTCAGTAATTGCTCAATGCAAAAGGGCTGGAATATAAAATACCATAAATCCGGGAAATCGTTATGTACACTTTATCCCGAAAAAGATTCTTTTACTGTCCTGGTTGTTATAAAACTGGAATTGGCCCATGCTATTGGAACTATGGTCAATAAATTTGAACCCGCAGTAATGAGAATCATCAATTCAGCCCGACCGTTTAACGGTACTAAATGGCTGATGGTTCCAATAGAAAGCGAGCTCATTCTTAAAAATGTACAGGAACTGCTGATTCTGAAGCACGACACTTCTCAGTTAATAAAAAAGGATATATAATCTAAGTCTCTTATCTCTCCGCAGAATATACTTTCCCATTAATTGCGAGTACAGCGAGCATCTGTGCCCCCAGGGTATGTCCTCAAGCCCGTCAGGGCGATGAGGGCGACCTGGCCGAGCCGGCAGCAGCTAAGAGGCACACCAAGTGAATACCAGAAAATAATCCTGGCGGCGCCCGCAGGATGAGCAGAAGTGA
>ENA-UOOH01003929-UOOH01003929.1-fermentation-metagenome-genome-assembly--contig:-NODE-3929-length-10755-cov-2.584860_pt1 | contig 10755 bp, 14 predicted proteins | sample MGYA00245778_ERZ724025 | MGnify/ENA primary metagenome ERZ724025 (study PRJEB28704, sample SAMN03018313) | fermentation metagenome | biome: anthropogenic terrestrial biome; feature: soil; material... | reverse complement strand
GGCAATGCCTTGCCGCCCGAACTAATCTTAGTTGCCGGTCAAGAGTATCGTCCTGACCTGCCCCGCATTTTCGGCAAGAGCAGAGCCCTTGCCCTACTTCTTTTTATCCACCTTGTGGACAGGCACGATATTCTGAAAGACCGAGAGCAGGCTTTTGCTCAATATTTTATCAATATGAAGCGAGCCGAAAAACCAGCGGACATAGTCTACCTCACTCTCAATCAATCCCAGATATGCGTTGACGCCGTTGTGGCGTCCGTTTTTGTCCAAATAGCTGCCCGATTTTCCCGGATATTCGTGGGTGAGAATATAATTAACCTTATTCCCATGTTCCCGAAGACGGCGGCGGCCTTGGAGCATTTCCTCACCTGACGGCATTTCCCGCTCCCACCAGGTTTTGTTGTCGGCACGGATATCATGTTCGAGACTCTCCCCACCTCCAAAAACGAAATACTTCTCATTTTCAATTGTATATATTTCGCCCCTAAGCAAATGCATCACATTCTCTTGGATTACCTGCACCCGCCCCCCGTTCCATTCAGTAACGGGAAATTTATCAAGCAAATCGTAATTTTCATGGGGACCATCCAAAAACAATACGGTGAATTTCAGCTTTGACAGCTTTTTTAATACCTTGCGCTCCTTTTTGCTTCCGTCCCATATAAAACCGAAATCTCCCAAAACAATAAGCGTACTCCCTTTGCGGATTCGGCGGGCGGCGGGGCAGGTGAAGCGTGAAAAATCCCCGTGTGTGTCTCCGGTTATATATACCATTAAAAATCATGCCTTTCAGCTAAATTACAAGATTACGATGATACGAATGAAGTAAAAGGGACGCACCCGTAAGAAAATGCGGCGTTTTCAATATCAGTTTTATGTCCTTTTCGGGCATAAAACTCGGAAAGGACATGGAGTTTACTATGCAGAAGTCTAAAAAAGCAATGACAATACGCATCCTGTCACTGATTTGCTGTCTTGGTCTGATGACAGTTTTTTGTATGCATGATGTAGCCGGCGTGACTGCTTCGGCCGGCACATTATATGAGCTGCCTGCGGATACAACCATACTTGCAAAATCTGCCCTTGTTGCCAGCCTTGGCGCAACCCCGGAAGAGGACACCATACTCTTTGAGCTAAAACCGGATTCAAAACGGTCTCCGGCGGCCTTGGTACGCCTTATGGGGGGAAGCCTTTAACGTAATCGCAGGACATGACCTTGCCAGCGCTCAGATGGTTTACGGTGAGGAATGGACTATCAAGGATCTGCTTTCGGTATCCATGATAACCACGGCTGCCGATGCATGCGCCACCCTCTCGATTGCCTTGTCAGGCAGTCACGCCCAGTTTGTCGCAAGAATGAATCAGCTGGCGGGCAAAATCGGTTGCCAAAACACATCGTTTGCCAATGTTACGGGCACCGACAGCGCCAGTCAGTATACAACAACAAAGGATTTATATAAAATTATCCGATATTCCATGGATTATCCGGAGTTTGAGCCGCTATTCTCTACCGTTCAGTATACGGTCACCCCGGTTAAGGAAGGAACAAAAAGAACGTTTGTCAACACCAACGACATGCTTCGTTCCACTACGCCTTACTATTATTCTCCGGTGTCGTTCGGCAAAACCGGATACACCAGTTCGGCGGGGCGCTGTCTTGCATCGGTTGCGAGGGACAGCGGATATGAATATCTATGCATTGTGATGGGAGAGCCAAACATCGATAACGATGGGAAGCAGGGCGCCTATTTCAGAGACACCCGAACCCTGTACAGATGGGCATTCAACAATTTCACTTATAAAATGCTGCTGAATAAAAATGAGCCCATTACCCAAATACCGGTTGCGCTCGCCTGGAACAAGGACAGCGTAACGCTGGTTCCCGAAGAAAGTTTCGCCGCCACGGTCATCAATGACCTCCAACCCGAAACCATTACAAAGAAGATTATTCGAAATTCCGAATCTGTGGATGCGCCTGTAAAAAAGGGAGAGGTACTGGGCAAAATAGAGCTGTACATTAAGACCGACCAAAAGTTGGGTGAAGTGAATTTGGTGGCATCTGAATCGATTGACCAAAGTCGGGTTCTTGCGGTATGGGCACAAATCCAGCTATTCCTGCGCTCACCCTGGTTTTACGCAGGACTGGCGCTGCTGGCAATTCTGCTAATCGGTTATATTATTTTGAATATTTTTCACAACCGAAAGCTCAAACGCAACCGTATGAAAAGACTGAATCGATTCCGCTGATATTATTCCCGTCAATATCCCAGCTCACCGTATAGCGATTCGTCATTTTCTATCCAGTCCTGCACATAAACCGCCGTAAATCGGTCGGGTGTGTTTCGAATAATGACGCGCGCTATGCCGGCATTGATGATCAGCCTCTTGCACATGGAGCAGGAACAGGCGTTTTCTACCAGCTCGCCTGACTTTTTATCCACCCCCACAAGATAAAGAGCGGCGCCGATCATCTCACTGCGGGAAGCGCTGATAATCGCGTTTGCCTCGGCATGAACCGAACGGCAAAGCTCGTAGCGTTCCCCTCTCGGTATGTTCATTTTTTCTCTCAGGCAAACGCCGAGATCGGAGCAGTTCTTGCGTCCTCGAGGCGCTCCGGAGTATCCGGTGGCAAGTATCTGGTCATTTTTGACAATGATTGCGCCGAAGTTGCGCCGAAGGCAGGTGCCGCGTTCCGAAACCGCTTGGGCAATATCAAGATAATAATTTTCCTTGTCACGTCTGCTCACGTTCATCATGCCTTTCTAAAAAGCTTCAGCCGCTTGTACATCGACTGGGTTCTTTTGATATAATAACGCAAATTATAAATATGTGCAACCGCAACCTTCATTGGCAGCGTTCCATTTGGTGGCGGTTGGGGATACCAAACTATATCCGGTTTTTATAGCGGGGAGGATGTCATCAATATGCCTTTGACAAATAACGATAAGCTTGAGCTGACAAAGCTGGCGCAGGGTATAAGGGCAAATTCCTACAGCCCTTATTCGGGTTTTGCCGTGGGCGCTGCGCTGCTTGCCGAATCCGGTTCGGTCTATGTCGGAACGAATTGTGAAAACGCCTCTTACGGCGGGACAATCTGTGCGGAGCGTGCTGCACTTACTGCAGCAATTACTGCGGGGGAACGCAAATTTACGGCCATTGCAGTGGCGGCGGGGGCGCATCCGATTACACCCTGCGGAATCTGTCGTCAACTTCTCGCCGAGTTCGGGGATATGACGGTCATCTGCGCCGCCGGTGAAGGGACGGAATATAAAATTTTGTCACTATCCGCCCTGCTGCCGGACGCCTTTACAGAGTTTTAATTATTATTTCTCGTCATATTATAATACGATGACTATATTATAAGCGGGGGATAAATGATGTTTGAAAAGCACACCAATGAACAAGACCTCAAATCCGCACCAGATCAACAGGTTGCTTTCGAGGAATTTGAAAGAAAGCAAAATCGGCTTTATCAAAAAGGAAAAGTAATTGTTGCAGCCATTGCAATAGTAAATGTTGCCGATGGTATTATATCTGCAGTAATCCGGTTAAATCTATTTATTCTGATTGTTGAAATAGCCTTATCCATTGCTTTGTTTTCTGGTATCACATGGGTACGATATTTGTTTGCAACAGGTTACGCACTTGGCATCTTACAATTCTTATTTTTGCTTCTTGGCGGAACGGTTGATTTTTCAGATGCACCTCAGTATATTGTGTTAATGCTGATTCTTATGGCCATTAACCTCGCAAGCTGCATTTTATTATTTAAAAGCAAAAGCATAACCGAATTTATGTATTCACAAAGAAATGGTTAATAACCGAGATTTTTAATAGTATAGATTGGATGAAATCATGCCGAATTTAACCAACATTTCAGAAATACGCACCCTTCTCCACCGTCATGGGTTCCGATTTTCAAAAGCGCTAGGGCAGAATTTTCTCATTAACCCCTCGGTATGCCCCCGAATGGCAGAAGCCTGCGGTGCTGACCAAAACACCGGTGTACTTGAAATTGGGCCGGGAATCGGTGTTCTGACAAGAGAGCTTGCTCTGCGGGCGACCCATGTTGCTTCTATAGAAATTGACAACCGCTTGCTTCCTGTACTAAAGGAGACTCTGTCCGGCTTCCACAACATCCACATCATACATGGGGATGCCATGGAAATAAATCTGCGTGATTTGATTCATAATGAATTCAAGGAACAAAAGGTGTCGGTATGCGCCAATCTTCCCTATTATATCACTTCTCCGCTGATTATGCGGCTGCTTGAAAGCCGCTTGCCTATTGATAGCATCACTGTTATGGTGCAAAAGGAAGCTGCCGTTCGGCTTTGCGCTATCCCCGGAACAAGGGAATGCGGGGCAGTTACACTGGCTGTCCGGTATTATGCACAGCCCCGCATGCTGTTCTCTGTATCCCGGGGCAGTTTTATGCCGGCGCCCAATGTCGACAGCGCGGTTATACGGCTTGACATTCGCTCCGCTCCCCCTTGTGAGGTTAAAAACGAAAAAACCTTGTTCCATCTCATAAAAGCCGCCTTTGGTCAGCGGCGCAAAACCTTATCAAATTCCCTGATGGGTGCCGGATTGTTAAAGGAACAGGCAACCGCGATGCTTGTTGCGGTCGGAATATCCCCACAAGCCCGAGCCGAAGAGTTGACGCTGGAGCAGTTTGCCGCTTTGGCGAATTTAATTGATTGAAAATCAGTTGAATGAATATCATAGGCAAGACTGGCAATATCTTAAGATGCACCGAAAAGTCTTGGAGAGGTTTTTTTACCTCCTTTCTCGCGTGGGAAAGATCAATCCTCTTCAGAAGGCTATAAAGAAACCCACTGAAAGAATTTTTTCAGTGGGTTTCTGGATTTTGTCCTCACATTATTGTTCGAATTATCATTTGCTTGCAGCCGCCACTTTTTCCGGCTTTTTCGCCTCATGTCCGAAAATTGTGATACAGTCCACCGGACAATTGTCTGCACATGCGCCGCATCCGATACATTTCTCAATATCTATTTCAGCCAGAAAATTTGTAACGTGGATGGCGTCATGCTCACATACTTTTGTGCATTTCATACACCCGATACAGCCAACACTGCACGCCTTGCGGACAATGCCGCCTTTATCGGTGTTCTGACAGCGCACAACCCCCCGGGCGCTTCCGGGATACATAACGATCAAGGATTTGGGACATGCCGCAACGCATTTGGTGCATCCGCGGCAAAGGGATGCATCTATACGTGCAAGTCCGTCCTCTATGGTTATCGCGCCGTATTCACAAGCGTTTGCACAGTCGCCGTAGCCCAAGCATCCGTGATTGCATAGCCAGTTGCCACCGTAAAACTGAGTTGCGGCGGCACAGGACTGCAGCCCGTGATATTGCAGCTTCCGCTTGGTGTGCTGCTCACAGCCTCCACAGCGTATCATTGCAGTGAGGGTTTGGACGCCGTCGCTCGATACCCCGAGAAGCTCTGCAGTAGCTTGGGCGACCGCGGTACCCCCGGGGGAGCAAAGTCCGACCTTGGCTCCGTCATGCACCATCGCCTGTGCATATCCGTCACAGCCTGAGTATCCGCACGCACCGCAGTTGGCGCCCGGAAGAACCTCACACAGCTGCTCCACCTTTTCGTCACGGGGCACCGCCATCACTGCCGATGCAATCGCAAGTATCAGTCCGAATCCCAGCCCCAACGCAGCGAGTATGCCTACCGCCAGTAATATCGCAGTCATAATCTGAACCTACTTTCTGTTTCAACCTTTATAGCCCGAACAACCCCTGAAAACCGATAAACGAAACCGAAACCAGCGATGCCGCCACCAGCGTGATGGGCAGTCCCTTTAACCCGGCAGGGATATCGGCGCTTTCAAGCCGTTCGCGTACCCCCGCAAACATCACCATTGCAAGGAGAAAGCCAAGTCCCGCGCCCAGTGTGTTTACAAGTGATTCTGCAAATCCTAAATTTCTATCTATGTTCAGTATGGTGACACCCAAAACCGCGCAGTTGGTGGTGATCAGCGGAAGATAAATGCCGAGTGACTGATACAGGGGCGGTACATATCGTTCAATACCACCTCAACCAGCTGTACAAGTGCGGCAATGATTAGAATAAATACAATAGTCTGCAAATAAGCAAGATCGGCGGGAACCAGCACAAGCGCATAAATCGGCCATGTTACTGCAGTCGCCATCAGCATGACAAAGATAACAGCAAGTGACATCCCCACCGCAGAATTCAGCTTCTTGGAAACCCCCAGAAACGGGCAAATGCCGAGGAATTGAGACAAAACAAAATTGTTGACCAACAAGCTGCCAATCAAAATCGCAATTAGGTTTGTATTACTCATGGTCTCGGCCCTCCTTGCTTCCCGCCACAGCCAATTCCTTCTCTATCGCCGGAACCGCAACCGAATCGACCACTGGTGCGGAATGACAAATGGATGCGCCGGGGCATGCCGCGCAGACATGCTCACCGGTATCCCCTCTTGCAGCTTGTTTGTCAAAGCGGGCGACAAGCTGATTGGTAAACCAAATCAGCATGCCAAAAACAAAGAAACCGCCTGCCGGAAGTACAAAAATTGTAATCGGAGGAATGATGCCTCCGTCGGGGAATCCGAACAACGTTCCGTTTCCCAAAAGCTCCCGGATGCCGCCCATCAGAATCAGCGCGCCCGTAAAGCCTGCCCCCATTCCCAGTCCGTCCAGAGCCGAAAGCCCAACGCTGTTTTTGCTGGCGAAGGCTTCGGCACGCCCCAGAATGATGCAGTTTACCACAATCAGCGGCAGATAAATGCCCAGCGCCTTATCGATCGCCGGCAGGTACGCCTTGACCAGCATTTGAACAATGGTGGTAAACGCCGCGATTATGACGATAAAGGCGGGCAAACGAACCTTATCGGGAATCAGCTTTCTGAGCAGTGAAATTGCAATATTGGAGCAGACAAGAACAAATGTAGCAGCCGCTCCCATACCCAGCCCGTTCACCGCCGCAGTCGTGACGGCAAGCGTCGGACAGGTGCCGAGGACAAGACGAAGAACAGGGTTTTCTTTGATAAGACCTTTTGTAAATGCCTTCTTATGTCTGCTCGGAAGCATACGGTAAAAAGCTGCCAACATTCGAAACATCCTCATCATTGTCCCCCCTTGTTTATACGATTAAAATATTCCACAGCCTGATTGACGCCTTGTGTCACACCCTTGGATGTTTTGGTTGCCTGGGATACGGCGTCAATGTTTTTTCCGATACTAAATTCTTGGGATGTGTTTTTTCCGATAAAACCATCAAACAACCCGCCCTCTTGAATCATATCCACATAACCGGCAGTTTCATTGTCATCGGTAACCGTGACACCGGTAATGCCGCCATCAACCGAAATACCGGTCATAACCACCAAACCCGAGCTTTTACCGGTGGAGGAAACCGTGAACACATAGCCGACAATATTATCGTCTTTTTTTGCCGAGTAATAAACCACTTGCTGCTCATCATTGTTCAGGATACCTTTCTCAAATGAGTCAGCATCAATTACCTGCCGGCGGGATTCGGTTTCGGCCTTTTGGTTGGCTTGGGCAATCGTATCCTTGGTCATGGCGTTGGTTCCTGCGAGGGCTGCGGTGGCAACGCCCGAAATAATCGCAAGTGCCAAAGCGGAAACAACAATCTCTTTTATATTGATATTCATTTTACCGCTCATTGCGCAGCCTCCGTTTCTCACCAAATGGCAGCGGACGGGTTGCCCGCTCAATCAGCGGAACCAGTATATTCATAATGACGATTGCAAAGGATACGCCTTCCGGCAGCGAACCAAACACACGTATCAGCACGGTCAGAAGTCCGCATCCCACTGCAAACACGATTTTGCCCGTCTTGTTAATCGGAGTTGTGGTGTAGTCGGTTGCCATAAAGATTGCACCCAGCATAAGGCCGCCGGAAAGGATGTGGATGAAAGGGTTCTGCCCCAGCAGCCATGTCATAACAAATACTGTTCCAATATACACAAGCGGGATGGTTGGCGAGATAACCCGTCTGATTACAAGGTACAGACCGCCGAGTATCAACGCCAGCACACAGGTTTCGCCCAGACTGCCCGGGCGGATGCCTACAAACAGCTCCTGCAAACTGTAATTCATCTCGCCGCCCTGAATCACTACTTCCAGCGGGGTTGCAGAAGTCATGGTGTCAACCCCTGATGCACCCTGCAACGGTGTTACCCACCTGTTCATGTCTTCGGGAAAGCTTGCCATCAATACAATACGGCCCACCAAAGCGGGGTTAACAAAATTCTGTCCCAATCCGCCGAACATCTGCTTGGCTACCACAATTGCCACAACCCCGCCAATGGCCGCCTGCCACAGCGGGATCGAAGCCGGCAGGTTAAATGCCAGCAGCACACCGGTAACTACGGCTGAAAGGTCACCGACAGTTTGGGGGCGCTTGAGGATGATACGGCTTAGATATTCTGCCGCAATGCAGGACGCCACACAAACCAGCACCACCGCCGCCGACCGCCAGCCAAACAGCAGTATCGAAGCTGCAGCTGCCGGCGACAGCGCAATAAGCACGTCCAACATAACCCCACGGGTTGTCATACCGCAGTGCAGGTGCGGCGAAGAGGTAATAATCAACGGGTTCTCCATCTGCCCGGTCACTCCTTTATGTAGCAGCGGTCAATGACCGCCTGTTCTCAACTGATCAATTACTTACCTGCCGTTACGGCTTGTTTTGCAGGTTGGTTCTCGGCTTTCGCCGTACTTGTCGCTTCTGCCTTTGCGGCAGCGGCTTTTCGAACATCGCCCTTTCCCATACGCATGGTCTGTACAATTTGACGATGGGCAGGACATGAATAGGTGCAGCAACCGCATTCCATACAGGTCATAACGCCCAGCTTCTCCATCGCATTGGTGTCCTTGTTCTGATATGCTGCAGCAATCGAAGGCGGTACCAGGTTCATAGGACATGCGCTCACACATCTGCCGCAGCGGATGCAGGTCGAGGGCTCTGTCAGCTGGATATCCTCTTCTGACAGCGCAAGAATGGCGTTGTTCTGTTTAAGCACCGGCAGCTCGTCGTTCATGAGGGCAAGCCCCATCATCGGTCCTCCCATAAGCAGCTTGCGTGTCTTAAACTTTGTACCGCCGCAAAATGAAATAACCTCATGAATAGGGGTGCCGATAATCACGCGAACATTTTTGGGACGGGAAATCGCCGACCCGTCCACCGTAACACGCTTGTCGACCAGGGGCATTCCCGTTTTGAGATACCGCGACAGGAAAGCGACCGATGCAACATTCATCACAATACATCCGACATCAGACGGCAGCTTTCCGGGGGGCACACGTCGTCCGGTACACGCTTGAATCAAAACCTTTTCGGCACCCTGCGGGTATCTTGCTGGCAACGGCTTTACGATCACCTCATGCCCGGCACGGGTTACTTCGGCGGCAATCCTGGAAAGCTCGGAAATCGCGGCGGGTTTATTCTTTTCAACCGCAATGATAACACGCGCTGTATCAAGAAATTCCATCAGTGTCTGAACGCCCGACACAATGTCCCACGAATTTTCCATACACTCGCGGTAATCAGATGTTATGTAAGGTTCACATTCTGCAGCGTTTACAATCACCGTGTCAACGGCGTCAAAATTGCGGGGCTGCAGCTTTATGTGGGCGGGGAAGCCGGCGCCGCCGAGTCCCACCAGTCCGGATGCCCGAACAGCTTTGATAAAGTCATCATAATTCTCAACCACCGGCGGCTTTACGCTTTCATGTATGCGTTGCTCGCCGTCCGATTCAATCATCAGCGCAGCGGTTTTCAGTCCACCCGGAAGCAGCAGCTCTGTCATCGCCGCCACCTTACCGGATACACCGCTGTGAATCGGTGCAGAAACAGGCTGATCGCTGTCTGCTACAACCTGTCCAACCTCAACATAGTCCCCTACCTTTACTACCGGTTTGCAGGGAACACCGATGTGCTGCGACATCGCAAGTATAATGCGTTCGGGAGGGGGCATCACCACGGTCTCACAATCCGCGGTATGTTTTCGATGAGGCGCATGCACTCCTCCTTTTGTCCTAAGGGACACCCATTCCTTAATATTTGTGATATCCATATAGATTCATCCTTTCGCGGGTGGGCTGGGATGTATTGACCAAATCGTACAACAGCCATACTGTGATAATTTTTTAACAATTTCACCATAAAATCCTTGGCACCGTATTTAATAATATATCATTTTATGATAAAATACAAGAGGAAACACACGTCAAGTATCATTGGGAATATGTTCCCATGCACATCAATCAGAAAGGGTTTGTTCGCAATGGATTTTACATTTCACATGCCTGTTAAGATAATCAGCGGGGAGGGCTGCGTGTTAAAAAATGGCAATTTGCTTCGCGAATTTGGACGGCGCTGCCTTATTATGACCGGTCGAAACGCCGCAAAGTTAAGCGGTGCGCTCGATGATGTGCTGAAAGTTTCCGGAGAAACCGGTATAGAAGCTACTGTTTTTCCTGAAATATCCGCCAACCCACTGCTTTCCCAGTGTCGAAATGCTGCCTATACGGCAGAAATATGCAAAGCAGATTTTATTATCGGAATCGGTGGGGGATCGGTTATGGATGCCGCAAAGGCGGCAGCGTGGCTTGCTTCCAATAGCAGTGCAGACATCAAAAGTCTGATGGAGTGCCAACTGCGCAGACCGCCGCTTCCGCTGATTCTTGTGGGAACCACAGCAGGAACTGGAAGCGAGGTCAGC
>ENA-UOOH01003924-UOOH01003924.1-fermentation-metagenome-genome-assembly--contig:-NODE-3924-length-10776-cov-2.994497_pt1 | contig 10776 bp, 10 predicted proteins | sample MGYA00245778_ERZ724025 | MGnify/ENA primary metagenome ERZ724025 (study PRJEB28704, sample SAMN03018313) | fermentation metagenome | biome: anthropogenic terrestrial biome; feature: soil; material... | reverse complement strand
GGAGGGCATACGAGCCGATATGGAATACTTTGGCAGAACGTTCACGCGGGCCAAACATCAATACCGGATTAATGGGAAAAGTGCTATCGAAGTGGCTGATGCCTTGCTTGATCTTGTCACTATGTGATGGGCTGGCATGATGTTTTTTATGGCCCTTCCAGCATGGAAGGGCCATAACCATATTCAACTAACCTTATACTGGATACGGAGGGTCGTGGGGCCTTCTGGGAGAATTGGGACATCCTCCAAAAGGCGATTGCCAGCAGGAGATAGGGCCACGAGACGCTGGTTTGTGCTTCCCACAAAGGGTGACTCCAAAGAACGCTTTTCCAAAACAAAGGGACCGTCGATTAGAAGGTCCGTTTCTTTTAACAAGTGGGAAATTCCGCTGTCTTCACTTCCTAGAGTTTGGAGACGTTCGATGTAATACCCCGTATAGGTTACCACATCTCCGCCTAACTTGTGGATGGCCTGGGCTACCCTGGCCAAAGAATTGGCTTGGCTGAAGGGCTCGCCCCCAGAGAAGGTTACACCGCGACAGTCTATATGCTCTTGGTAAAGAGCAACAACTTGCCCAGGGGAGACTAGTGTTCCTCCAATGGGCAAATGTGTCTCTGGATTGTGACAGCCTAGGCAGCGGTGGGGGCACCCTTGGGTAAAGAGGACAAAGCGAAGGCCAGGTCCATCCACAATGGACTCTTCTACAAGGGAGGCAAGGCGAATGAGGTTTCCCTTGGTATCATCCATGTTTAACCCTCTCCGCCACCTCTGCCCGTTTGGCATTATTAAAGCGTTCTAGGGTTCCCACTAAGTAACCGGTAATTCTTCTGATCCGTTCAAATGGTTCGCTTCTGCTCTCTTCACGCCCGCAGCGGGGGCATACAGTCCCAATTACGCCGATGTATCCACATGTAGGGTCGCGATCTAAGGGATGGTTGATGGAACCATAGCCAATTCCGGATTCTTTCATGTAAAGAACGATATCCTCGAAGACGGAGTGATTTAAGCTTGGGTCCCCATCCAATTCGATATAGGTAATGTGGCCGGCATTGGTGAGGGCATGGTAAGGTGCTTCTAGGTCGATTTTCTGGCGGGCTGTGACCTTGTAATAGACTGGAATATGGAAGGAATTCGTGTAGTACGCATGGTTTGTAATGTTTTCCATGCTGCCATAGAGCTCCCTGTCCATCTGCACAAAGCGACCAGACAGCCCTTCTGCTGGTGTAGCCAGGAGTGTATAGTTGAGCTGTTCGTTCTGGGACCTTTCGTCACAGCGATCCCTCATATGCTGTACGATGCGGAGGCCTAGTCGTTGGCTTTCTGGGCTTTCGCCGTGGTGTTTGCCGGTGAGGGCCACCAAGGTTTCTGCCAGGCCAATAAAACCCACAGATAGTGTTCCGTGGCGCAAAACCCTCTCAATTTCTTCATCTTTGCCCAAGGTCTCCGAGTCTAGCCAGATCCCCTCACCCATTAGAAAGGGATAGTTGTGGACGGATTTGCGCTTTTGGATTTCGAAGCGATGGCGAAGTTGACGGAAGACCAGGTCCATGTTTTTGTCAAGGAGACTAAAAAAGCGATCTAAGGATCCGCGAGCTTCAATTCCTAGGCGGGGCAGGTTAATGGAGGTAAAGCTTAAGTTGCCACGGCCCTTTGTGGTTTCTTTTCTAGGATCGTAGATGTTGCCCATGACCCTCGTGCGGCAGCCCATGTAGGCCACTTCTGTGTTGTCATCTCCTGGGCGATAATATTGCAGATTAAAGGGTGCATCTAAAAAGCTGAAATTAGGGAAGAGACGTTTGGCCGAAACCCGGATCGCTTGCTTAAAAAGGCCATAGTTTGGGTCACCCTCCTTACTATTAACCCCATCTTTGACTTTGAAAATCTGTACTGGAAAGATTGCGGTTTCACCATTGCCGAGACCGTCTTCTGTGGCTTGGAGCAATTGCTTCATGACAAGACGGGCAGCATGGGATGTTCCGGTACCGTAGTTCACAGATGTAAAGGGTACTTGGGCGCCTGCCCTGGAGTTCATGGTGTTTAGGTTGTGAATCAGAGATTGCATGGCTTGATAGGTAGAGCGCTCCACACGTTTTTTCACCAGTTTTAAGTATTCTCTGATCTGGGCATGGACAGTTGCTTCATCCTGTAAGGCCTCCACTACGTCTTCGTAGTCATAGGTTAGAAGGAGATCTTTGTCTTCCTCGCTGAGACCGCCTTCTCCCGAGATAACCCCATCGGTCTCCACTAGATCTCGGATATGTTTACGGCAGGTTTTTTGGACACCATCTGCCATGACGTTCTCTAAATTAGGAATGGATTGGCCACCATGCATTTCATTTTGGTTTGATTGTAAGGCGATACAGGCCAAAGCGGCATAACTTTCAATACTTTGGGGCTCCCGTAGAAAGCCGTGACCCGTGGAAAATCCAGTTTTAAAGAGTTTGTGTAAATCAATTTGACAGCAGGTTTCTGTTAGGAGATAAAAGTCTTTGTCGTGGATGTGGATATCTCCTTCGGCATGGGCTTTAGCCATATCTTCGGGTAGAACATAATGATCGACAAAGGATTTGGAAGACTCGGAGCCATATTTAAGCATCATGCCCATGGCGGTGTTACCATCAACATTGGCATTTTCTCGTTTCATGTCATTGTCAAAGGCTTCTGTAAAGGATATCTTCTTAAACGTCTCCATGAGGGCATTTTTCTGTTGGCGCTGTCTGGTACGTTCTGAGCGGTAGAGGATATACACTTTGGCTGTTTGCGAGATCCCGTTTTCCATGAGGGTAAGTTCGACGATATCTTGAATTTCTTCAACGGTGGGGTTAAGACTGGGGTCTAGACGCTCTACAACGGCTGTTGTGAGGTGATCTAACTCCCCGTCAGAAAGGGTTTCGCTGGGTACATTGACATTGGCTTTAGCAATGGCTTGCCTGATCTTGAAGTAATCAAAGGGAACGAGGGTGCCGTCACGCTTGACAACTTGCTTGGGATTCTTAAGCATTGTGGTATACATTTTCATTGAGAAAACGTCCTTTCTGGACCTAAATAGGGAAATGGTGCCATACATCATATTGTAAGCGCGTCTCTAGGAAAGCACCATATGTTGTGGATATGTTAATAGGTTAGCACAGAATGTTGTGGTTTGTCAAGGTGAGGAACTGGGCGAATGGGGCAGAGGTAAGCCTACAATACCAAGTGTAAAAGCATGGTATCGCCGCGGGAGCGGCCCATTAGTTGTCTGGGTGGAGAAGGGGTTTGGCGACTGGTCGAGACCAGCCGCCAAAGAAATGGTTGAGTGGTAGGTTCATACGTTAGGTGTCGCTCTTAATTGCCTGATAGCTGGTGGGGATGTCTCCCAATTGGGATGGGGACAGGAGGAAACTTCCCCAAATTGAGCTGTGGGCTAACTTTCCGTTTTCAGTATCAAAGATCACCCACCGCTTTATCGCAGTCATTAGATCTTACTTTTACTAAATTGAGGGCCCAAAACCCGGTTCTGACAGCAACAAGACTCATAATGGCTTTGAGTACGTGAATTAGCTGGCTTAAAGGGTAAATGGCGCCAATCTGCAGACTAGTGAAGGTAACTAGGGCATAGGTGTACGGTACACAGATTACCCAGGTGTACACACTATCAAAGAGAAAAGTAAGTAGCGTTCGCCCGCCAGAGCGAATGGCAAAGTAGCAGCAGTTAGAAATAGCTTGAAAGGGCATATAGATGGCACCCGCAAGCATAAAGGCCGCGGCAAGGTGGCGAACTTCAATCTCAGCATTATAAATTTGGGTAATCTTATCGGCACTAATGGCCAAAGTTGCCCCTAAAGCGCAGGAAATACCTACCGAAAAAAAGAGAAGTTTCCAAACCTGCTCTTTGGCTAGCTCCGGTTTGCCTGCACCCAAAGCCTGACCTGTTACAATGGCGACTGCCGTGCCGATGGAAATAAAGAACACTCCAAAGAGGTTTGTAAAGGTGCTGGCGATGTTTAGTGCACCAACAACGGCAAGACCCTTGGTTGACAAGATCTGGGTTATGGTGACCATGCCCGCGGACCAGAAGAATTCGTTAAAGAAAAGGGGCGCTCCTTTTAGCGTAATATTCTTGGCTAGATCCCGATCAATTTGATAAGGACGATAAAGCCCAACCAAAAAGGGAAATTTGAGGTGGTTCTTGTGAGCGGCCAAGGCAACTACTAATAACTCCACACAGCGGCTAAGTACAGTAGCAACGGCAGCCCCTTGGACTCCTAAGGCGGGAAAGCCTAGTTTACCGACGATTAAAAGGTAATTGAAGATCAGGTTAACAGCGACCGCGCTGGAACTTGCTATCATGGGCAGCGTTGTTTCGCCTGTTTCCCGCAGAGCACTATTATAGCATTGGCTTAAGGCAAAGGGTAAAAGGCCCCAAAGCATGATTTTTAGATACTGTTGGCCAAAAATAAGCATTGCGGTACGTTCAGCGGGGTTTCCATCACCTTTTAGATAAAAGGAAAGCAATATGGTGGGCCATCTAGTAAACACTAAAGCGGCAAGCCCAGTGATGGCAAGGGACACTAAAAGTCGCATACGGAAAGTTTGCTTAAAGCCCTCCCAGTCTTTGGCCCCTGCAAATTGGGCACCGTAAATGCCGGCACCGGAAAGAGCACCAAAAATGGTTAAGTTAAAGACAAACATCAAGTGGTTTGCGATGGCCACACCAGACATGTGGGCGGTACCGAGGGACCCGACCATGACGTTGTCCGCAAGGTTCACTAGATTGGTTATAGTGTTTTGGACAATTACCGGAATAATCAACGCCAGAACCATTTTGTAAAACTGACGATCCCCGATGAATTTAGTCTTAAAGCGCGACCATGGTGTAATGGCAAGTTCCGCTTTCATTTAATTGATCCCTCATCTACTTTAGGCTCAAGCTTCATTTTACACTTACCGCCGAAAGGGGGCAAGAGGAAAAGGTTGATACAGTTATAGGAAGATTGTGTGTTGAGGATTTAAGCCCCGGCAGCTATTTCAGCAGGAAAACAACTCCGATGGTCATGTCTGGATTGACGCTTTAACGGATAGAACACGCACTGTCCATACTTACAACAAAGAACTAGCGAAGCAGATGGTCAAAGATATCGAAGAAATCTATTTCCCTGAGTTGGAGAAATTGTATAACAAGCTACTTAAAGAGTTGTAAACCGTGTGTGGGCTATTAGAAAGAGACCTAGATTGGATTCAAGAAGCACTCTCAAAATACCCAGAAATTGAGGAAGCTGTGCTTTTCGGTAGTAGGGCCATTGGAAATTACAAGAAGGGTTCAGATGTGGATCTAGCAATTAAAGGTAGTCGTATTAACCGGACCACCGTCAATAGGCTCAGTGATGATTTAAACGAGGAATATCCTCTACCCTATTTTTTTGATGTGATTCACTACGAGAATATTTCCAGTGAACTGAAAACGCACATTGATACTATGGGCAGGATAATCAAACAAAAATAGCCATTAGTTGTGGATCTTGTAATTGTTTAGAAGCCCGAAATTCCACTTTTTTAGGAACTTCGGGCCTTTTTTCGTTTAGATCCTCTCAGGTTTGGCTAAAAAAGGATTATGCTTGTTTGTGCAGTAGTAACTTTAGTGTTAAGAAGATAAAGGAGGTGTTGGGATATGACGAGAAAATCCAGGTGCATTCTTCTTATACTTGGTTTGGTTTTATTTCTCTTACCTTTGAGCGGTTGCGGGCCCAGTGGTTCTGTTCCTGAGCAAACGGTTGTCTCAGGTAGAGTTGTTTTGGGCGAAGATCAAACCACCGGTTTAGCAGGGGTAAGTCTCTTAATTGTGGATGAAGAGGGTTCCCAAGTAGAGACAGATGCGGAAGGATACTACAAGACTACGGCGTTAAGTACAGCACTGATTATTCCTCGTAAAACTGGTTTCAAGTTTACCCCTGAGCAACAGGGGGTAGGGGAAAAACAGGAGTTGAAATTTCTAGCCCTTCCTTGGGAAGAAACAGACTTTTCCAACTGGGGAACGCAATTTTCTTTTGCTTCCCATTCGGATCGGGTGGGTGCGATTGCCTTTTCTCCTGGTGATCAATATATAGCCAGCGGAAGTGATGATCGGACAATCAGGATTTGGCGAGCTAATGACGGACAGATAGTGAGAACAATGACTGGACATACAAGTGCCATTAAGGCTATGGCTTTTTCGCCTCAAGGCCAATACTTAGCCAGCGGTGCTAAAGATGGGGGCATCATTATCTGGAATTGGGAAACAGGCCAAGAAGTCATAGCATTAACCGGCCACACTGATTTAATTACTGACTTAGAATGGTCGCCTGATGGAACAAAACTTGCCAGTTCTGGCTGGGACAAAAAGATTAGGGTTTGGGATTTCGCCACTGGAAGTGAAATAAGGTCGTTTAGTAACAAAAGCTGGGTGAGGACTGTTGCTTGGTCGCAAGATGGTAGGTTTTTGTTTAGTGGGGGAAACGATTCAAACTTAAGAGTCTGGCAGCTCTAGCTTGGTCCCCAGATGGCACTTATCTGGCCAGTTGCGGGCATGATCTTTTAGTAAAGCTATGGAGCGGCACTGAAGGCGAGCATCTAGGTGCTTTTACTGAACGAATCAAAAAACCCTTTGTACATGAAAAGGGTTTTGAGTTTGCCGTTGGCCTGCAGAATGTAAGCCACGAAGACATTGTCCTTGCTTTAAGTTGGGCACCTAATGGTAAAAGGCTTGCTAGTGCTAGCTGGGACAGGACTATAGCAATTTGGGAAGTGCCCACAGGCACCCAACTGGCGGGTATTCAAAATCCAGAGGGGTGGCTCACTACCGTAGCCTGGTCGCCTAATGGTGATCAGCTCGCCTTTGGCGGTTACGATCAGGCTATTCATATTTATCACGGGATAACGGGAAAAGAAATAGAGAAACTTATGGGGCATCAAGATTGGGTTCAATCCCTTGCGTGGTCTCCTGATGGAAAGTATTTAGCTAGCTCCGCTTATGATCGGACCATCTTTATTTGGGATTTGGCAACAGCCAAGATAGTACAGACCTTACCAGGAGACCACAACGTGGTGACCGCCCTAGAGTGGTCACCTTGTGGGCGCTATCTTGCTGGCGGTAGCCATAGTGGCACTGTACGCATTTGGGATAGTGGCACAGGTGAGACTCTTTATACCTATTCTGGACAAAAATGGGGTTTACAGTCTCTTGCTTGGTCGCCAGAGGGCGCTAGGTTAGCCATAACAGAGTATAATTCTGTAATAATCCTTGGTGAGCTTAATTAATTTTGCGGAAAGAGGGGAAGTTCCTCAAGGAAGATGATGTCTGTCCGTTTAGCCGCATCTCCTTCTGCCAGTATGGCGGCTTTTGCCACCACTTCGCCTCCTGCTTTGTGGACTAAATCTTCTACGGCTTGGAGGGATTGACCAGTACTAATGACATCATCGATGATGGCGATGCGTTTGCCTTTAATCAAAGCGGCGTCGTGGCTATCAAGGTAGAGCTTTTGCTCTGCTTGTGTTGTGATGGATTGCACCGCTATTCCTAACGGATCCTGCATATAGGCTTTTACGCTCTTACGGGCCACGAAGTAGGTGGGCATCTGTAGGATACGGGACATTTCAAAGATTAAAGGAATTCCTTTGGCTTCGGCAGTTATTAAATAATCCGCTTCTGGCAGTTTTTCACAGAGCGCTTGTGCCGCGTGGCAGACTAGTTCAGTATCACCTAAGATTACGAAACTGGCGATCTTAAGGTCATCACTAACGGCAACGATGGGAAGCTCCCGGGTCATTCCAAGTAGTTCCAGTTTATAAAAGTCCTTGTTGGTCATTTTAAATTCCTCCCGTTATCATGAGTAAAGCCCGTAAGACAACACCGGATAACATACCTGCAAAGGGATCGATAGCTGCTGTAACAATTGTGGTCACACCTGCAATAATTGAGTTTCCTTCAAAGGCGACCTCCATGTTAGTGGGAAAAACTACAATAGCGCCTAAGACTAAAAGAAAACCGGCAATTGATTGTGAGGGCACATACTTAGCTAGTTTAGGTAAGAGACCGAAAATTAAGATTATCCCCATAACTACCATCATTAAGATACCACTAAGCATTGGATTTGGTGCCGCGGCTGTACCACTAATAACGGCTTCGACTGGTCCGCCCCCAAACGCGGCACTGAGGCTACTGGCAAGTCCAGAATAAAGGGTTAGATGGTCAATATTTGCGGTGGACGAAGCGATAGAGGCAGTAATGCTACCGTAGGCAATATTTCCTCCAATGGTGAGTGTTGTGAGGGCGAGAATACCTCTAAACACCCTCTTATTTATGACTGGTTTCATAAATTGGAACTTTTCGTACGCTAAGCTACCAGAATCTACCTCCTTGCCGTTTTTCCCTAAGATACCGGCTAAGGAACTAAGAATTACACTGCCCACGATGGTGTAAACCAAATCACCTGTGATGCTATGAATTAAAAGGGCGGTGGCAATTGAGACACTACCGACTAAGGGGTTAGCTTTAGTCATATCAATGCCAACTTTAGCCAGGATGATACCTACGCCAGCCATCATGGCGTTAAGGATTGATGGTCCAATAAAGTCGATGGTTGGAGTTAAAAGTCCTAAGGCACCAATTACAGCCATTAGTAAGCCTGTCCACAGGATCATGCTCAGTCGCTCTTCCCGTTTGTCGCTAAGACTACCTGCCATTACGATAGTTTCGGCCTGAAAAGAAATGGGTGTGACAGTTTTAAAAATCAGTGCTCCCGCGGTGCCCACTGCGAATGCTAGGGATGTTGGTAAGGCAGCAAATCCATAGCTTAGAGCTAGTAAGGCTTGTGGTAGTCCGTTAAGTACTACTGCTAGTGCTGCTAAGACGTCAGAAAAAGTCATGGTAATCCTCCCTTCTTTAAGAATGGCTTTAGTAAACCCGAATGATTTTTCGGGTTGCTCGAAAACCTTTCGGATTTGAACATGAAGTGATATTCGGCAAGGGAGCGGGAACTCCTTTTAGCTAAAGAAGATTCCTGTAATGAAGGGCGATTTTCACGACACTAAGACCCCATACGCCCGGTTTAGTGGCTATTCTTGATTGCTCTGCTTTACCGAAATGTGCCCATTAGAAGTGCTAACCCTAATAGATGGGCCCGATTCGTGGGACACAACTATGTTTCTTTGTCCTTTAATGATTGTATGCCCTAGGCTTAAGTCAGCACGTCCATTACTGGTAGACAGATTAAAACTGCCTTTAGTATCCTCAGGTATCTCTAAATCAACGCTGCCGTTGGAAGTCGCAAAAACAAACTCTCCGTGGGGTGGAAAAGTGACTATACCGCTGATTCGCCCATTAGAAGTAGTTACGGTGCTAGAGTTGGTGAGGTTGATCTGACCGAGCTCAATCCTTCCGTTCGACGCACTTAACTGCACAGATCCTGAACCGGACGATAACTGGATTCGTCCGTTTTTTGTCCTAAGGTCAAGATCGCAGGTAAATGCGGTGTGAATCTGAATCCGCCCATTACTGGTTTGGGCTTGAAAAACGTCAATTTGATCTGGAGATGCATAGACGGTAAATTTGATCTGAGAGGTTCTTACACCTGAAGGACGGGGCGGTTGGATGGCACAGAAAACCGCCTGATAACCGCTACTACGATGCTCAACGCTCATACTGTCTAGATAGCGCTGCATCACTTCTGCGGAACTGCCCTGCACTTCTTTTTCAATAAGAACATAGGGTTCGGCATCTAACTCGAGGGGCATCCACCTAATAGCACCATTATACCCAGTTAGGGAAATACCTCTGATTTCTGGACCCAGGGGCAATTTCTCCACCTGCGATACCTTGTCTGATCCAAAATGGGGAACTAGCCAATCTATGACCTGATCAATAAATTGCATGCATCTTCTCCTCCTGTTTCAAGGTACCTTCAGTATAATAGGGAAAAGGACTAGAAATCTACTGGCCTGAGTCTTGATTTGAGCTCCGTCTGAAGACTGATTTACCCACGCCTTTCAAGGATTTTTTTGCCTGCAAAGGGATTGTTGGTTAGATCTATAATTCTAATGTGGAATGGAGGACAGAACATGCCCAACACTAAACTAATGAATATGTGCATGATTATGGACAAGCACCATCAGAGGGTGATTGTTCAAGACAAGATTAATGGTAATTGGACTGGCATTACCTTTCCAGGGGGTAAGGTAGAAAAGGGCGAAGGTATTGTTGCATCAACAATTCGAGAAGTAAAAGAGGAGACAGGTCTAGAGGTAAAAGATCTCCAATTTAGTGGCTTAGTCCATTGGTACAATGATCAAACCCACGAAAGGTGGCTGATTTTCCTCTTCAAAACGGAGAACTATTCTGGCGAATTACTTAAAGAAACCCATGAAGGAAGGGTGTTCTGGGTCGATCTTGTGGAATTACAGAGTATGAACTTGGCCAGTGGTTTTGAGGATTACTTGAAACTTTATTTAAGTGACAACCTGCTTGAGGCGTACGGCGTATGGCATGACAAAGCTTGGGGCAAGTTTGAATTTTCTTGATAGCTACACTCTATTGGTAGGATTTTTCTCATAAGAGTAGTATATAAAATACGCTAGTTTACAGAGCTAAAGGGGCGAGGCAAGTGGCTAAGATTACGTTTTTGGGTGCCGGAAGCACTGTTTTTGCTAAGAGCATCTTAGGAGATTGCATGCTTACAGAGTCCTTACGGGATTCGGAGTTTGCTTTATATCCTGGATTCCCGCCCACTCATAACGAGGCATTGGAATGAATCTTCGTAAATGACC
>ENA-UOOH01003923-UOOH01003923.1-fermentation-metagenome-genome-assembly--contig:-NODE-3923-length-10776-cov-3.074060_pt1 | contig 10776 bp, 10 predicted proteins | sample MGYA00245778_ERZ724025 | MGnify/ENA primary metagenome ERZ724025 (study PRJEB28704, sample SAMN03018313) | fermentation metagenome | biome: anthropogenic terrestrial biome; feature: soil; material... | reverse complement strand
GTATAGCGGCGCAATTCACTTCAATGAAAGCTTGGGAAGAGCGATCGCTTTTTTCGTGTAACCAATGGGCGACAAGTTCCTTGCCGGTGCCGTTTTCTCCCGTAATGAGAACCCTCGCATTGGTAGGGGCTACTTTTTCAATTATATCTTTCAGTTGACGTATGGCCGGGGATTCGCCTATGATGTCAAATCGTTTGCTGATTTTCTTTTTTAGCTTTTTCGTTTCATTGATTAAATGTTGTTTGTCTTGGGCGTTTCGTACCGATACTAAAAGACGGTTTAAATCCAAGGGTTTGGTAATGTAGTCGAAAGCTCCTTTTTTTATGGTTTCCACGGCCGTTTCAATGTCGCCGTGTCCGGTTATCATAATTACCGGTGTTTCGCATATTTCTTTTACTTTTTCTAATAATTCAATGCCATCCATATTAGGCATTTTAATGTCGCTGATAATGGTATTGAATTTTTCTTTGTTTAGCATCGATAAAGCTTCCGTGGCATTGGATGCTTCTTCAATATGATAGTTTTCATATTCGAGAATATCGCGCAAGGCATGACGTATGGGAGCTTCATCGTCGATTATGAGTATTTTTTGTGAGTCCATTAGGTTGGCTTTTATTACAAAAAACGAAATCAGACGTCATTTATTTTATATATAATTAAAATCTTAGTCTTTATTTGCCTGCTTAATTGATTAAATCAGATAAAAGTAAGATAAAAAAGATTACCTTTGCATGCAAAAAAACGTTTTTAATCTTGAGAAATAGATTTTTTTAAATAGAATAAGATGAGGCTATTAAGTCTTATTGACAATAGTTATTATATGATAAGATATGATACTTTCGCGACTAAAGCATTCGTAATACCGTAGCTTATGGAGGATAAACTTTTATATTGGTTTGCAGCAAAGACAAAACCTCGGCAAGAGAAGTTTATAAAGGATAAATTGAATGGTTTAGCCATTGAAAATTTTATTCCATTGCGTATGGAATTGCGTCAATGGAAGTATCGTAAAAAAAAGGTGATAGTTCCTGTCATTCCACATTTGGTATTTTTACGTACGGATTATGACAAGAGTTTTCAGTTGCTCAATGAAAACCGCTTGCATATTTGGTATATGAAAGATTTAGCTACCAACAGAAATTTAATCGTTCCTGATAAACAGATGGAAGATTTTATGATGGCTATAAATGCAAAAAAAGGGAATATGCGCATCATAAATCCCGATTTGGCTAAAGGGGATAAAGTGGTAGTCAAAGGCGGTCCATTCAAAGGTCTGGAGGGAGAATTGTTAAGGGTGGAAGAGAAAAGTAGAGTTGTGGTCAATTTGCAGGGTATCATTGCTGTATCAGTAGAAATAGAAGGCCAATTTTTGGAAAAAATATAAAACACATGAGAAAAGGAGTAGCGGAAATTAGTCGTAAAGATGTAATTTGGAATTATATTGCCACATTTTTCAAAATTGGCTCGGGACTTATACTTCTCCCTTTTATTTTAAAAATGATGCCCACAGAAACTGTCGGCATTTGGACGATTTTTACAACTATTACAACTTTAATAGCTTTACTGGATTTTGGTTTTAATCCTTCTTTTACACGGAATGTTACCTATGTGTTTTCAGGTGTTAAAGAACTTAAGAAAAAAGGAATTGCCGAACTAAACGAAAATAATGACATTGATTATGGATTATTAAAAGGGACTATTTCTGCCATGCGTTGGTTTTATTCCCGAATGGCATTCATAGTGTTGTTTTTGTTGTTAATTGTCGGTAACATTTATATGTTTTTTTTATTACAATCTTATACGGGAGATAAAATAGACTTATGTATTGCATGGGTTATATTAATTATTCTCAATGCATATGATATCTATACTCTTTATTATGATTCCTTATTACAAGGGAAAGGGCTTATAAAAATTTCAAAACAAATAAATGTAGTGGGACAATCTTTATATTTAATAGTGGCAATAATTTTAATAGCTTTAGGACAAGGCCTTATTGCCATAGTTTCCGCGCAAGCACTTTCAATCATTGTTAGAAGATTTTTATCCTACAGAGTTTTTTTTACGAATGAAATAAAAAGCACTTTAAAATCGATTAAAAATCAAAATCAAAAAGAAATCATATCTGCTATATATCCTAATGCCTTAAAAATAGGCCTTACAAGTATAGGAAGTTTTTTAGTGAATAAGTCAGCAATTTTCATGGGTTCCATTTTCTTGACCTTATCGGAAGTTGCTATGTATGGGATTACGATTCAAGTTGTTGGAATATTATCTTCTTTAGCTGGTGTTTATTATAATTCTTATATACCGAAAATCACTCAATTAAGAACTACCAACAGTATGCAACAACTCAAAACTATCTTTTTTAGAGGTTCCGTTATACAACTTTTTATTTTTGGAGGATTAGCTTTTGTTTTATTTGGCAATTACGCCTTAGATATTATTGATAGTCAAACGAAATTTTTAGGTACGGGAATGTTGGTGGCAATATTAATTATTTCTTTTTTAGAGCGTAATCATAGTTTAGCCGCAGGTTTTTTATTGGCTAAAAATGAAGTGCCTTTTTTTGCTGCCTCACTATGGTCAGGAGTAGCTACGGTTTTATTGTTATGGATACTGCTTGATGTTGTTCATTGGGGTGTATGGGGATTAATATTGGCACAAGGAATGGTTCAATTAGTCTATCAAAATTGGAAGTGGCCATTGGTTTTTTTTAAAGAAATACGTTAATCATAATATTACATGAAAAAGATATAAAATTTATAACGATGAACATAATTACAATAGTTTTACTATTTAGCATGTTAATAGTATCTTATAAATTAACAAGGAATATTATTCATCCTGCAGTTATTACAAATGCTGTATGGGCGATAATCCTTACTATTTACAATTTTGTGGATCATGGATTATTTGAACTATCCGATAAATTTTATTTTGTATTGTTAATCTGGACATTTACTTTTTCTTTTTTTACATTACTTTTCAACTTTGTTAAAGTTCCTTTTCCTTCCAGATTGAAAGGACCTTCCAATAAAAATTTAGTTAAATGGTTAATTCCAATTACTATAGTCTGTTTATGTCTGTCTATTATCTCATTAATTCAAAAAGGCTTATTTTATAATCCCGAAAATTTGTTTGCAGGAATCAGAGCAGCCAGTGTTTCCGACTTAAATGGAGAAGAGTTGTTGATACACATTCCCTTTTATATTAGCATTGCCAATACGGTAAGTAATTTTGCCTTTCTTTTATTACTTCTTTTGTTGTTTGTTGACAAAACATATAAAATAACCGATTTTAAAATTATTACTTTATTTTTTCTAATCATTATTTATTATATACTGAGAAGTAATAAAACAGTAATGGCTCAAATTCTTTTGTCTTTTTTCTGTATATTAATTATCTATAGAAAATTAACAGTCAAAAAAACTGCTTTGTTTTTTGCGGTTTTTTTTATTTTAATGATGTTATCTCATTTGTTGCGACGAAGTGTCGGTGGATTTAATTTCATTAATTTTATAACAGCTTATTTATTAGCTCCTTTACCGGCTTTCGATGGTGTATTAAGCGGAAATACTCAATTTATACATTCTTTTAACGGAGAATACACGTTTAGATTCCTTGTGCCTTTTTTACAATTGATAGATGCTGATATTGTTGGAAATCCTGATCCTTTCAATTTATATAACTGGACAAAAACGCCTATAAACATTAATGTTTATACCATTATGTTTAGTTATTATGTTGATTTTGGATTATTCGGAATTTTTTTATTTGCTGCCATATTGGGAACTTTTTGGGGAATTTTATATCAATACATGAGATTTGGATATAGTGTCGGAATATTAGTGTATGTAGCATTCTTTTATATGCTTGTTTTCCAATTTTTTTCAGATTCTTTTTTCCAATTTTTCTTTATTACAGTCACTATTATCCTTTTGGTTATAGCATTGTTTATAAAAATTAAATTTAATACCGGTGAAAATAAAACAGAAAGTATCGATAATAATAATTAATTATAATACAGCGCAATTAACGATAAACTGCATACATTCAATTATCAGAAATATTCATTCTGTCGATTATGAAATTATTGTAGTTGATAATGCTTCAACTGACAATTCGGCACAACGAATCATTGAATTATTTCCTGACGTAATCTTAATTGAAAGTCCAATCAATGTAGGTTTTGGCAAGGCAAACAATTTAGGTGCTAAACAAGCAAGCGGAACTTATTTGTTTTTACTTAACTCAGATACCGAAATTATCTCTTCATACGAATAAGCGAATAGGAATTATTGGTACGTTTTTAGTAGATGAAAAAGGTAATTATTCTAAAAGTGGTGGACGGTTTTATTCTGCCAAGAAATATCTAAAATTAGGACTTTATGCTTATTTCAATATGCAATCAAAACCAGAAGTTAATGATAAACTAAATGCTGTTTCTGTAGATTATGTAATTGGTGCGGATATGTTTCTGCGTAAAGATTTATTCGATGCCATGAATGGGTTTGATGAAAAAATATTTATGTATTTTGAAGATGTAGAACTAAACAAACGTATATTTAATGCTGGGTATGAATCTTATTTATTAAAAGCAGGGAAAATAATGCATTTATCTAAATCAAGTAGTCATTCACAATTTTCCAGGGTATATAATATGGCTTCTTTAATGTATTGTTTGCGAAAAGAAATGTCGTTATGCTGTTTTTTTCTATTTCAATTACTCTATTTTATGATAAAATTTCCAATTGTTTTTACAAGCATTAATAAATTAAAAGATAATATTCAATATATTACAAGCATTTTTATTTATAAAAATTATTTAAATAAAGAATCATTCATATGAGAAATATAGCCGTTATTTTAGCCGGTGGGGTAGGAAGCAGATTAAATACAGATATACCTAAACAATTTTTGAAAGTTGCCGGTATGTCAGTCTTGGAACATACCATTGCAGCATTTCAAAAGCATGATATGATTGATGAAATTGCCATTGTTGTTCACAGTGCATACAGAGGGAAAATTGAATCTTATCTCATAAAAAATAATTTCAACAAAGTAAAAAAAATACTGGCCGGCGGTAAGGAGAGACATTTTTCCTCCCTCTCGGCTATCGAAGCCTATGATGGAGAAAAAGACTGCAATTTGATTTTTCACGATGCAGTTCGACCCTTACTCAGCGATAAGATTATTACCGATGTGATTCAAGCCTTAGCTCATTATCAAGCAGTTGATGTTGCTATTGAATCAGCCGATACCATCATAGAAGTAGACCATGAAAATATCATCAAAAAAATTCCTCTTCGAAAAAACCTTCGAAGAGGGCAAACTCCGCAAGGATTTCGCTTGTCGGTTATCAAGAAAGCTTATGAAAAAGCTTTGAAAGACCCGGAATTTAAAACTACGGATGATTGTGGTGTGGTGTTAAAATATCTTCCCGAAGTTAAAATCTATGTGGTGAATGGCGAAGGTGTCAATATGAAATTAACCTATAAGGAAGATTTCTTTCTTATTGAAAAGCTCTTTCAATTAAAGACCTTCGATTATGGGAACAAAGAGTTGACAGACAACGAAAAGCAAACGTTGGTACAAAAAGTGGTCGTAGTGTTTGGGGCTTCATCGGGTATAGGTTTGGATGTATGTAATATATGCAAGGAGAATGGAGCAAAGGTGTATGGATTTAGCCGTCAGATGAATCAAATTGACGTGCGCGATCCGGAAAAAATCAAATCGGCATTAAAACAAGTCTTTGAGAAAGAAAAACGCATCGATTTTATTGTAAACACAGCTTCGGTACTCTATAAAGTATCTTTGGAACATATGGATTATGATACTATTTACGAAGCAATAGATATCAATTATAAAGGCATGATAAACCTTGCCAAAGAATCCTTGCCATACCTGAAATTGTCGAAAGGACAATTGATACTCTATACTTCAAGTTCCTATACTCGTGGACGTATGGGGTATAGTATTTATTCTTCCACCAAGTGTGCCACGGTAAATTTCGTACAAGCATTGGCTGAAGAATGGGGTGTTTGGGGGGTTAAGATAAATTGTATTAATCCCGAACGTACTCATACACCCATGCGTACTAAGAATTTTGGACTTGAACCTGAACATACTTTGTTGAAATCAATAGTACCGGCGACCGTTACTGTTAAAGTACTATTGTCGAATCTTACCGGACAAGTGGTAGATGTGAAAATTAAAAATGTGTAATAGCGATGTCTTTTTATACTACATACATAAAAAAGTCTATTCAGACCATTCGATTTTTAATCAGCATACGTAAACCCAAAGAGTTGTTGTTTCGTTTGCTTGAATTGATTGTGGGCTATCCTTTGTATGTACTTTCTTATTGTGTGATACGAAATCCTAAGAAATGGGTATTTGGCACCAATGTGGGTTTTGTCGATAATGCAAAATACCTGTTCATTGATGTCTGTGAACGCAATGAAATCAAAGCTTATTGGATTGCTCCCGATCGTAAGACCGTAAAATTTATTAAACAGAAAGGTTTATCGGCTTGTTATAAATACAGCGTATGTGGTTTGTATCATTGTTTGACAGCCTATGTTTATGTGTTTACGTATCATTCCAAGGACATAAATTTTTGGACATCCGCCCGAGCCAAAAAGGTAAATCTATGGCATGGTGTGGGAATTAAAAGTGGTGATGGTGGAAAAAATAATAAAGGAATAAAAGCGAATGCTAATTTCGTGACATGCTTTTTAATGCCTCATTTATTTGAAAAAAACGATATTTTTTTGTCTACTTCTCCTTTAATGAATGCGCATTTTCAACATATGTTTTCTTTAAATACAGATGCCATTTTTGAGACAATGTATCCACGTTGTGTCTTTTTACAAAAGGAGGAACATAAAATAGATGCTTTTATTCAAAAGTATGAGTCGAACGATATCAATGCTGTGGTTCAAAAGATGAAACAATTTAGTCGTGTATTTCTTTATATGCCAACATGGAGAGGTAATTTTAACGATGACTTTATTGCAGAAGCCGATTTTGATTTTAAGCGTCTCAATCAGATATTAAAAGAAAAAAATCAATTGTTTCTTTTAAAATTGCATCCGGCCCTCAAATATTGCAAAGAAGCCTATCAAAACTTAGATGCAGTGATGTTTTTGGATAAGCATATCGATATATATCCCTTGTTGCCGTTTACACATGTGTTGATTACAGATTATTCGTCTATTTATTATGACTTTTTATTGTTGAAGAACAAAGAATTTATTCTTTATCCATTCGATTATGAAACGTATATTGTGAATAGTAATCGTTTGGCCTTCGATTATAACACCTATACCCCAGGGGTGAAAGTCTATAATTTTGATGAATTAATTCAATGTATACAGAATGAATCTATAGATTTAAGCATTGAAAATAAGCCATGGATACGGAATCAATTTTGGGGTCATCATGCAGCAACAACCAACGATGCATTGTATCAAAAAATTAAAACTCTGTGATTATGAAACATAAACTTTTATTGTTATATACTTGGTTGATACGAAGCCTTTTATTTTTCCTCCCCGACATGCCTATACTCATGCGTTTCAGAGGTTTTTTATATGGTTTGGGTATGAAAAAATGTGGCAAAGATTTTCAAGTGACTCATGATGTTCATATGAAAGTATTGGAAGAAATTACTGTAGGCAATCATGTGTTTATTGGAAATGCTACCGTTATTTTAGGCGGCGGAGGGTTGGATATTGAGGATTGTGTGCTTATTGCTCCTCATGTGGTGATAGTAAGTGGAAATCATACGTTTTTAGATGGGAGTTACCGCTTTGGAAGTAGTCAATTAAAAAAAATTACCATTCAAAAAGGTGCTTGGGTGGCAGCAAATTGTACGTTAACGCAAGGATCAATCCTTCCAGAAGGATCAGTCTTAGGAGCTAACAGTCTTTTAAACAAAGGGTATGAACAAAGGAGATCGTTGTATGGTGGGGTCCCCGCTAAATGGATTAAACAATTATAACATGCAGCCTACTATTACCATTATTTGTCCCGTTTTAAATGAAGAAAAATACATTTCCGAATGTATGGAATCCATACTTGCTTTTGATTATCCGAAAGAATTAATGGAAATTATCTTTGTGGATGGAATGAGTAATGATAGAACACGAGACCTTATTCAAACGTATGTTCAAAGATATCCGTTTATTAGATTGTTGGATAATAAGGATAAATATGTTCCCTTTGCCATGAATAAAGGTATTGCTGAAGCGAAAGGGGACTATATAATCAGAATGGATGCTCATGCTTTTTATCCTTCAGATTATGTGCGTGTTTTAATACAAAAAGCTTTTGAATTGGAGGCTGATAATATTGGATGCATGTGTAAGACAGATGTATTTCATAAGACAGACAAAGCATTGGCTATTAAGGAAGTGTTGAGTCATCCTTTGGGAGTAGGTAACTCTTTGTTTCGTATTGGCATTTCCGAAATAATAGAAAGCGATACAGTGCCATTTGGATGTTTTAGAAAAGATGTCTTTGAACGATTTGGACTATATGATACACGTCTGATTCGAAATCAAGACATTGAATTAAACAAACGTATCAAAAGTAAAGGAGGTAAAATATGCTTAATACCCGATACTCATTGTGTATATTATGCCAGGGAAACTTGGAAAGCATTGTTTACAAATAATTTTCTAAATGGGAAATGGAATATACTTACGGTTTTTTATACAGGCAATTTGTCTTCCCTTTCCATCCGTCATTTTATTCCTTTATGTTTTGTGTTGTCGTTAGTACTGCCTTTACTCTTATCATTTATACATCCCTCTTTTGCCTATCTAAGTCTTATAAGTGCTATAGCCTATTTGATTTTAATGACATATACTTCTCTGAACATCGCTCAAAAAAAACAACTGCATTTTTTATCACTGTGGATAAGTTTTATAGTTATTCATTTGTCGTATGGTTTAGGATCTTTAAGTGGACTATTTATCATTCCTTTTAAGAAAAAAAACACATCAAACAATGCCTAAAGAAATAAATATACATACAGATTATCATCTATATAAAGCAGCTTGGATTAATGCCAGAGCTCCTCATTTATATAGCAAACTTACAAAGAAAGAATGTGGTGTTTTATTGAAAAAAGGCGGTTTTATGATACGTAACACCTATGATTTTGATACAAATAGAGAAACCTCTTTTTGGTATGTTATCAAAGATAATTTTGGTGGAATGGAGGAATTATCATCTAACACAAGAAATCAAATCCGTAGAGCATTTAAGACACTTGATATTCAAATGATAGATAAAGATATTTTACTAAAACAAGGGTATGATGTGTATACGGCTGCATTTGAGAAATATAAAGGTAATTCCCAAATAATGAGCCGAACTGATTATCTAAACATGATCAAACAAACACCCTCACAGTATGAATTTTGGGCTTGTTTTGACAAGTCTAACGGAAATCTAATTGCTTATTCCATGAATGAAATTGTGGATGATACCTGTAATTATTTAAGTATGAAGGCTGTTCCTGAATATCTCAAGACTCATTATCCTTATTATGGATTATTATATGCAATGAATCAATATTATTTAGAAGAAAAAAAATTAATGTATGTGAGTGATGGAGCTCGGTCTATAACAGAACATTCCAATATTCAATCTTTTTTGATCAGTAAATTTAAATTTAGAAATGCTTATTGTTATTTACAAATTAAATATAAATGGTGGTTAAATATTCTATTGAGTATGCTGTATCCTTTCCGTAATCAATTTAATTTTGCACCCATAAAAGCAATTTTAAATATGGAAAGCATGCACAGGAAAAGCAAACAAATTAATCTTTCTTAAAACATAGTTTATGTGTATAAAATTTTTATTTGACCGGACTTTCGCATTCATTGGGATTATTCTATTTTCTCCCCTTTATATACTATTAAGCCTAATTATATTTTTGTCTATGCCAGATGGAAGTCCGATATTTGTACAAAGACGCGTTGGAAGACAAGGGAAAACTTTTAAAATGTATAAGTTTAGAACGATGCAAAAACATCACAATGGTTCGTCGGTATCTGTCAAAGGCGAAAGTCGTATTACGCCTTTGGGAGCATTTTTGCGAAAATGGAAATTGGATGAATTGCCTGAATTATGGAATGTGTGGATAGGTGATATGAGTTTTGTAGGTCCACGTCCCGATGTTCCAGGATATGCCGATCTATTAGAAGGAGAAAATAGAAAAATATTATTGCTTCGTCCCGGAATTACCGGACCGGCAAGTTTAAAATATAGAAATGAAGAGGAACTCCTCGCAAATCAGGAAAATCCACAGAAATATAATGATGAGGTGATTTTTCCCGATAAGGTAAGAATTAACTTGCATTATTATTATCATCAAAGTTTTGCATTAGATATCAAAATAATTATATTCACGTTATTAGGTAAAGAATTAAAAGAAAACTGTTAGTTGTAAGATGGAAAAGAAAATTTGGTTATCATTAGCACATATGGGAGGGGAGGAACAGCGTTTTATCAAAGAAGCCTTTGACACAAATTGGGTTGTTCCCTTGGGCCCTAATGTGGATGCTTTTGAACAGATGTTACAAACCTATGTTACCCAAGAGGGGGAACCCTTGTATGCCGTTGCCCTTTCTTCCGGTACGGCAGCCATTCATTTAGCATTGATATTGTTGGATGTGCATCCGAATGATGAAGTGATTTGTCAGTCGTTTACTTTTTCGGCTAGTGCCAATCCTATTGTTTATCAAGGGGCAAAAC
>ENA-UOOH01003916-UOOH01003916.1-fermentation-metagenome-genome-assembly--contig:-NODE-3916-length-10790-cov-7.126502_pt1 | contig 10790 bp, 9 predicted proteins | sample MGYA00245778_ERZ724025 | MGnify/ENA primary metagenome ERZ724025 (study PRJEB28704, sample SAMN03018313) | fermentation metagenome | biome: anthropogenic terrestrial biome; feature: soil; material... | reverse complement strand
TCGGTCGGATCGGTCGGATCGGTCGGATCGGTCGGATCGGTCGGATCGAAATCGAAATCGGGATCGGGATCGGGATCGGGATCGGGATCGGGATCGATCCCTTCCCTGTATGGCGCCTGGCCCTCATGGAGCGCTCAAACCACGCTGCCGAGTTGTGTCAGCACCGCAACACCGCTACCCGGTTTCTCATGTCCGATTCCCATCACGCGTCCATCGATACCGATTCCGATAGCGACCCCGACCCCGATCTTGTTTCGCCATCTACCTTTCTTTCTCGACCGGATGTGGGGAAGCCTCCCGCAGAGGGCGCGGTGGCGTTTTCGACCTGGCCGTGGGGGTGGGTTGGGTCCATGCCCTGATCCAGCCCTTGTTCTGAGAGGGGTGGGTATCCGTTGCCTGCTGTCCAAGGCAGTTGCAGAAATTCCCTCTCCTTCCCATCCCCCCGCCTCTGCGCCTCTGCGCGAGTCCTCCCCATCCCCATCCCGCGAATCGCGCTCGAATTACGGTGGGTCCAAGAGCGTAACGGGCAGCAATCCACGGACGGAGTTGCCGAGGAAGAGCGCGGATGCATGGGCGAGATCGTTCAGGGTCAGGACGCGTTCCTCGGCCTTACCGGCCTGGAGCAGTTCCATGCGAAGCCTGCCGGGCAGGAGGCCGCATCGGAGCGGCGGGGTATAGAGGGTTCGGTCGATTTGCAGGAAGAGGTTGCCGATGGTGAACTCGGTCCATTCTCCGTCGGGATTAAACAGGAGCGCTTCGTCCGCCCCATCGGCTTCTGCGAGTGCGGTCTCATAGGTTCGGCGCAGGGTGGTCTTATGGTATAGGAAGGGATCCCCAGGATCGATGGGGTGGGCGGCCAGCCGTGCGCGCAGGGGGTGCGGGAGCGGGGTCAGTTCGGTCGCTTCGGCATGGAACGTGCCGTCCTTTTGCAGTGTGATGCGAATCTTGTGCGGTTTGAGGGGGAGTCCGTTTTCCAATGCCCTGAGGTATTGGTTGATTGCCTCGGGATCGATCGCAAACTGGAAGTAATCGGCGGATGCCTGCAGGCGTGCCAGGTGGAGATGGAGGCGGCTATACCGTTCGATCGGGGTCCAGCGCAGGGATTCCAGGAGCATGAATTCGGGCGGGGCGGGCCGAAGGATCTCTGCCTTGGTTCGGCACTCCTCGAATTCGTGGGCGGGGGCTGAGTCGATCACGATTCCGCCGCCGACGCCGTATTCCATGGTTTGCCGCTGATGATCGAAGAGGAGGGTGCGGATGGCGACGTTGAACTGTGCCTTCCTGCCGGGTGCGATCCAGCCGATGCTGCCGGTATAGATATTGCGGGGCGTGGTTTCCAATTCGGCGATGAGTTCACAGGTGCGCAGCTTGGGTGCACCGGTGATGGAAGCCGCGGGAAAGAGCGCCTGGAAGATCTCCGGAATCCCACTGCTGGTGCGCGCCTCGACGGTGCTCGTCATCTGCCAAAGGGTAGGGTAGCGCTCGATGGTGAAGAGTTTCGATGTATGGACGGTGCCGATGTCCGCGATCCGGCCGAGATCGTTCCGGGCCATATCGACGATCATCAGGTTTTCGGCGCGGTTCTTGGGATCGCGTGCCAGGGCCTCGCCCTGACGCTGATCCTGTTCGCTCCAGTGGCCGCGCGGGGCTGTGCCCTTCATGGGGATGGTCACGATATGGTTGCCGTCGAGCCGGAAGAAGAGCTCGGGTGACGCGGAGGCGACGGACCAGCGGTCGAGGTTGAGAAAGGCGCCGACTCCGTTGCCTTGCCGTGCGATCATGTGCAGAAAGAGGGGCCACGGCGCGATCCGGCTCTCTGCGTGGAGACGGAAGGTGAAATTGGTCTGGTAGGTATCGCCGGCGGCGAGGTACTCGCGGATCCGGTGGATACCCAGTTCGTAGTCGGACTGCTCAATGGATGGGGTCCAGTCGATGACCGGGCTGACGCCGGCCTCGAGCGGCATGTAGGGCAAATCGGGGCCGACCGATTCGACGTGTTCGAAGAGGTCGAACCAGACCAGTGGCAGCTCGCCCGGTGTGCGCGTTCGGAGCCTGGGGTCGAGTCCTGCCCCGGCCTCATACGAGAGGTAGCCGACGGCGTGACAGGCATGGGCATGCACGGCGTCGACCGCGGCCTGGAGGGTGGTGAGCACCTCGCTCGGCCGGGTCGTCCTCAGGCGGCCGATCCGGCCGGTAAACCGCTGCCATTGGCGTGAACGCGTGTCGAAGATCAAGGCGGTTGGTACAGAATCGGACATGACTGCCTTGTGGAATGATGCCGGCATGCCTCCCGGTCAGGGCCGGCGGGTCATTGCATTCAAGTCTTGGAGGCGAAGGTGATCTCGTCGAGGCGGCGGCGGAACTCTCGCATGACCAAGCCGTAGAGGGCGTCACCCAGGAACTGGTCTTCCACACCGCAATCGATATTGGGGTTGTCATTGACCTCAATGACCACGATCCCGTTCGGGGTCTCCTTCAGGTCGACGCCGTAGAGGCCGTCGCCGATGAGGTTGGCCGCGCGAACGGCGGTGCGGACGACGTTCTTGGGTGCCTTTTCGACGGGTAGGGTCTCGGCGGTCCCCGCGGAGCGGATTCCGCGCGGGCCGTGCTTGACGATCTGCCAATGTTTTTTGGCCATGAAATACTTGGAAACGAAGATCGGCTTACGGTTCAGGACACCCACACGCCAATCGAATTCGGTGTAGGTGTAAGCCTGTGCGAGGATGAGCTCGGAGTGTTGAAACATGTCCGTGGCGACACGCTCGAGTTCACGCCGGTTTTCGGCCTTGGAGACCCCGCGGGAGAAGGAGCCGTCGGGGACTTTCAGGACGACGGGATAGCCGCAGATCTCCTCTGCCTGATCGAGATTGTCCTCGGTGAGGATGACGGTGGCGGGGGTGTTGATCTTGTGTTGATTGAGGAGCTCGGCGAGGTAGACCTTATTGGTGCAGCGCAGGATAGAGAGCGGGTCGTCGATGACGACCATACCCTCGCGTTCGGCGCGGCGCGCAAAGCGATAGCTGAATTGGTTGACCTGGGTAGTGGTCCGAATGAAGAGGGCGTCGAACTCACTGAGCCGAGCGAAATCGCGTTGGGTGATCAGCTCGACGTCCAGGCCATGGTTACGACCGTACTCGATGAACTTTTTGATCGCCTTTTTATTGGAAGGCGGCAGCGCCTCCTCCGGGTCGTACAGGATGGCGAGGTCATACTGATACTGGCGAGGGGATCGAGGTTCGCGCCAGCGCCGGCTGAACGCCTCCTCCAGGGCGTTGGCGAAGGTGCCGCGTTGGGATGCGGGAATCTGCTGGATGCCGATGGCCCGGACCTCGTGCAGCCGCCACTGGGGCGCGCGCCGAAAGGTGATGCGCAGCAGGGGCGCGCGAAAGGTGTCAAAGACTTCACGTGCGATCCCGGCAAAGGCAGGTTCCTCGCAAGTGCCGAAATAGACGTTGACATCATAGCGGCGCGATTCCAGGCCGCGAAGGAGACGACGGGCCCTGCCGTCGAGTCCGTCACGCGGGGAGAATGCCGCGGGACGCGACAGATCCTGGCTCGTCCGCACAGAGGGGATGACCCGGTGCCCGCGGGCCTCTGCGAGCAACGAGCAGTAATAGCCCATACCCAGGTAGGCGAGCGAACGGCAGAGGTTGATGACGTAGAGTCCGTTGTCCTGAACAAACTCCGGATTGCCCAGGTATTCCTTGGCGGTCGTGACACGCACCTGCGGGAAATCGGCTTTCCAATCTTTTTGGTTTTCAACGACTACAATGACATCAGGCATGGTTGCAGCAGTCCTCCCTAGAGGGATGAATTACGACCACGGTTCTCAGATGTGCCTTGCCGTACCGAGCCATCTTCGTGAAGTTTCGGCGCAGGATCGGCATGTTGATGCTGTCTACGAGGGTTTCGTCCTGTTCGATATCGATGTAGGGGTCATGGAGGTAAATGTAGTTGCCTGCGAAGCCGGTGACGACTACCCAGTGCGGGAATCGCTCCCTATAGATCGGATAGGAGCTGATCAGGACCAGCGGAATCGAGCCATTCTGGAATTGAGCCTCGAGTTCGTCGAGTCCGAGCGGGCGGTGATGGATTGGGATACCGCATTCGAGCGCCTCTTCGAGCATGTCTTCGTGCACGAGGCGCATGACCTCTTTCTTCTCGTGATTGCGGACGGAATCGACCAGGAAGGTGCCGCGTTCGCTGAGAAAGACCTCGGCGCCGAAACCGCGGTACCATGCCGCGAGGGCGAGTCCGAGCGGACCGCATCCGCCGTGACCCGAGTTCATGAATACGGTGTTTGCCTCGCGCCACAATCGCAGTTCGAGCTTGCGATCGAGCACCAGACCGGGCTTCATTGCGGACATCGCCATCATCAGGCATGCAGGACCGCAGGTAAAGTCGAGGGTCTGGGCATAATAAGGCACCCGCGCCATCTCCTGAGTGAGCTGAGGTGGGATGGACTTGTGGAACCGCAATGCGTCTTGGTGATCCTCGTAATAGTTGGAGAGGAGGCCGAACGGTTTGTACCCGAGGAGGCGATACAGACGGATTGCCGCATCGTTGTCCTGACGCACCTCCAGGCGGATCTCACTGCACGCGTTGGCCTTTGCGGCGGCCTCGGCGGCCTCCATCAATTGCCGGCCCATGCCGTGTCCCCGCGCCTCAGGCGCGACGGCGATCGAGTAGACCCGCGCCATGGTCGTACCACGGCTGAACAAGACAATGACATAGCCCAGGAGCTGTCCGTCTCTCCGGGCGAGGAGGGTGCGGGCGTGGCCTCGGGTGATCAGGTGGCGGAAGCTCCTGCGGGAGATCCGATCGCTCTGAAAACAACGTTCTTCAATGCTGACTAGGTCGTCGATGTCGTCTGGTGTGGCGCAAAGTATGATTGTCTCGGTCATGGCCGTCCGATGGCGAGGTTCCCATCTCTGATCTGAACAGCATCATCCATCATGAGAACCGGTTGTCCAGACCCAGCGAGAAGAACCTGGATGTGGAGCGCGGAGTCGTTTCAACAACTCGGGCCGAGCGGACTCAGGTCCGGGTGATGGTCCGGTCTTTCCAGCGGAAGGCGCAGACGGTGATATCGTCGCTCTGTGGGGCGTCTCCTGCAAATGCGCGGACCGATTGGAGGGTGTCCTGAACCATTTCCGAGGGTGATTTCTGCTTTGAACGAGTGAGGACCTCGATCAAGCGGTCGTCTCCATAGAGATCCTGATCGGTATTCATCGCCTCGACGACGCCGTCGGTGTACATGAAGACAACCTGTCCGTCCTTCAGTTGGATCTGGCCCCTCTGGAACTCCATCCCTTCCAGGGGCCCCACGAGGCAGCCCTGTGTCTTGGGGAATGGCGACGGACCGGAAACGGGGTCGACGAGGTAGGTCGGGTTGTGACCGCCGTTGGCGAATTGCACGACGCCGGTTTCCGGGTTGAGCACTGCACAGAAGAGGGTGAGGAACATGTTGGTCTCGTTCCCCACGGACAATTCGTCGTTGAGCAGGGTCATCGCCAGGGCGGGATCTGGATTGGCGCGGATCATACCGCGAAGGAAGGTGCGTGACACCGTGACGAAGAGTGCCGCGGGCACGCCCTTGCCCGAAGCGTCACCCAGGGCGATGTAAACCAGGTTGTCGCCGAATTGGAAATAATCGTAAAAATCGCCTCCGACCTCGCGTGCAGGCTCAAGGAAGGCCGAGAGTTCAAAGCAAGAACAGGGACCTGTAAACTCTTGCGACTTGGGGAGCAGATCGAGTTGGATCTGGCGTGCGATCCGCAGGTCGCTCTCGATCCGTTCACGTTCCGCGGTTGTCGTCTTGAGCTCCTCGATATGGAGAATGAGGTCGCGTTTCATCGCCTGGAAGGAGGCGCCCAGGTGAGCGACTTCGTCCTGGCCGGGGATGACAGGAATCTCGGTATCCAGTTTTCCCGAAGCGATTTGGAGTGCCGCTTGGTCCAGTGCCTGAATGGGATGGCTGATGGAGCGACTGATCAGCAACGAGAGCACGATCAGGCCGAGCGTACCGATCAGCCCGAGGATGATCTTGAATTTGGTGAATGTGAAGAGCTTGGCCATGATGACCTTGCGCGGGAACAGCGCAGCCAGGGACCATTCCGTGCCGAGGACCGGCGTGTAGGCCATCCAATAGTCCTGCTTGTTGAAGGGGCTGTAGAAGGGCACGAAGCCGGAGCCGCTGGAGATCATGTCGCGTCCGATCTCTCGCAGACGGGGATCATGGAAACGTTCCGCGACGCTGAAGATGCTCTCGGTCAGGACCAGTTCCTGAATCGGGTGCGCGACGATGGCGCCGGTGCTGGATAGTAGAAAGGCGTACCCGCTCTCGCCCAGTTCCAGCTCCGCGAGGAGCTGGATCAGCCAGTCCAGAGAGACATCGCCGGTCGCCACGCCACGGAACAGCCCCGAATCGGGATCGGTCAGCGGCACGCTGTAGGTGACCATCAGTTGATGGCTCTCCGGGTCGAAATAGGGATCGGTCCAGATCGGCGCGCTCATGTCCCGTGGCAAATTGTACCAATCGTAGGTCCAGTACGAGTAATCGCCCGCCTCGGCGAGGTCCGCCCATTCGATGGTCTCGTCTCCCCGGAAGACGTAAGGGATGAACGGGGTCGTGTCATCCTCGCCGATGCCATTGCCGAAGGCCAGGACCATTCCGAACACCTCCGAGTGGGCGGAGACCGAATTGAGCAGGAGATTGACCGCCTGATCGCTGGAGAAGTCGTTGTTATCGATGACGATCGCCACTTCCTGGACGATCTTCTCGACCGCCCGCTTCACGACTTCCATCTTACCGGCCGTTGACTGCGCAAGGCTCGATGCCTTTTCCTTCAGCTCCTGCTGGATCATGCGCCGGGCGGCGGTGTAGTCCACGATCGTGATGACGGTGAGCATGAGGCCGACGCCGAGGATGATCAGCAGTGTGAGGCGGGTGCCAATATTGAAATTACGGAACACGGGTTTGCCCTCGAAAGACGTCGTAAGCGGGAATGTTGTCGATGATGTGCTGATCCTTGACCCAGCGGGCCGTCGTTTCGTAGTCCTCCCGGGACAGCTCGCCGAGCGTCCAACGATCTCCCTCCTCAGGGAAGATGGAGCGCAGAATGACCTGCAGCATCCATCGCATATGGGTGCGGTTGGTGGGGAGGCGTTCCTGTTCGACGTAGCCCATTACGATGTCGAGTGCCTTTTCCGGGTTCTCGCGGGTGTATTCCCACCCACGCAGGGAGGCCTCGGCGACCATGGCACAGGCCTCCGGGCTCTGTTCCCACACGTCACGTCTGCACAAAATGGCGTCTTCCGGGAAATTGACCCCGTAATCGCGCAGGAAAAAAACGGTGAGTTCCTCCCGGTCGATCCCGGCCAGGTAGACCATGTTCAACTCGTTGTACTCCATCCCGGAGCAGGCATCCACGCCCCCGCGCAGGAAGAGGCTGACCGTGTAATACTGCGGGACGACCACCGGCCGGATCCCGGTTTTGCCGAGCAGTACCTGGAACGGCGGCCGGAATTGCCCTTCCCAAAGGCTGATGCGCCGGCCGTTGAGATCCTCGATCTTGTGGATCCCTTTGGATTTGCGGGCGATGATGGCGGCATTCGAGCGGTTGAGCACCTGGAGGATGTGCACGAGCGGAAGCTGCTTCTCGTGGTACTCGATGGCGGTACTGAGCCAGGTCTGGGCGAAATCGACCCGCCCCTCCTTCATCAAGCGGACCCCGTCGCGATCCGGACCGCCGCGCATGATTTCCAAGGCGACGCCGGCATCCCGGTAGAAGCCCAGGTCTTGGGCGACATAGAGCCCGGCAAACTGGGCCTGTGGCATCCACTGCAACACCAACCGGAACGGTTCGCCATCCGGACGGGTTAGCAGCTGTTGTGCCTTGACGATGCCGCCGCCGACCAGCAGGAACAGGGTGACACCGAGGAGTTGGAGCAGGGCACGCACCCGAGGGGTATGCCGGGGTGCGAATCGACAGAGCAAAGATAGGGTGGAGTCAGCCATTGCTGGAGACGTCGCTTTCGGGAGGGGAAAAACAGGCGGAGGAATGAGCAACCTTACACCCGGCCGCTCGGGATCGGATTATTCGCCTTTGGCCTTGGCCTGAATGTTGTCGAAATAGTTGTCCGCTTCGGCCACGCTGGAGAAGACGCTCTGAGAGGGAAGCGCGTTGGCCACCTTGAAGACGGCTTCGATCTGCGGCTGCATATTGACGACCATGAACGGGGCGTTGCTCGCCTTGGCCAGTTTCATGGCCTTGAGCACCATGCGCAGCCCCATACTGCTGATGTATTCCAGGTTTTCCAGGTTCAATTGGAGCCCGCGGACCACGTTCTCGAAGACCATTTCCAGGGTGCGGTCGAGCTGAAGATAGGTATTCGTATCCAGCCTGCCGGTCAGGCCGATTTCAAAATAGGTCGGGCGGCGTTCCTTCATACTCACTTGCAACGACATTGCTCATTCTCCTATAGCCGGCCGGGGAGGCCGAGGGTCAGGTTCGAAAGGTGACGCGAACCCGGTTGTAGGGCTCCATGCGCTCGTATTCGAGCCCCTGGCTCATTTGTTTGACGAGGTGAAGCCCGAGCCCGCCGATCTGGCGGTCCTCGGGGGCTGATTCGAGATCTGGGGTCGGGGCGTCCTGGGGATCAAAGGGGTGGCCGTCGTCCTGCACCAACAGGACAATCTCCTCGGGGACCGTATCCTGGATGCAAACCGAGATCGAAATCGTGTGTGGATTGTCGTCGTCATACCCGTACTTCATCGAGTTGGTCACGAGCTCTTCCACGGCGAGGATGACCCGAAATGCCACGTCTTGCTGGATCCCACATTCGCCCAAAAACCCTTCCACGGCCTGCATGGCCGTTTCCAGCTGGCTCTCGTGGTTTGCAATCTCGATGTCGAGCTTCTTTGGGTTCATGGTATCGAACAGGCGGTACACTTCCATTCCCAAGCCGTCCCGGCCGCTTCTGCCCGAACCGATCGAGCGAAAGGCAGGACAACGGCAGGATGTTTGCCCCGTTCCGGAGGCTGCTCCAGCCCGGGCGGATGCCGGTACCGGGATCGGCAGGCCAAGCTACAAAAGGATCGTGTGAAACGCAATAAGATTTCACGCGCCGCCGCTGAATCCACAGTTGAAAGAACAATCGAAATCGAAATCGAAATCGAAATCGGGGTCGAGGTCGACTGAATCGATTGAATCGATTGAATCGATTGAATCGACTGAATCGAGGGAATCGAAGGAATCGAGGAAATCGAGGGAATCGAGGAAATCGAGGGAATCGAGGGAATCGAGGAAATCGGGGTCGGGGGGGATCGATTGAATCGATTGAATCGACTGAATCGAGGGCATCCGACTACTTCGCTTACCCGCGGCGGCCGATGCCGATGGTGTACATTCCGATCCAGGGCACGCGATACGGCAGGCGATGGAGGAGCTGGGAGAGCCGATCGGGGGTGCGATTCGGGGTGAAGGTGCCGACGGCGCAAACGCGGATATCGCGGAGCCCTGCCCGTTTCATGATGCCTCTGAGCGACAGCGGGGTGAATCGCAGGGCGCCGCGTTCTTCCGGTACCAGTGTGCTGAAGAGGGCCATTGCCGGATTCCACGCGTTGGGCTCGCAGACCAGCACGCGGTCCCGGGCGGTGCGCGCCATTTCCCGGACCACACGTTCCGGCTCGCCGATGTGGTGGAGGAGCTCCCAGCAATAGACGAGGTCGAAGCTTTGATCGGCGAACGGCAGTTGGTACGCGTCCGCTCGACAGAGCCGGGACCTGGGGAGCGGATTCGACGCGAGCATTTCCGGCGAGGCGTCACACCCGAAGATGACGGGGCAGATCCGTTGCATATACGCCTGCCCGAAGCCGTCACCGCACCCGACATCGAGTGCGGTCCGGGGCGGGGGTCCCCCCAGCGATTTCGCCAGCCATTCCACACGCTGGCGCGCGAATCGCTCCACCACCGGATGGTCAAACGCGCGCAGGTTGGTCCGGGTCCCCCAAAACTCCGCCTGTCTTCGGTCAAACGTCGATCGGTCCATCGCTGGAGGCTGTCCGAAAAGGTGGCTGCTTTCCCCATCCGGATCCCGAAAGCCTCCCGCAGAGGGCGCAGTGGCGTTTTCGACCTGCCTATGGGTGGTCGGTTCCATGCTCTGCCTCCAACATTTTCCGGGGAATTTTTAAGATATACCTGTTCAGCAGGCCTCGTCTTCCTCTACTCCTACTCCTACTCGTACTCGAACCTGCTCCCTCTACGTTCTCGGCGGTCGTCCTCCCCAGCCGACCCCGATCTTGCTTTGCCATGGACCTTTTCGGACGACCGCTGGTGAGAAAAGTCCTGCCACAGAGATCACCGAGAACACAGAGGCGCACGTTTTTTCCCATCTCAACGCAACCCGGCTGAAGTAGGGGTTGTCTCGTCGATGGCGAAAGGGAGAATCTCTCTGTGAACTCTGTGCCCTCTGTGGCTAAAGCCTCCGAAAAGGCGCGTTCCATCATCCGTTTCCTCCAGGCAATGGTTGCCGACCCCGATCTTGCTTTGCCATGGACCTTTTCGGACGACCGCTGGTGAGAAAAGTCCTGCCACAGAGATCACCGAGAACACAGAGGCGCACGTTTTTTCCCATCTCAACGCAACCCGGCTGAAGTAGGGGTTGTCTCGTCGATGGCGAAAGGGAGAATCTCTCTGTGAACTCTGTGCCCTCTGTGGCTAAAGCCTCCGAAAAGGCGCGTTCCATCATGCGTCGCCTCCAGGCAATGGTTGCCGATCCGTCCGATC
>ENA-UOOH01003908-UOOH01003908.1-fermentation-metagenome-genome-assembly--contig:-NODE-3908-length-10809-cov-5.161149_pt1 | contig 10809 bp, 12 predicted proteins | sample MGYA00245778_ERZ724025 | MGnify/ENA primary metagenome ERZ724025 (study PRJEB28704, sample SAMN03018313) | fermentation metagenome | biome: anthropogenic terrestrial biome; feature: soil; material... | reverse complement strand
GTTTTCGATAACCCCCGTCTCCACGTCCCCTTGTCCCCCCGTCACCTTGTCCCCTTGTCTTTTTAGTTCTGGATTATAGGTTTGAGGGTTAGCACCCCCAGATCCTTCTCCCTATCACTTCCTTCCCCACCTCCCTCTCTCACCTTTCTCCCTCTCTCTCTCCCTCCCTCCTTGAACTCAATAATGAGTCCAGTCTAAAAAGATATAAATAAAAAAATGCCATTAAAACACGAAGTTACCAGGTTGCATAAGGCTCTGTATATCACTGATTAAAGCCTGATGAGCTTTGTTACTTTGTGCCTTAATGGCAAGAAAAGAGTTTTTTATGCTAAGCTCATTCATAATTCTAAACTAATATTTTACCAAATCTTTAGGAATATCTATTACAAGTCTATATATTTGTTTCCTTATCAGGACAGCTCAGTAATCAGTATCATTTATACCCATTTGAAATGCGTATACGACTATCATTCAACACGCTGAATACTGGAATTACCACCATTCCGGTGAATTACCAGTATCCGGTTTCGGCATGGATTTACCATACGCTGGCCGAAGGTGACCATGAATTTTCTACTTTTCTGCATGATTCGGGCTTCGCATTGGGCACTAAAGCATTTAAGTTTTTCACTTTTTCGCAATTAAACTTTCCTGCAAAAGGATTTATTGTGGAAGGTGACCGGCTGCACATCCTCACAGGACAATGCCACCTGATTGTTTCATTTCTGCTTCCACTGGCTATGGAAAATTTCATCAAGGGATTGTTTAAGAACCAGCGTTTCAGCATAGGCGACAAAATAAGCCAGACCGACTTGCTGGTGTCTTCCGTTGAAGTACTGACCGAGCCAGGTTTCAATGGGAAAGCTATATTTACCACTACTTCCCCCATAATGGTGGGCAAACGGATGGAGAATTGCAAAACAGCCTCATATCTAAGCCCGGAAGAAACCGCTTTTGAACAATTATTAGCCGATAATCTTATCCACAAATTTACCACCGCCCTTAATTATGGCCTGATTTCCCCTGGGCCTGAATTGGAAACGGATGATCCGGAAATAACCTTTAAATTGCTGAATAAGCCGCGGATGCGGGGGATAAAAGTTAAAGCATTTACGCCAGAAGAGACCAAAATCATTGGTTATACCTTCGATTTTGAACTTAAAGCGCCCACCGCACTGCTGCAAATTGGCTATGTGTGTGGCTTTGGCGAAAAGAATTCACTGGGCATGGGCTGCGTTGAACTTAAAAATATCCAATAATGGATCAGCCTAAGCTCGACCGGCAACTGCGGCTAATGATGATATTGACCGGGAATCATAGCCTTACATTAGCACAGATTGCCGAAAGGTTCGACACTACCGGGCGGACCATTTACCGCTATATTGATACTTTCCGTGAAGCCGGTTTTGTGATTAAAAAAGTGGACGGTTACTACCGTATTGATAAGTCATCCCCCTATTTTAAAGACATCAGCAGCCTGGTCCACTTTACCGAAGAGGAAGCCTATATCCTTAAATCGGCCATCGAAAGCATTGATGAGAACAACCTGATAAAGCAAAACCTCAAAAAGAAACTCTATACCGTTTATGATTATAAAATTCTGGCCGAAACGGTGGTAAAAGGCAAGAACAGCATCAACATCAACCGCCTGACCCAGGCCATTGAGGAGCAAAAACAGGTGATTTTAAAAGGTTATAGTTCTGCCAACAGCAATAAAGTGAGCGACCGTCTGGTGGAGCCGTTCCGCTTTACCACCAACTATATTCAGTTGTGGGCATTTGAACCCCAGAGCGGACGCAACAAGTTATATAAGATTTCGCGCATAACCGATGTGGAAATATTAGCCGAAGACTGGCAAAATGGCGATAAGCATTCCGAAGGCCGGATAGATATTTTCAGGATAAGCAGCGATCAGCATTTGCTCATAAAACTCAAACTTGGTCTGCGGGCCGCCAACCTGCTCCAAGAGGAATATCCACTTTCGGAAAAATACCTCTCGCACTGTGGCGGCAATTACTGGCTGCTCGAAACCGAAGTATGCAGCTACGAAGGCATTGGCCGCTTCGCCGCCGGACTGATGGATGATATTGAATGGATGGAACCCACTGAACTCAGGGAGTTTATGGAACAGAAAATCAGCCGAAGCATGGAGCGTTTAAAAGATTTTGAGCAGAAAGATAAAAGATAAATGAAAGTTTTTTATTTTTGACAGAAGATGTCAGAGATGGTTTGTTATTTTGCTCTTGTCAAAGTTTTTAGCATGAACAGATCACAATTTATAAAGAGTATAGCACTGGGTCTGGCAGGAATAATTTCGGGGCCAACCCACCAGTTAATTGCTATGCCTAACAAAGCAAATTATGTATTAGGCGAAATGCCTGTTGCCGGATACAAATACTATAAGGGTGAAAGTATCGAGCACCTAATGCAAACAGGCGATGCATTACTGCTTGTACGTGAACCAGATAATAAATTTGATGCCTCAGCTATTGCTTTGCATTATGGTGAGATTAAAATCGGATATTTACCCCGTGTTGAAAATAGTACCATAAGCAGGTTATTAGACCAGAATGCCCCGGTAACTGCCACAATAACCGACCTTGACCCTGATGCAGAGCCATGGGAAAGGGTCTGGGTGGAGGTGAGGATGGGAATTAAAATCAAATAATAATATTGATAAGGGAATAAAATATGAGACTAAACTTAAAAATCAAAGCAAGGGAGAAGACAATTCCATTTGACCATCAACCCTTAATGGTTGGAACAATTCATAAGTGGCTGGAATGGAATCAGGAACATGGGGAAGTTTCCTTATACTCTTTTTCGCAATTGACAAATGGTAAGCCAACCCCAAAAGGGTTCTTTTTTGAAGATGGAACCTCTTTTTTCTTCAGTGCACACGAAGTAGGATTGATAAAGAAAATTATAACAGGAATACAAACGGATCCTTTACTTTTTAATGAACTTGAAGTCACCGATATTGTAATTGAGGAGAATCCTGATTTTTCCCAGAAAAATAGATTCTTCGTTGCAAGTCCTATATTCATCAAAAGAAGACTTGGGAATGAGGTCAAGCACATCATTTATAATGATCCCAAGTCAAGTGATTATCTTTTGGAAACGTTGCAAACAAAAATGAAATTGGCAGGTATTAAAGACAATGGCCTTTCGATTAAATTTGACACTGATTATCCCAGGGCCAGTACAAAAATGTTGAACTACAACGGCATTAAAAACAGAGCGAGTTGGTGTCCTGTTTTTATTGAAGGGGAACCCGAAACAAAGCTATTTGCCTGGAACGTTGGATTGGGTAATTCTACCGGAATTGGATTTGGAGCGATAAAATAATCAAGTTATGTACTACGTGGTAAAATATTCAGGTCCTTTTGGTTTTATAAAACCATGGACAGCTGTGAGAGACAGTGAAACCTTTAGTCAGCAATTTCTGACGCCTTCGATGCTTGCGGGAATTGAACGTAAGATATTTCCCGAGTTATTAGATTCCACGTTTGGGATATATAAGATAAAAGGTCATCGTTTAACTTATCAACAAATTTCACAGCAACAAGAACAGACCCAACCCCGAGGATGGAATGCAAAGGGTTCATCCAGAAATCGCACTTATGAAAGACCTTATTCCATTTTAGTACGTGGTATTATGGTCAATCCGGTTCTATTTCTCGCATTTGATAACATCGAAGATGCAGAAAATGCATCAACTCAACATATTTGTTTAGCTAGGAATGAGGACATTCTTTATCCCGATGAAGAAATTTTCGAGATATCCAAAGACGAATTCGATTCAAATGAAGAATTATTTTATGGATTTGAGCTGGTATTCGAAAAAAATGAACAATCATTTTTAGTCGGCTACAATCGCATGGATAATAATAAACCTATGTATGGTTGGCTGAAAATAGTTGGCAATCCTGTTAAAAATGAATTTAAATGATTTGGCCAGAGATTAGAGCAAAAGGCAAACCTGAAAATACTCCATTAATTGAGCATTTAGGGCAAGTAGCTACTGTGGCTGAAAAAATCGCCCAAAGTATAAGCTGTGATCAAAATATAGCGAGGATTTCAGCAATAATTCACGATATTGGAAAAGCCCATCACGAATTTCAAAGAAGGCTTGATGAACCTTATCGGCTGGGTGAATTGCCCTTTAGGCATGAAATAAGTTCGTGCTTTTTTATTTCACTTTTTGATAAAAATATTCAACCTTTATTAATTGAAAGTGTGATTTCACATCACAAATCCATTAAAAGAGATTCAAGAGAAAAAGGCATTTTAGACTTAATTAAAGAGTGGGAATCAGAAGAAGTTTTTAATTTTCATTCTCAAAACTGGGAAAGCTGGAACCCCAAAGCCCTGGATATACTTCACGAATTAGGAATTCCAGTAAAGTCAATTTCAATAGATGAAGCAAGGGCCAATTTCTTTTTGGTAATAGATTATTGCAAAAAGGAATTCAAAGGGAAAGGATATTCCATAAATCGAGGATTATTGCAAGCCGCTGATCATTTTGCCTCTGCACTGAATGGAAGTACAGGCTTCTATACAAAACGGATATTTAAAACGCCGAACCTCAACTTTTTCAAACGCACCAACCCTCTATATCCTTTATCATTAAAATCTGCAGATTCACCGAAGCCCCACACAATAGTTGTTGCATGTACCGGAGCTGGTAAAACTGACTTTTTATTCCGCAGGTGTAAAGGGCGAGTTTTTTACACCTTGCCTTTTCAGGCATCTATAAATGCTATGTATTATAGGGTCTCCAATGATTTGGCCAAAGACAATCCAGACCTGGATATACGGCTATTGCATTCAGCTTCATCATTGGCTATAAAAGGGCACTCTATTGAAGAGAAAATTATGCAGGGTCATATCGGTTCTTCCATTAAAATATTAACACCTCATCAAATTGCAGGAATAATATTCGGAACTATTGGATATGAAGCCACAATAATTGATATTAAAGGGTGTGATGTGATTTTGGATGAAATCCACACATATACAGACATAACCCGGGCAATCGTTTTAAAAATCGTTCATGTTCTGAAAGATTTGGGTTGTCGAATTCATATTGGTACAGCCACAATGCCTTCATTTCTTTATAGTCAAATAGTGGAATTGCTAGGGAAAGATAATATTTATGAAATAAAGCTGGAACTCAATGAACTTGACAAATTTGACCGACACACAGTTCACAAAATCAATTCCTGGGAAAGTGCAATTCCAATAATTGATGAAGCGATTAAAGAAGATAAAAAAGTTCTGTTGGTATGCAATAAGGTCGCATCCGCACAAGAAGTTTATGATATGTTTTCTCAATCATATCCACGCATCCCAACTTTACTTTTACACAGTCGGTTTAAACGTGGAGAAAGAGAACAAAAAGAAAAGCAACTTCTTGGTAAAGACAAAAAAGGAAAGGAAACGGGGCAATTTAATACGTCAGAGAAGGCTTGTATTGTTGTTTCGACACAGGTTGTGGAGGTTAGCCTTGACATTAGCTTTGATTTAATGGTAACTGAATGCGCACCCCTTGATGCGTTAATTCAACGTTTTGGACGAATCAATCGAAAGAGAAATGAGCATACTATTGGATTATACAAACCAGTATATGTAATCAAACCACCCTTATCTTTAATTGAAGCAAGACCTTACAAATTAGAAATTCTAAACAAGAGCTTTGACCAATTACCAGATGGGCTAATTATAAATGAACGTAACATTCAGGCAAAGATTGATGCAGTTTTTCCAATGATTGAAATACCTGAAATTGAAGAACATGCTGTTTTTAAAAAAACCGGAGAATGGTCCATTAATAGATTGACTCATCGTCCTAAATCATTTTTATTAGAACGATTAGACATAGACAGTGTTGCTTGTATTCTGGAAGCAGATGAACAAAAATATCTACTTTCCAACTTCGAAGATCGGATACAAATGGAAATCCCGATACGCTACTGGTCAGTAAGACAATTCAATCAATTGAAAGAAGGGAACAGGCCCTTTGTAGTTCCTGACAGTGCTTATTCTTCAGACATTGGTTTGGACTTGGAAAAGTTAAAAACAGCAAAATCAGATGTAAACCATCAAATATTTTAAGCTATGATTGCTACTACTATTGGACGGACATTTCTAAATGCCTGGAATGATAAAAATAACAAGGAATATTCTGCTAAAGAATTCTTTGAAAAAGAATATTTCTCATTGTTTTTTGATCATCCTAAATATATGCAATGGGTCACCAATTCTCCTTTTGTTCAAATGAAGAAAGGGCAGAAACCTGATTTGCTAACCCATGAAGAAAGATTGGAGAAACTGGACGACTTGCATACCAAAATCGATTCCGGACTACGCGATGCAAGTATTGCCATTGGTTTCCCAGCTTCGGAAGACGACAAATTCGCAACAACCTCTGGTCTTGTTTCAGATATTGCTATTGAATCCGATCCAGAAGATGTTTATTTATCATGGATTGGAGGAGGTTTGGGGGTTGGAGTTGCCGGTGGATATTCCATATTCTTTAACCACACGGAAATTTTATTGAAGATTTATGAGGGTTGGAAAGTCTATCGAAGATTTTTAAATGATTATACTTTGCGTAATATGCGTGGAAACCAAATAAATACTTGGAACGGCCAATGGCTCTGGTATATATCTGACTCCGATTATGAGGAGAATCCAGATTTTGGTTACTTATCAACTTTTAATATTTTCTCGCAAAATGAGAAGATTATCGAAATCAATACTATTTTCTGGACAAAGCTCTATTTCAATCTTTCTGAAAAACTTAATGCCGAAACCGTAATGGCATATGTATATAGCCTTGGACAGACTAACAAAACCATGGGTTTCATTCCATTCAGATTCCATCAGGGAAGATCAATCCTAAGTATTTACAAGAAACTCTTTGGCGAGAATGATGCTTTAACTCAGAAAAAGGATTACGAAAGCTTGTTTGGCATTCATATAAAGCGTGCATGTGAATTAGGTTCAGTAGGGTTGCAAGCCTTAGAACCTCAAGGTCTTCGTGAATATTTTGATAAAGCGAAAATGCCAAATTACACTTCTGCCCCTGTGAATGAGAAAAGTGGTGAATCGCATGAGGCTTTTGAAGAGAGGAAGAACAAGACTAATCAAAGAAATTATCAAAATCTCATTTCATTTCGAACCTATAAAACCTGGTTGTTAGCTATGATCACAAAAAACAAACAAGAAGACCTCCACTACTCTGAAGAGGTTGCAAAAGCTTTGAAGAAATACAGAGCTGATGCCAAAAAAAGAGACAGAGCAAATTTGTTGGAAAACGAATTGCTTCAAGCCAAATCGAAAAAACAATTCCTTGAAGGATTGGCGACATTAATCAAAGATATTGAAGAAGACCAGATGGGAACCTTCAAAAACTTGCGGGATAAAGTTCATTTAATGACATCCGAAGATTTTGGATATTTCGTTGTTTTATTAAAATTTGATTACGCCTATCAAGAAAGAAACTCATAAACTAAAAACCTTAACCATGCAAACAATTTATATCAGAACACTCAAAAGAGTAGAACACACAGTATTTTGTGTTCAAGACGGTCAAAAGTATTATTACGATTCGCAATTTAATCGTAGAATACCATTTTCCAGTGGCCAACAAATAAAGAGATCCATACTGGATAAATTAGCCTCAGAGATAAATCGCGAACCCGCACCTACCACTTTTCTGTTTGATGTTAATGATAAGAATGAATTAAAGGAAGGTGAAGTATTCGCAACCTGCGACCCAACATATCCTGATCAATTATTTGGCGGATGGATGAAAGCAGCAAAGGGGGGTAATGAAAGAACAATTAAACGTAGAAGCCCCTTGTCTATTTCAGCTATGAGAGGATTACATCCTTTGCTTGCTGGCATTTCTAATGAAAACATTTCATTCGATCGCAGTGATCGTCCAAACAATCTGGTTATTGTGAGAAATGCAAAAGGTGAAGAATTAAATGAGGAAGAAATTGAGGTGTTGCTAGCTGGGAAAGACCGTAGTTTAAGTCGCAAATGGATCCCTGACAATCGAAGGGCGGGAGGTTTGTTTGTTCAAGATATTGCTATTGATCTCCGTCGTCTCTTTTGTGTTGCTTTAAATCCTATAGAACCCGAAGTTACAGTAGAAACTGAAAAACGTTTGCGTGAAACGGGATGGATTGAGTCAGCAAATGTATTTGGAAAATGCCTGGTTGCTCCCGCCGAAGTTCGAAGGGAACTAATCCCGGCATTAGCTGAATCCTTAATTGAATGGAGTATTACCTCTAATCAATCCCGCACATTCAGTTTGATGGAAACTCTTGCCGTGACAATAAGTAACAATGCAAATAAGATTGCAGCAAGTATCCGTGCAAAACTTTCTGAAGAAGATGAAAATAAAGTTTATCCAATTGTTGAGGAAAATCTTGAAGGTATTTCGTCTTTTGTTTCATTGACAGCTGGTGGTTATATTAGGACAAAAACTGAATCTTTTGATGCTTTGGAAAATGCCAAGCAAAAATTAATTGAGATGATGAATGAGTTTAATTATGAAAATCAACTTGAATAATACGCTTTTTATTTAAGTATGTCATAAAATGAAGATAGGTCACTTTCTACTGGCCTATCTTCATTATCTTTTCAGGAATAAACATAATTTTATTGCTCAGTCCTCAAATCCACTCAAAGAAAATCCTATAAACCCTCCAACCCCTAACAAAAAGGAACCCATGCAAAACTACCTCAATCAATTACTGGAAGACTTGAAACAGGTAGCGGAAAACCCACCACCGCCGCCCTATATTGAGATTCCGCCACATATGGCAGAGGTGCCGGATATGGCAGAACTGGCATTGTCGCCGCCCACTACGCTTGAAGAGTTGACAGGCATTCCGTTTGAGGCCATGCCAAACATTCTAAGCCTTGAAAAGGAGCAATGGGAAGTACTTGCTGATGCCTTGAAACGGCTTCTGGAAGCGTTGAATATTCAGATTGCTGATCTTCCCGATAATTACCCGGATGATGCACTATACGATCTTATTGTAAACAGTTGGGATGAGTCTATTCAATATTTGCCCCTGGCCGGCTTCGATTGGGAGTTCTGCACGGGGGACCCCGATACCTGTCCTTATGGTGAAGATTGCAATTGCGGGGAGCCTGATGAAACCGAATTCCCGGTTTACAATGGCCTTTACAACGACGATGGCACCCAGGTTGACATTGAAAATATACCCATACCGGATTTGTGCCTGAGGTGTAAAAGTTATCTTTCCGATTATTGGGAAGAAAACCTGCTGTGCAATATGAACCGCAACGATCAGCGCAATGAGGATCACTTTGAGTGTAGTGCATTTGAGGAGGATGAACCGCAAATCCCTGAAAATTAAAAACAAACAAAACCATTTAACTTATGAGCCAGGAACTTTTTGATGATTTATACAAGAGCATAAGTGAAGAGCGGAAGCTTGAATATTTTGACTTAACCTGATTTCTAAGAATTTTTCAAATGCAAATTACCGGCACCCATTTTAACTACTTTAGCCTTTGTCACCGCAAGTTATGGCTTTTCGCCAATGGCATGCAGATGGAGCATACTTCAGAGTTGGTGGAGATGGGCAAACTGATTCATGAAACCTCCTACCCTGCCCGCACCGAGCGCTATGAAGAAGTAGAAATTGGCGGTATAAAGGTTGATTTTTATGATCCAAAGGCGGGCATCATCCATGAAATCAAAAAATCGAACAAAATGGAGCATGCCCATCAGATGCAATTAAAGTATTATATGTGGGTATTTGAGCAATATGGCATCAAGTGTAATTATGGAATACTTGAATACCCAAAGCTGCGAAAAACGGAGGAGGTGTATCTTACTGATATGGATCGCGAAGAGTTTCCGGGTATGGTGGCCGATATTGAAGAAATAATCCATAGCGATGAATGTCCGCCAAGGGTAAAAATAAGCATCTGTAAAAACTGCTCCTATTATGATTTCTGCTGGAGTGGAGAAATAAATGGAGCGGATGAATAGTCCTGGACAGGATTTACAAGATTTACAGGTTAAAAAGATTTGCAAGTTAAAAAGATTTGCAAAAAAATGATCGAATATGAAAAACACTGATACTGATGATTTAACGGGCAAGGTAATTAAGGCAGCCTACACGGTGCATAATATTTTAGGCTCCGGATTCCAGGAAATTGTCTATCGGAATGCTTTGGCCATTGAGTTGCGGGAGATGGGTATTGAAGCAATGGAGGAGTTCCCCATCCAGGTCTATTACAAAGGACATCTTGTAGGTGCCTATTTTGCTGATATAATAATACATGGTCAGCTTGTAATAGAATTGAAAGCCATCGAAAATCTAACTGTATCTCACGAAGTTCAACTGGTAAATTACCTTACAGCTACAAAGATTGAGCATGGATTGCTAATCAATTTCGGTTCATCGGTAAAGGTAAAGCACAAATTCAAGACTTATAAAAAGACAAAATAAACCGGGATTTGTAACTTAACCCATGCTAATGGTGCAGAAAAACATGTTAGTTTTGTTAATCTTGTCAAAGAAACCTGTGAATCCTGTTAATCCTGTCTAAAAAACCTGTAAACCCTGTAAATCCTGTCTAAAAAACCTGTAAACCCTGTAAATCCCGTCTAAAAAAACTTTTAAACCCTATAAATCCTGTCTAAAAAACCTGTAAACCCTGTAAATCCTGTCAGAAAAACCTGTAAATCTTGTAAATCCTGTCTAAAAAACCTGTAAACCCTGTAAATCCTGTCAGAAAAAACTGTAAATC
>ENA-UOOH01003905-UOOH01003905.1-fermentation-metagenome-genome-assembly--contig:-NODE-3905-length-10821-cov-244.823147_pt1 | contig 10821 bp, 9 predicted proteins | sample MGYA00245778_ERZ724025 | MGnify/ENA primary metagenome ERZ724025 (study PRJEB28704, sample SAMN03018313) | fermentation metagenome | biome: anthropogenic terrestrial biome; feature: soil... | reverse complement strand
CGGCTTCATCAGGACGAAGGTTCCAGATTGGAGTTGTATTCCCGCTCATCCCGAGCGCACTTGTTAACCTGGAAACACGTTCATCTACTTCAGAGCCAGTTGCCGCCGGAACGAAATATGCTACATATTTTGTGGTGGGATTGTTTCCGTATGCAGAAGGTAATATTCCTTTCTCTAATAACCCGATTAAATCAAAGTAACCCAATTCACCTTCCTGTACGATGAATCCGTCCCGTTCTAAAGCCTGTCGAAAAGCCTCCGCGTCATATGTTTCATTTTTTGCGAGGGCGGTTCCTGTTAACGATGTGAACAAAACGCCAAGTAGTATAAGTAGCGTATAAGTTTTCATATACTATTCCCCCGTAAGCTGTAATTATTCTCGCAAAGAATTACACTAAAAAAGAAAGGTCCCTTTCAACACTTTCTAAGACAATATACCTTCGATTCTTTCTAAAAAGTAGGTGTAAATCTTGCATGATCGATATTATAATTAACACAAATATATTAGAAACCTTGGTGGAACGTTGACTAAATTTTGATAGTTGATCCATTAACAGCTCGACAGGTTTTTTACTCCGCAGTGATTTTTGAGAGAACTTGAAGTTTGGAAACTCATCATTTCCTTTGACTTTTTTTGAATCCGTTAAACCAAATTTCAATTTATTCTTCAAACAGGAGCCGGGTTGAGAATATTGTTTTTTAGAACCCCGGGAAACTCCATGCTCGACGCAGGAGAGCGGCTTTTGCATGAAGCCTGTAAAAAGCAATTTATCCAACAACTTCTTAAATTGTTTTAATGCTAAATTGTCTGCAAAACAAAAATTGAACCATCAAGAAAATCATTATACTCGAAAGGTTATATATCGTTCATAGCATACTCTTAATGCTGAAACAACCTAAATTTCTAAAAAGGAAGTACAATAATGGCCGGAGACTTGAAACAAATCTACCATCTATTTAATCCAAATAAAGCTCTTCAAAATGACGATTTGGAAAACTATTATGTAGAAATAGACCAGAACGAAATAAATATTGAAGATCTAAAAACTCGCCTTGAGCTTAGTCTTGAAACCCACGAACCAATTAAACTTCTTTTTACCGGCCATAGAGGATCAGGCAAAACAACAGCATTAAACCGTCTTGTTTCATACCTGAATAGAGAAATGGGAGATAAATTTTTTATTGTTCACTTTAGTGTTCTCGACCTTCTGGACAATAATGATATAAATTACACTGATGTCTTGTTTTCAATACTTATAAAAATAATGGAAAAGTGTCAGGCAGAATGCGATATAAGCCCTTCACTGGTTGAAAGAACAAAAAGATGGGGAAAATCCATAACAAGTACAGAGGTATCTGAAGATAAGGTGGTAGCAGGTGCAGGCTTTAATTTATCTGCCTACTTTGTTGAACTACTGGCAAGGATGAAAAGCGAAACGACTACCAGACAAGAAATTAGGGAAGAGATTCAACCACGTGTTTCGGAATTGATTAATCTGATAAATGATATAATTGCTGAAATAGAACTAAGTAGAAGGCAAGTGCTTATCATAATTGATAATCTTGAAAAATGTGATTACGAAAAAGCATTGGATTTATTCTACTGTCATAGCACCCAGCTAACTCAGCCAATTTGTAAAATAATTTATACATTCCCAATTTCTCTCCGAAGCTCGAATAAATTCACCCAGATTAAAATGAATTTTAGCGAAGATATAATCTATCCAAATATCAAGGTTCATGAAAAAGATGGAAATGTAAAGGAAACGAACGGTAGAACTTTCATGAAGCAAATTGTAGCAAAAAGAGTTTCTACTGACCTGTTTACTTCCGAAGCCCTTGAATACATTATTGATATGAGTGGAGGTGTTATCAGGGAGTTTATAAGAATAATTAGGGATTCGGCAGTACGAGCCATAGCTAGAAGAAAAACGTTGATAGATAAAGATATTGCCGTAGAAGTAATAAATGGACTCAAAAACTCATATCAGGCACAGTTGAGTGATGAAGATTATGAAGTACTTTTGAATATATATGAAACTAAGGACATAAAAAGAGATGAGAAACTTGTTGGCCTGCTTCATAATCTCAGCGTGCTCGAATATAAGAATGGAAGAAGCTGGTGTGATGTTAATCCAATTGTCAGGTCGATTCTTGAAGAGAAAAATCTTCTTCCAGAAAAATAAAATGAATTAGAAGGTTTAATTATAAAATGTCGTCAAAAAAGGCTTAAAATTATTTTATCTGGGAGCCTAAAGGGTAAAAATATGGAAATGGAACCCTCTCATTTTATGAAAGTTGAAGAGATAATTACACTCCTTGACCTCTCTGAAGATTGTACAATTGCATTTGTGCGCTGTAATGAGCCCATCTTATGTGATGCAATCTACAAGGAAATTTTTGAGCGGATACATAGTAGAATTCATGTTTACAACATTGAAATGAATGAAGAATCCACAAATCTCTTTCAGCTTTTAGAGGAAATAACAAAATCCAATTCGTACAATTCAAAACTTAATGAAAATAAAAAAATTGCGTTTTTTGTATTTGGGCTCGACTGCGCAGTAAAAAAGAAAAACATTAACGGGAAATCAGAAGCCTTGCTTCTGCTGAATATGATGCGAGAAAAGTTTCTGGAAATCAAACACCCGATACTTATCTGGATAAACAGCGCGTCGCTCAATTTAATCCTTGAGGATGCACAGGATTTTTTCTCATGGAGAACCACAGTTTTTGAATTTGATATAAAAAGAGAATTAACTTCCAGTCCAATTTTCGAATTTGAGGATTTTGATGATCTGGATAAAAAAGGACTTGAAGAACTTGTTGATTATTACAAAAATTTAATTATAGAATTTGAAAACAATAAATTGAAAGATCCTTATAAATTTGCTTATTGGAATTACAATCTCGGAATGATTCAACTATTTATGGGTTACTCAAAAGAAGCTGCAAAATATCTTGAAACTGCTGCATCAATATCATCCATGCTTGATAACAGGAATCTAAAGGAATCCATATACAGTAACCTGGGTATAACATACTACCAGCTTGGAGATTTGAAAAAAGCTATTGAATATTCTGGGCAGGCTCTTGAAATTGCTAAAGAAGTCGGAAATAAGAAAGAGGAAGGATTTATTCTCAAAAACTTTGGCGTAATCCATGCACAACTTGGCAATATAAGAAAAGCGATTGAATATTACGAACAGGCACTGGAAATTTTAAGAGAAATAGGCGATAGGAGAGGAGAAGGTGCAGACCTTGGAAATCTGGGGAACGCATACAGTGATCTGGGAGAGCCAAGAAAAGCAATTGAATATTACGAACAGGCCTTAAAGATTTCAAGAAAAATAGGCGATAGGAGAGGAGAAGGAAATCACCTTGGAAATCTGGGGAACGCATACAGTCATTTGGGAGAGCCAAGAAAAGCAATTGAATATTACGAACAGGCCTTAAAGATTTCAAGAGAAATAGGCGATAGGAGAGGAGAAGGTGCAGACCTTGGAAATCTGGGGAACGCATACAGTGATCTGGGAGAGCCAAGAAAAGCAATTGAATATTACGAACAGGCCTTAAAGATTTCAAGAAAAATAGGCGATAGGAGAGGAGAAGGAAATCACCTTGGAAATCTGGGGAACGCATACAGTCATCTGGGAGAGCCAAGAAAAGCAATTGAATTTTTGAAGAAGTCCCTGGCTATAGGAAAAGCGATTGAAGACCCGAGGATAATTAGCTTTTGCAAGAGGAAATTAGAGGAACTTGAGGGTTCTGAAAACTATAAAACTTCAAAAAATCCTCCAGCTTCAAAAACTCTTTTTCAGGCTATCGTCAGCAAGCTAAAATCCAAAAAGTAATTATTCAAAATGCAAACTTCACTCTTCTAGCTCAACAGATTAAAAAACTTGCAAAATTTTGATTCGAATCAATAAAAACATCTATTGCAAGCCAGAAATATATCATAATCCCAAAAACCAAAAGCTATTATATAAATAGCCACAAACTTTACCTGCAATTTTTTACCGAATCTTAATTTCTTAACAATCATATTTTTGCTCAGCCAGTAAAGGTGGAACTATGCCTCATATAATGGAATTACTTGGAAAAACAAGAGTAGTCGTAAAAGATGGAAAGGTAATCGAAGTAGGGGAGCCTGAAGTCGATTGGTGCCCCCTTTTTGCCAAGATACGCGGGATTCAGAAGATCACCCCTGAAGAAGTCAGGAAGAATATGGAATTCAGGATCAACGATTTTGGAATGTTTACTGATAAGCGCAGACTGGAACTCGAGGACTTTGTAGGGTTTGGAGCATCGGAAGTTATGATGACAGGTCTGAGCCGGGGTTTGCTTGACACAACCGTAACTGCCTGTGAAGGCGCAGGGACTGTAATTTCCAATAACCCAACTCTTGTTCAGGGCATGGGCGGCAGGATGTCTGGTCTGGTCGAAACCGAGCCAATCGACGCCATTATAAACGGAATTACAGAACGCGGAGGAATTGTGCTTGATCCTGCAACTGCAAAAATGGACCCTGTTGCAGGAGTGAAAAAGGCAGCAGAACTTGGCTACAAAAAGATTGCAGTAACCGTGGCTTTCGCGGAAACCGCAAAAGAGCTACGGAAACTCGAAGCCGAACTGGGACTTGATCTGATAGTAATTGGAGTTCACGTTACAGGTTTAGACAAGGAAGAAGCTCAGATTCTTGTGGAGAACGCTGACATTGTAACCAGCTGTGCATCAAAACCTGTCAGGGATCTTGTAAAGCCCCTCGCTCAGGTTGGAACTGCGGTTCCGCTTTTCGCCCTCACGCAGAAAGGAAAAGAACTTGTGATCGAAAGAGCAAAGGATATTCAAAGCCCGATTTTAATAAACACTATGAAACTTCCTGTGCTGCCTGAACATAAGCAGCCCAAAGAACTGAAATAAAAATGGTTTTTCATAGCCATTATTCTTTTTTAAAAAATTGTTATTTTAGGGAGTGGCATAGGTAGTAGCTTATCTACTTTATTTATTTTTACTTGTTATTTAATTTTCTTTTGAATTTATATTATATAAAGGTTTTAAAACTTTATTATGCCCTGAAATTTTTTGGTATTTGTTTAAGTGATAAGCTACTGCCTGAATAACTAGCTTAGCCTTATTTCTTTCCTTTTTTTCCTGATTTGGATGGTTTTACATCTTTCTTTACTAACTTATCGGCTTTCTTTGCTGGCTTCTCGGCTGGAGCTTTTACCTGCGGCTTTCCAGAAGGAGCTCCGGTTTTTAGACTGTCGCTTTTTGTAGAGTTCTTTGCTATAAAAGACACCTCTGTTTTGATATCTTATATAAGTATTTGGTTATACTGTATTAAAGTTATAAATAAGTTTCCAGCCCAAATATTTACTATCAAAAACTCCTGTAGAAAAATATAATCCTGTAGAAAGGGATAAACCAGTTCAAGCTTCTAAGCACAGGCTTCTGTTGCCTATTTCTCTGGAAAAACTGTAGTAAGTTCTATTTTTTCTCTGCTTTATCCAGATGTTCTAGAAAAATCAGGTCTATTTTCGGGTATTTTCTTCTTCCTTTTTCTGTTCCGCTTTTTCGAGTCTTTGGTTTATTATATACTCTCCAATTGGATTGACAAAACCAAGAAGAATTCCCAGCCCTGTAAAAATATAGATAACGGTAAAAAGTTTTCCAAGATCAGTTTTAGGGGTTAAATCGCCATATCCCACAGTTGCTAAAGTAATAACCGAAAAATAGAAGGAATCAATCCACCTCCAGCCTTCAACCCTATGGTAAAAAACAGTGCCCCCAGCTAGAGTTAGCCAGGTTAGATACAGGAGGGATCTGAATTTCGGGTCCTTTAGCAATGTAATTAATGTCCTTAGAAAGGTCAAAAATGTATAAAGAAAAGGAATCATTATCTTTTCCCCAAACCGGTTAAGTCCCTCAAATCTAAGTCTATCTTACTCCCTCAAATCTAAGTCTGCCCTACTAATTCTGCACTTCAATTATATTCAAATTTCCTGTAAAATCAGAATTAATTTAAACTTTCTTCATGTATTTTGAGCTTTGTTCCAGGCTTTGATTCGGGTTCCTTATTTCTCTTTTTCAGGAAAGCACAATTGGAAGATTTAAAATAGATTTAAAATAAAATCAAAGCAAAATCAAAATAGAATCAGGCTAAACACTTTTGAGAAATATCCGCGAAAATTCGATTTCCCATCAGTTTATTTCACATTATTTGGTTACCGGAGGTCTGCCCCTGAAAGAAAAACTTCTTGAAATCAAATCCGCATTTATGGACTATTTTAAAGAGCGAGATGCCGAGATTAATGGCTCTCTTCTTGCCGTGCTGTCCGGAGAAAATCTCCTTTTCCTCGGGCCTCCGGGAACGGCAAAAACCCTGCTTGCTAAAAATATCTGCCAATCAATCGAAGGCGGGAACTTCTTCAATTATCTTCTGACAAGCTTTTCCACCCCTGAAGAGCTCTTTGGTCCGCTTTCCTTAAAAGCCCTGGAAAAAGACGAGTTCCGCCGGAAAATCGATGGCTGCCTCCCTACTGCCCATATCGCTTTACTGGACGAGATCTTTAAAGCGAGCAGTGCAATCCTGAATAGCCTCCTCACCATCCTCAATGAGCACAAATACCATAACGGGCGGGAACTTGTAGATGTCCCCCTGCTCTCGGTTTTCGGGGCATCCAATGAGTTTCCTGATGAAAACGAGAGCCTTGAAGCCCTTTATGACCGCTTTTTATTCAGGTACAGGCTCGCCTATATCCAGGACGAGGAAAATTTCCGGAACCTTCTTTTCAGGAGCCCTGAAGAGTTCAAGCCTGCAGCAAGCCTCAAGATTTCCGCAATATACGAACTTCGAGAACGTGCAAATGACCTGCCTGTTGACCCTGACGTTGAGCTGATCATAACTGAACTTCGAAAGAGCCTTCAGTTTCAGGAGATCGAAATCTCAGACAGGCGCTGGAAAAAAGTCATTCAGGTGCTTAAGGTTGCAGCCTGCAGCAGCGAATGCCCGACCGTGGACAGAACAATGGTACTCCTGCTTCAGCATATGCTCTGGAACCTGCCCGAAGAGCGAGAAACAATAAGGAAAACGGTCTTTGAGTTCACAATTTCAGGCGGTATCAGTACGGAAAAACTGCGCCAGGAAGCCGAAGACCTGCAGGCTGCAGTAAGCATTGCCCTGAAAAATGAACTTCCTGTGAAAGTTGTCTGCGACAGCTGCGGAGAAGAATTCGGGCTGAGACAGGAAATAGAAACTCACCATAATTCTTACCTGAATCACAGCTATACGCTTAAAACGGAAGGCTCCTCAAGGATCTATCCTTATGACAACCTTGTGAGGGAAATTGATTCACTCCATGAAACGGCTGGAAAAGCGAGCTCACTGCCTCAGGCTCAGAAAGAAGTTTTTGAAAATGAACTGAAAAACCTGGCCAATCGAGTGGAACGCATAAAATACAGGCTTGAAGAAGAGAGGGATCTTCTCAAAAACCTGATGGAAGCAAATATCTGGCTGTCGACCCTTGACAGAAACGAAGCTCTCCTCCTGCACGACACCAGAAGCATTGAATTATCCGAACTTAACGACCTTATCTCAAAAAGCCAGTCAATGCTTGGATTGCAGAACAAACAGGCACAACCTGAGCCCAAACCTGCAAAAGGAATAGAGAAAAAAGAGTTGGAAAAAGCTCCCGTACCCGATTCGGGTAGCAGTGTCAATAGTTTTATGAAGGGAATTGGCTCAAGATTAAGACTCAGATAAAGAAACCGGACCATTTAGCTTCAAACCAGGTAATTTAAAATCAGATAATTTAAATGAGGTTTTGATATGCAAGGCTCTGAAAGTTTCCCGAATAATCCGGATGTAGCCTCATCTAAGACCCGCTCTCTTTTATCGGAAAGTAAAATCCCGGATAATAGGGGCTTGCAGGATTCGCTTATTCTCCAGAATCAGACGGTTGCCGTACTTGAGAGAGACCTCAGGAGCACGATAGCTTTTCCTCGAACTATACCCCGCCCTGTGCGAGAAAAAATAGCTGAAATTCTCACTCTTGAAATCCTTTTTGGGCAGCCTTATGAGATAAAGGACCCTGAAAGGTTCATAGGGACTTTTGGAGCCTTTTATCCAATCCTCCTTACCGTTAGAAATTCAAAACCCTGGCCTAAACTTCGAAAAATTGCAAGAAAAAGCAAGGGAGCCGGTATTGCAGGCTTGAAAATCCTTCTCCCTCTTATTTATGAGATACTGGGACGGTTTTCAGACTCCTCAACCAGTGTCTCAGCAGGATATCTTAAGGAGCTGAATATGGGGATGGATGAGGTCCTGAGCCAATTTGAAAAAATCCTGAAAGAAACCCTCCTTATGTGGGGAAATGCGACATCCTCGGAGTTTTCAGGCAGGAATGCTCAGAGAATAAGAAATTCCGAAGAATTTGTCCTTCAGGAAGCTGTCCTGGATTTCATGCAGAAAGATGGATATCAGGAATTTCTTGAAAAAATAATGGAAGGGATATACCGGAGAATGAATGAATTCATCTCAGAAATGGAAGAAAACCTGGAACTTTTCGATACACTTGCCCTGCTCTTTCCCCAGCGCAGCTGGAGCTATTCCGTAAAAGAGCTTAAAAAAGAGCCTTTTTATGTGCAGCTTAAGATGCTTAAAAATTATTCGATCTTTTTTGAAAAAAATCCTGATCTGAGGAAAATTGTGGACTTTATCGGCAGGCGGGAATTTGATCCGCCCTCGGACCGTATACGCCTTTCACCTTTCGGGAAAAACCGGATCCAGACCGTGCGTTTTTCCGATTCCATCAATAATCTGCTGCCCATGGAAGCCGCAAAACTCCTGAATCCCTCCCTGAAAAAAAAGTTTTATGCGGACATGCTTGAAGGAAAGCTCCTTACCTACCAGATGCTAGGAAAATATTACACTGGTCCTCCTCGCATAAAACCCAGAGGCCCGATGATCGTGCTTGTGGATACCTCCGGGTCAATGCATGGAACTCCCCAGACGCTAGCTAAGTCTGCGGTGCTGGCTATGGCAAAACGTATGCTCTCCCAGCAGAGGGACATGAAAGTCATCCTTTTTGCCTCGACAAGTCAGCACCTGGAAATCGAACTTAGCAGCAGGAATAAAATGTCCGAGAAATTCCTGAACTTCCTTCTCTATACCTTTGGTGGGGGAACGGACTTCAATACCGCCCTTGCCTCAGGCCTTAAGTCCCTGAAGGAAAAAGACTTCCAGGGAGCAGACCTGCTTTTTATAACCGACGGCAAATCCGAAGTTTCCGACGAGCTGGTACTTGCCCGCTGGGAAGAGGCAAAAAAGAAGTATAACGTGAAAGTCTATTCTCTGATCGTAGGCAACAGCGGAGCAGGCGGACTTTCAGCAATCTCGGATTATACTTATTTTGTGGAAATGGAGCTCGATTCTGAAGGCAGCAGTGGGTTTGTAAGGCTAATCGAGTCAACAGAACAGAAAGACGATTCCTGTAGATAATCTTTAACTTCTTAGCTGACTGCTGTTTTTACCTATCCTCAATTTGCGATTCTATTTTTATCCTATTTGAAGTTCTGCGCAAATTTACTGCACAAATTATTTACTGCACAAATTTACTGTACAAATTTACTGTACAAATTTATAATACAGGGACATTACTGCAATTAAAGAATTTTTTAGACCAAATAATTCACAAAAGCACTTAAAATCAGTCTGATTAATGAAAATACAATCGAAATCGTTGAAAAAGCCACAAGATATATGTTTAGAGCCAGAATATCCACAAAAAGGCCGGAAAAATCAGCATTAAGGACAAAGGCAACTAAATTTACCAGCAGAATAAAAGTGAAAATTGTTATCAAACCCCTGCCTGCCCCTTTAAGATCTTCCCTGCTTAGAGCTATATGGGAAGAAATTCCGATTGCTAGGACAAAATAAATCCAGAAATTAAGAGAAATCAAGTTTTCTGGAGAAAAAATACTTTTAAAGAGACTGGCTGTAAGGGCAAAAATTGTTACCATTGTCAACATATACTGGTCCGGCTGGGTAGGTTCAAGGGCAAGATAGTCGGCAACCCTGGCAAAGGAATCCGGCAGGAGCAAGTGCATCCCGAGGATAAGGGCTGCGGTCCCGCTGAAGATCGGGCCCATGCCTATAAAAAAATTCCCTATGCTCTGGTAGAGGCTTTTCGAGTTCCAGCTATGATTGACGTATCCAAGGACTCCGTCCTTTGCTTTGCGGTCAAATAGCTTGAATCCGCTTATCTTGTGTCTGAACAGATAACACATCAGCAGGTGACCAAGCTCGTGGATAGGAGTGCCTATCCAGGCTGTAACAAGGATTCCTTTCCTGCTAAATGCCTTCTGGACATAGAAGTTGGCTCGACTTTCAAGAACTCCAAGTATAATGCCAACAAGAATCAAAGAGCCTGTAACGTAAAAGGTTTCGAACAGGCTTACCCGAAAAATCATAAGAAGCGTATTTTCCATTTTTAACTCACTTAATTGTATTTTTAGAAGAAGTTTTAGCTTCGAATAACCCAGAATTAGATTTCACAGGCCAGTTTTTATTACATGGGAGCTGAAGTAATATAATAACTCTTATAAAAACTCTTTTTTCAGCAGCTATTTTTTCAGCAGTTATTTTCATGATAACTTTTTTTTCGAAAATTCATGATAATTCTGTTTAGAAAAAATTATTAATATTATTATTATTATTATTATTAGGAGTCAATAATTGTAATTAGAAGTAAATAATTATTATTAGAAAAGATATAATATTATTAGAAATGAATGATATTATTAAAAAATAATAGTTAT
>ENA-UOOH01003900-UOOH01003900.1-fermentation-metagenome-genome-assembly--contig:-NODE-3900-length-10832-cov-20.746868_pt1 | contig 10832 bp, 10 predicted proteins | sample MGYA00245778_ERZ724025 | MGnify/ENA primary metagenome ERZ724025 (study PRJEB28704, sample SAMN03018313) | fermentation metagenome | biome: anthropogenic terrestrial biome; feature: soil... | reverse complement strand
ACCTTCGGCGATTCCATTGTTGTTTCAATCCACGCCTCCGCACGGGAGGCGACAAGGATCTGTTTGCGCTCCTGAAGAAATTTCAAAGTTTCAATCCACGCCTCCGCACGGGAGGCGACCCTTCACCCCTTTCAATCCCCGGTAAATCCCCATGTTTCAATCCACGCCTCCGCACGGGAGGCGACGGTAAAGATGATGCTGTTTTTTATGATTGCGGAGTTTCAATCCACGCCTCCGCACGGGAGGCGACCATGGTGTGCCTAGCGTGGTATGTATTTAAGCGGGTTTCAATCCACGCCTCCGCACGGGAGGCGACAGTATAGGTTATTCAGGAGCGCATACCGCAAAGGAGTTTCAATCCACGCCTCCGCACGGGAGGCGACTTCGATTCGATGTAGCGAGCTTTTAGCTCCTCCAGTTTCAATCCACGCCTCCGCACGGGAGGCGACAAGGATGCCCAGATCAATTTTATGCCAATTGTCTGTTTCAATCCACGCCTCCGCACGGGAGGCGACCGAAAGGTGTTTATAACAAGTGATATGAGTATTAGTAGTTTCAATCCACGCCTCCGCACGGGAGGCGACAGGCTATTGTGATGGGGATCGAGCGCGTACCGATGTTTCAATCCACGCCTCCGCACGGGAGGCGACGGCAGCAGTCGCGGCAATACAACACAGAACAAAAGTTTCAATCCACGCCTCCGCACGGGAGGCGACCCGGTGCGCATTGCAAGTTGGATATAGCCTTTGGTTTCAATCCACGCCTCCGCACGGGAGGCGACGGAACTGTCGCCCGTGTTTCCGAGGGTGGTATTCATGTTTCAATCCACGCCTCCGCACGGGAGGCGACATCAAATCGCTAGATTGTTCTTCTCCGACATCAAAGTTTCAATCCACGCCTCCGCACGGGAGGCGACAGCGAGGTTTTAGCATTAGGCAGGCAGGATGTGGTTTCAATCCACGCCTCCGCACGGGAGGCGACATAAAAACTGGCGTCAATTAGTGCATCTCGATCTCGATGTTTCAATCCACGCCTCCGCACGGGAGGCGACCGGGAGGCGGCGCACTTGCAAGAGCCTTCACAAAGTTTCAATCCACGCCTCCGCACGGGAGGCGACAACGACTTCGAAGAGTTTTGGATGCGCTATCCGCGTTTCAATCCACGCCTCCGCACGGGAGGCGACCGTCTTGTTGCCTTCGATTTTTACTGCGCCTTTCGGTTTCAATCCACGCCTCCGCACGGGAGGCGACCGGAGCGCAGGTATATGCGACTGCCACGAAAAAGGTTTCAATCCACGCCTCCGCACGGGAGGCGACCGATCTGAAGGTTCCCGTCCCGGCCATTTACGGGTTTCAATCCACGCCTCCGCACGGGAGGCGACGGAGCATACTGGCGTTTCGGTGCGCATACTCACCGAAGTTTCAATCCACGCCTCCGCACGGGAGGCGACGCGTGTGCCATGCCGCTATTGCCACAACCGCATCAGTTTCAATCCACGCCTCCGCACGGGAGGCGACCTGAAGAAGCATGGGAAGAAGTGCGCAGGAAGCTGTTTCAATCCACGCCTCCGCACGGGAGGCGACCCGATAACATCCAAGTAGGTTATATCGTTGATCTTGTTTCAATCCACGCCTCCGCACGGGAGGCGACCTGACGTTGCCGTGGAGGTGACAGCATGAGATGGATGTTTCAATCCACGCCTCCGCACGGGAGGCGACAGTCATGGTCAAATATAACCCGCGACTCACAAAAGTTTCAATCCACGCCTCCGCACGGGAGGCGACGGTGAGTCCGAGCGACTCAAGCATGACATTGAACGGTTTCAATCCACGCCTCCGCACGGGAGGCGACGCATTGCAGGACGGTTGTTTTTCGGACGGTAGAGTTTCAATCCACGCCTCCGCACGGGAGGCGACTTATGCGGAACATGGACGATGCGGAGATATTCCTGTTTCAATCCACGCCTCCGCACGGGAGGCGACGCCGAACTGAACTATTCGCCACTGTCGATTGGCGTGTTTCAATCCACGCCTCCGCACGGGAGGCGACCTACCTGCACGGCGGCGGTGCCAATGTTTTTGACAGTTTCAATCCACGCCTCCGCACGGGAGGCGACCTGAATTCTCCCAAGGAATGATCTTCCTCTGGTGTTTCAATCCACGCCTCCGCACGGGAGGCGACAGAATTCGCGGATCACAATGCCAGCTACAGCAAAGTTTCAATCCACGCCTCCGCACGGGAGGCGACATCATGCTATGATGCGCGAGTAATGGAAGATGATGTTTCAATCCACGCCTCCGCACGGGAGGCGACTCAATTCCTCCATCCCGTTGGCGGGTTTATTAAGGTTTCAATCCACGCCTCCGCACGGGAGGCGACGACGCAGCCCACGGAGCAGCCGAATCACATTACAAGTTTCAATCCACGCCTCCGCACGGGAGGCGACATGGTTGGTATCTCCGCAGCGACATCATCTGGCACAGTTTCAATCCACGCCTCCGCACGGGAGGCGACGTTAACGTAAACGTTGGATCGTCAGGTTCTTTGGTTTCAATCCACGCCTCCGCACGGGAGGCGACGGCGGGGGTTTCAAATACTGATGAATATTGAGCTTAAGCGGCTAATTTCGCGTACCCCATTGCAAAGCAAATTTTAGCCTCTGCTTTTTCGTCATTATCTCACGAAATGCCCTTCAAATCAACATCGCGGATCTCACTGGGTAATTCTGAGTATCTGAGGTCCGCGCTAAACAATTAGCGTTCCTTCCGGATTATAGCCGGGTTTCGCGCCAAAATGTTCTACCCTCCTTTGCCAGTTCTTACCCAAGTAGTATATGGGCAAACTATCTTTCTCTTCGTCCATTATCGACAATAACAGATCTTTCAGTATAACGAGTTGCTGTGGATCTACAACACATTCAAAAACCGAACATTGCACGCGTTGCCCGTAATTCTCGCATTTTTTCGCGATATGCCGCAACCTCTTTCTGCCAGCCTTATCTTCTGTATTGACATCGTAAGTTATCAAAACCATCATTGCTGCTCACCACCTATTTCCAACAGAAGGCAGGATAAGCATCAAGATCCCCACGTAAATATCTGGCCAATAACAGAGCCTGAACATGTGGCAACAAGCCCAGTGGTATATTTTCATTCAAAAAGGGATGTTGAATCTCTTCTTGTTTACGCTTCTGATAAGTTGATAGCAAAAGCTTACGTGTTTCATCATCCATTAATACTGATCCGGAAGGCGATTTGCGAAAACCGCTACTTTTGACTTGTTGCCGATTAATAAGTGTCAAGACAAGACGATCAGCCAAGTATGCCCGAAACTCTTCCAGGACATCCAAGGCCAGACTGGCTCTACCGGGACGATCCGCATGGAAAAAACCAACCGCCGGATCCTGCCCGACGCCCTGCAAAGCCGAACGAACATCGTTGCCAAGAACTGTATACACAAAGGAGAGCATGGCATTGACATTGTCCAAGGGAGGTCGTCTGCTCCTGCTGCTATAGTAAAAATCTTCTTTCTGCGCCACAATCAGATGGTTAAAGACACTGAAGTAGGTTCTTGCTGCCTCACCTTCTATTCCGCGCAAGACACTGACATTGGCTGCATCAGGCAGAGTCTGGGCAATTCTGGTCAATTTTCCGGCAGCGCTTTTCAATTCGCCACTGGCCGTCGCATCACTGTGCTCGCGCGCAGCGCGCAATAGCACATTGCGACTATTAGACATCTTGGCCAACACAAACGACTTTGCCAGATTGGTGCATAAATCAGGCTGATTAGCAACAGCGAACTGCCTTTTGCGTAACAGCACGTTGCCATGAATCGGTCCTTCAACCCTTGCGTAGAACTTACCATATTCCGAGAAAAAAGCCAAGTGGACATTGCGTGTCCCACATAGTTCCATGAGTGGGGTGCTGCAAGTCATCGGGCCAAAACAAATGATGCTATCCAGATTGTGAATGGGAACGCGTATCCTTTCTTCTCCATCAATCTTGACAACTACAGTCTCGCCCTGGCGATGCAAGTAAGCATCACGCGATGTGATATATAATGTATTAAGTAACTTTTTCACCCTTATCCCCAATCAGTTCTTGTAGTATTCTGTCCAAATAGCCCTTAGCCTTTGACTCAGCCAAATGCGGCTGGCAGGCGTCAATCATCGAACATTTAGAGCATTTTGGGCCGAACTGGGCAGGAGGTGTTATCATCGTAGCTGTCATATCATGAAGACGCGATGCCCCCTCCTGCACCAATGATCTTAAGCCCTGATCGAATTGCACTAAATGCCTTTTCCTGGACGCACCATAGTAAAGATAACCTTCATCAACTGCGATTCTCAGCATCTCTTCCAAGCAAAGTGCCTGGGCGCATAATTGAATCTCATACTCTTTCTCTTCACGCGTAACACCATGTTTGTACTCAACCGGAATTGGCATCCACAAACCAGAGACACCTTCCAAATTAATGCCGGAATGATTGCCTTCTTCAAGGAGCCGTAATTCAAGGTAATCCAGCGTTCCGACGAGACCCAGCCTCATAGAGCGCACTCTGACTCCGCGACTAATGCGCAAATCGCTGCGCGATTCACATTCTTCGCTATGAACGCGCTGATGCAATACAGTTCCTTCAGCCGTAAACACATTTTCTTCCCATTGCTGCTCAATAGTTATTAGCGCAGCTCTTCTGGGACAATAATAAAACTGGGCTAAGGCTGATAACGGCAGAAGACAATCTTCATCATACATGCTACTGAATTGTCAGCCCTTCCATCCCAGCGGGCGGTTGGTTCCAATAAATTTTTGTCTTACAGTCTTCAGAAACGGCAAAACCGATCTCAACGCCTTTCGGAACTGCGCTGGCCTTAACATTCAATTGGTAATCACTCTTGCCTCTTGGGACGGAAACACCTTGCTTAAGTTCTACTGAGACCAAATCGAAAAGCTTGTGAGCTGGTGCGCAACCCAACATGGCCTGTCTCTGCCGCTGATTCAAATCGCTATCTGTCCCGACGTGCCGAAAGATGATCACCGGCTGCAAGGTTGACATCAGGCCTTTACTGGCCGAACGATCCTGTTCAAACATGTTCAACAGGGCATCCCAGAGCAACTCAAGATCCGCGTCGCTAAAACCAGTATCTGCTGCTAGATGGCTGCTAATAAAGCCTTGTCCCATATATAAACCATACGGAATCAGCGCTTTACGTCCCATCGTCCGCAAAGTGTCCTCAGCCTGTTCCTTTTCCCATTTCTCATAATCAGCGCTGGTTACAACACCCTTGGGACTATCGGTGACCGCCATGCGGGTGATCGAAATATCCATCGGCAAAATAGGACTGACCGAACGTGAAAAAGTCAGCTGGACAGGTCCGCGTACTTGACCAGCATTAGGTCCGGTTGAGAGAACGGCCCCAAAAGTCCGCACATCGTAAAAATTGTCGCAGATCCATTTTTGGGCGGCTCTGACCTTATCAACGTTCGCTTTTTCAACAATGCCTCCGGTTTCCTCATGCGCCTTGGTAATCGGTTTATTGAGATTAGTAGACTTCTGAATGAAAATAGAATACGGCGGCTCGTTTCCGTGGGCTGCCTGGACGTAATTACGGATCCGCCTTTTGATAGCCACATCTGATACCAAGCCGTGCATATCCTGGGGATCAATGCGCGGAGCGTTTCCGGAATCAGGATCACCATTCGGATTGCCATTCACACAATCAAACAAGTACAAAAATTCATAACGGTTCTTGATATTGTCACCCATTGTTCTGATCCTCCTTTGCTTCTGCCTGTTCTTTTCCGCTATACAAATCAGCCATTTGTTGGTAGTAACCCAAGGCAAATAGGGATTGCTCTTCCGGATCCAACACTTTCGGGAGTCCGTCGCCGAATTTAGCAGATATTTCCGAAATTCTCTGTTCATACCGAATGGCTAAGCCTTTATTCAACTTGTTTAGATGAAACTGACTCTGGCGTATTAATCTACCGATGATTAAGGCTGGTGTCGTTGAGGCGGCTGCATAATATCTTTGAACAATGCCGGCGCCAACATCTCCAAGGGCCGTTCTCTGAAGCGCGGCCAAAACTGCCATTAACCGGCCGGCTTGATAAGCGGCACTGGGATGCTCCTCATTAAGAAAAGGTTTCAAATCATTGTCACCTCCATAAATTCTGGCCTTTCTCACATGATAGGCTTTTATTAGCCCCATGCGTGCGTGATTGGGCAACTTGTCCGGGTCAATAATCTCTACTCTGATTCGCTGCAATGCAATCGCTAATGCGGAATAAGGAAATTGCTGCCCTGAAAATGCTGCTTTCCACATATCGGCCACAAAGGCTGGTGGCAACTCGCTTAGGTCCTTCCGTACCAAAGAGTACATAATCGCGTAAAACTTGGGGTCCTTGGCCAATCCTCTGCCATCCCTGTTACCGATCGCAAAATCCTCGAACCATTGTGTGACATTGACAGCCAGCTGAACAAAACTGCCTTCCGTCCAACTGCGCAGCATCACTCGGCCGCCAGTTGCCGATATGACAACAGCATAAAAGGTGTTGGTACCCAATTCGGGGCGTTTGCCTTCCGCTATGCCCGTTACTAAGCGTCGCGCGCGTTGCAGCGCCTCCATTTCTTCTTCTTCGCTGCCCCCCAGTACGCCCTTGATCCAGTTCAGCGGGTCTTCTTCAGCGGCAACTTCTTCTTTATACCAGTAGATCATCAACGTCCCCGCAATCGGTTTGTCTGCCTTTTGAATCAGATCATTCAGCGCGTTAACATATACGGCAGCAGCTTCTTCAGATATCGCCGCATTTTCGGACTGTGCCAAGCCATAGGAAGTAAAGGCATCCTTATCAAAGCCGATTAACACGCAACCGGAGGGCTGTCCCCCTACTGACGTCAGATTTTTAACTTTCGAGTGGGTCTTTAAAGGTTCGGCCATCTTCCCAGACATGAAACAGCGCATTAGCTTCTTAGGCCCACCCGCATCCGGTTTTTCTGTCAGACTGTCCCGAAACGTATTCCACCAGTCATGCCACGCAGAGGAGTTCACTGGAAACTCGGAATCGACCTGAAAAGTAATTTTATCGTTGACGGAAGCTTTGGACGCCGCCAGCCGTTGCTGTAAATCCTGCAGATTATCCGGATTCCTAAGGAATCTGGCGCAGATTCCTAAGACCGGACAATCCTTGGCTGCGTTTTCAAGCAAGTCAATAAAATACTCATGTTTTGCTAATATCTTGATACGCTTTGCGTCGTTGAGTCGTTCCGCTCCATATAGCGATACGACCTCGATGGTATCGATCAGAAAATGGCTCCGCTTGATGCCGCCTGCAATCATCTCGTTTTGCCTTAAATCAGGGCATTTGGGAAAATCGCCGTTTTCGCCAGCTTTGAATTCTCGCAAATCGATCAGTTGGCCGGCATTATTCAGCCAGATTGCCCAACGGATACTCTTGGGACAAAACCCCGGTTCAATTGCCAGCTCGTGCCGATGAGCATATGCTGCCAGTTGATTTAACACACCTTCACCCCCTTAATCAAACAGGCTTTAAGACCAAATCACTTTCGTAAGCAGGGATGTCCAGCACGCCATTTTTCACATTGGCGCGAAATAGACTGATCTGCGGTGGCGCAAAACCGTCGGAACACACGTCGTTCAGATTAAAAACGTCATAAAGCATCAATCCCAGATCCAAGTTAATAGGCTGGGCGGGTTGCCTATTGGCCATGTCAGCCTGATCAAAAAACGCCGCAAATTCCCGGCAGCCAAAATAGGGCTGATAGAAACATTTGCCAGCTGCGAGTCTCCGCTGCATTTGTTGGGTCAACACTTTCAGATTGCCGACAAACTCAGGACGCGGATTCATATGTGCATGGATGCGATAGCGCACATCGACCAGCGCCATCGTCTGCCGTTGTGTGCGTCCTTGTTGATCACTGCCAACCATATCCCTGGTGGCATCCGCGATAATCGGCGTGACTTCGCCGCCCCGTGCCATTGGAGCCTTGATGGCATTAATGTTGATCTTGTCCTTAACCTCATTCCGCCTTAAGGCAATATAACGAATGGGTTTCAAAATCTCAATGCCATCGATTCGCCAGCCAAATTCGACCGGTTTGCAGTAGATTGCATCCAGAATCCCGCGCGCCGCTGAGGGCGTCATAACAGGATAACTAAAGCGCTCGACTTTCATTTCCGGCCTGGTAAAGCAGGCCAGATCGCCCCAGACTTCAATGATGAATTTCCCATCATCGCTCAATTTCTCACCCCCTTTTCTTTTGTTGTACTACACTAAGAGAAAATCCTGTACTTCAGGCTCTATTAAGCCGAGTTTTGGACAATAGTGCTTTTCGTTCAGGTAAATGTACCATCCGGTTTCTGAATCACGATGCTTAACTGGTTCCAACCAATCACCAATGCCTTTTTTGAGAGCACCTTTATAAAGACTGATTGATAGAGGTCGGGCTTTTCGCAGCCAGTTACGGGAGAACCCTTGCTGCAGTGCCTGCTTGCGGAGCTCATGGTATTGCTCGATCCGCTCGCCATAAGGCACCAAGACGTTAATCGTATCATTTTTAATTAAGCGATATCTCTCTGCTACCTCAACAAAGTCATAGGTCTTGAAAAACGCGAACAACTCGTCTTTTTCTTTGGCCAACTCGGCCAAACTGTAATACTCGCGATAATAGCGCTGGAATATTTGCGGATCTTGCAGATCAAGCGCGTCTCCGTTTTCCAGAAATAGCTTCTTTACTTCGGACGCGGCTGTCTTATAGTCCAAACCGGGATACTGCTCTTCTGAGATGGGCGGCAAAAACACCTTGAATAAGCCCTCTGACAGGCGTCCATCCCGATTACATCTTCCAGCTGCCTGAGCTAAGGCTTCAAGTGGACCCCAGGAACGAAAAACGACTGGGAAATCCAGATCTACGCCGGCCTCCACGCATTGTGTCGAGACAACACGGCAGATAGTGCCTGTGCCTTCTTTGAGTTGATTCTTAATCTCCTTAAGAACATCGGTCCGATGGGCCGGGCACATATCCGTGGAAATATGGAATAGACCTTGATCCCCATTCATTGATTTGATGATTTCGAAGAGTTGGCGTGAATGCCGCTTCAGATTCAAGATTGTCAGTATTTGCGGGCGGACCAGTATTTGTTCAGCCAGGTCTTCCAGCGACGTCGTCTGCAGTTTTTCCGGCCAGACTGTTGATACACGCTTCACGCGACCAAATAGACCTAACTCCGGAGGGACTATTTCTTGCGCGTCCCACCCTCCTGGCGCATACTTACGGACGCTTTGGTTTAAAGAGCTAAAGGCGGGCTGTGTGGCTGTGGAAAGTACAATCGAACAATTATATGCCTCTTTTAAGTGTGAGAACGCAGCCAGCGTTGGAATCGCCAATTGTGCCGGAAGAGTCTGAACCTCATCGAACAGCACCACACTGCGCGTGATGTTATGCAGTTTTCGGCACGCAGAAGGACGATTGGCGAAAAGCGATTCACATAAGCGAACGCTAGTGGTCACAATGATAGGAGCGTCCCAATTTTCAGCCAATAAACGATTCATGTTGTTCGGATCTTCGGGATCTTCTTCGGGATCAGTCATGCTATGATCTTCCAATACGAAAGGCCAGTCTCCTGCTTCCCCAAATATATCCCTATAAATCTGCGCCGTTTGCTCGATAAGACTCAAGAAAGGCAACACTAGGATAATACGTCGCATGTTGTTCTTAAGGGCGTGATGTAAGGCGAACAGAAGCATTGCAATGGTCTTACCAGATCCAGTCGGTGCCGTTAGCGTGTATATTCCCTGCGGTTTTTGCGCTGCTGATATGCAGGCTTGCTGCAAGTCTTCTCTCATTTTGCACACTACTGGATCTGCTTTGGAGTTTTGGCGGATATTGTTTTTCAGAAATGCCTCGACTTGGCCAATTGCTCTTTCAGGATCCAGAGGGCGTCCACTTTTTCGGAAGCTGTATGCTCCATCTTCCAGACGCCCAAAGTGTGCTTCTGTTGCTATAAAATCTGCATCCACGAGGGCGGAAAATAGCATCCGGACATCCAGCATGGCCGCTATATGATGGTTGGCCTTAGCACCTTTGATGAATCGACTTTCTGTGCCAGTTGGCACCGTTGGAAAGCTGCCTCCATCGGCTAAGAATCTTTCTTCCAGGACCTTCGGATCATTTTCGGAAAGACGCAAGTTGAGCGGATGATTTGAGATCAGAGTAGTTGGGTTTAGTGATTCGGTTTCTCTGGCACATTGCAGGCCGATGTGATGTCCCTGTACTGCGAGAGCGGCAGCTAGTCCCATTTCTTTGTAATGCTGCAACAGTACCCACGATCCAAGTGACCAGTGATCTATTTTGGAGGCTTTGCCGAGAAGGCGCTGATCAAAAAGGTCCCCATATTTGGCAAGATCATGAAACATGCCGGCTAGTCGACCCTCAAACGGCGCAAAGTCTGCGTTTTTTTCAGCCAAAAAGGCCGTATGGTTGAGATGCTCGATTACCGGTTCTGCGTAGCCATTTACGGGACTGTGTGCATAGTATCTTTTTTGCTGTTCAGCCATAACAAATCTCCTTTCTTGCCAGGGAGATATATGTGACGTCTTACCATAATAACACCGCCGTTATGTCTGTCATGAAAGTATGAGCCTATTACGATTATAGCACGTGAGACCGTCAGGAACTGACGGCCTCAAGAAGATATTAATAACCATCACTCACATACAATAGAAACTGCTTCTTGAGCATGTATACGGACAGATATGAGTATACGGGCCGGGCGCACGGCAATACGAGCCGCACATCCGAGACCTGGGAAT
>ENA-UOOH01003899-UOOH01003899.1-fermentation-metagenome-genome-assembly--contig:-NODE-3899-length-10834-cov-3.805548_pt1 | contig 10834 bp, 12 predicted proteins | sample MGYA00245778_ERZ724025 | MGnify/ENA primary metagenome ERZ724025 (study PRJEB28704, sample SAMN03018313) | fermentation metagenome | biome: anthropogenic terrestrial biome; feature: soil; material... | reverse complement strand
GCCGCCCCCATGGCGATGGTGCCGCTGCCGCCCACGATGGCGTTGTTGGGAAAAATGCCGAAGGGGATAAAGAAGGCATGCATCGAACCGCCCAGACCCTTGTTGAAGCCGGTGGTACGGGCAAAAATTTCCGCCAATGCGCCATAGAGCAAGAAATCAATTGCCAAATCTTTCACATCGCCTTTGACTTCCTCTTTGCCTTCCACCACGTTTAAAATGGTGCCGTCCAGGAAATCTTTCATGATGTCATACAGTTCTTCACTCGAGAGCTTTTCAATGGCAGACAAACCTTTTGCCAGGATTTCACCATGGCTGCGGTGAGAACCAAAAATAAAGTCATGGGTATCGAGATGAAAAGCTTCACCCACAGCGGAAGCTTCCTGACCTAGGGACAGGTGAGCGGGACCGGGGTTGTTGTATTCCACGCCGTTGTAAACGGATTTGGTTTTTATTTCGTTGAGGAGTGTTTCGAATTCCCGGATGATGGCCATATCCCTGAAAACCTGTAACAGTTCTTTTTCTGTATAGATTTTCTTTTCGTCTTCAATGGATAATGAATACTGGTGAACAGGAATATCATCAAAATGAATAAATCCGGGTTTTCTGATATCCTTGGGATTGATAAATTGACTCTTAGGCATGACAGGTCCTTCTTTCTTAATAGTATCTAACTTTATTGTATCAAATGATGGGTTGTTTACAGGAACATCATTTCACGGAGCACTTCGGATACGGAGGGATGGGGGAAGACGAGCTTTTTGATATCATCGATGCGCATTTCCCGTCCGATCATCATGGCGGCGCCGTATATGATTTCTGAGGCGTAGGAACCGATCATGTGGATGCCAAGTAGACGGTTCCGTTTGTAATCAACAATGATTTTCATTATACCGTTGCCGCCTTCATTTTCGGCAATGTACCGTCCGGAGAGGCGAAGAGGCGCTGTCTTGATGCTTACATCCAACCCTTTTTGTTTGGCAGTTTCTTCGGTTTCGCCAACGGCAGCTACTTCGGGATTGGTGTAAATAACGGAAGGGATGGCGTTGTAATCTACACAGTCCTTGTTCCCCAACATATTGTTCACTGCCACTTCCCCTTCCCGGTATGCGGTATGGGCCAGCATGGACTTGCCGTTTACGTCGCCCGCGGCATATACATCAGGGATATTGGTGCGGCAATATTCGTCGGTGACCACGGCACCCCGTTCTACCATCACGCCGATGGATTCGAGGCCGATACCGATGGTACGGGCCCGCCTGCCGATGGAAACCAGCACATGGTCGGCAGCTACGGAATCGGCATTGCCGTCTTTTTCAAAAGAAACGCCACCGTTTTTGATGGAGATGACTTTGGCGTTGAGAATAAAGCGAACGCCCCGTTTTGCATAGTCCTTTTGAAGCATAGAGGAAATCTGGCTATCGGTGGGACCGGCGATATGATCCAGCATTTCAATGACGGTGACTTCACTGCCGACGCTGTTGAAATAGCTCGCCATTTCCAAACCGATGACACCGCCGCCTACCACTACCAACTTTTTGGGAATGGCAGTCAGGTCAAGAATTTCCCGATTGGTCAGGGCAAAACCGGAGTGCAGGGAATCGTTCAAGCCATTAATGGGGGGGAGTACCGGCGAGGAACCGGTACAAATTAAAAGCTTTTTGCCCCCATAGGTTTCATCCCCCGCTTTTACCGTAAAGCCGTCGGAGGTTTTTCCGGTGATTTGAGCCGAGGCGTTCACCACGGTGACATGAGCACTTTTCATTTTATACGTAACGCCGGACACCAAGGTCTTTACAACCTTGTTTTTACGTTTGACCACCGCTGCATGATCGATTTTGGCATCTGAAAAGCTGACGCCGTATTGGTCAGCGTGTTTGGAATAATCAAAAATTTTAGCGGAATACAACAAGGATTTGGTGGGGATACATCCCTCATTCAAGCAAACGCCGCCCAGAATTCTTTCTTCGATGAGCAGTGTTTTCAATCCTCCGTGGGAAGCGCGTTCCGCCGCATTATATCCGGCAGGACCGCCGCCCAGGACAATGATATCATACATGTCGGTAATCCTTTCTTATTTCATCAACAAGGACTGGAAGTTTTCCAGATTGAGACACAAGGCTTTCAGGAATTTGGCCGCAGGTGCGCCGTCCAATGCACGGTGGTCAAAGGTCAGGGACAATCCCATGGCAGGATAGGACACATCTTTTCCATCTACTTCTTTGATACGGCGAACAATGGTATTTACGCCCAGAATGCCGGTCTGAGGTGGGTTAATCACCGGAGTGAAGCTTTCCACCCCTAAAGAACCCAGGTTGGTTACCGTGAAGGTGCCACCTTTGAGCATGTCAGGGGAAATGGTGCCTTTCTGTGCTTCGGTGATAAGAATTTTTGCAGCGTTGGACAAGGCATACAGAGACATGGTGTTGGCGCCGAACAGGGTGGGAACCAGCAGTCCGCGCTCTGTATCCACGGCGATGCCCAGATTCACATGTTGGAAGTACCGCATGGTTTTGTTGTCAATATAATGGGCATTCAACCCACGGAATGCGGGCAGGGTACGGGCAACCGCAAAGAGAATCATATCGTTGAGGGTGATGTTATTCAAACCCAACTTTTCGCCGTTGGCTTTGATGTCATTGCGCATATTCCGGATCTGGGTGGCATCAAATGACGCGTTGAGAGTCAATTGCGCCATTTCGCTTAAGGAAGCATGCATGGCCTTGGCGATGACCTTGCGGATATGGGGCAGAGGTTCTTCCATATAATCGGTGGTGGAAGGCGCCACCGGCGAAATCGGAGCGGCGGTGGCAGGAGCTTCTTCGTTTGTGGATACAAAGCCGCGGTCCAAAACTGCCTGTACATCCCGTTCGATGATTCTGCCGTCGGGCCCGGTGGGTACGGCGGCGCTCAAAAGGGCACCTGTTTTTTCAGAGAGCTGTTTGGCTCTGGGAGAAATTTTGTCGGAGGGGCCGGCGGCGGTGGCTGCTGCCTGAACAGGAGCCATGGTTATAGGAGCTGCCCGGGTGGTATCTTCTTTGGGGGCATCCTGCGAGACATCAGAAGAAGGCAGAAGTGCCGATATATCTTCACCGGGAGTGCCTATCACGCAGGTAACTTCCAGACAGGGAACATCTTCTCCTTCTTCCTTGCATATTTTCAGCAGTGTTCCTTCCACGGTGGATGTTTCATCAAAGGAAGATTTGTCTGTCTCGTAAGAAAACAGCACGTCACCGTTTTTGACAGGATCACCCTCTTTTTTTACCCATGTGGTGATCAAGCAGCTTTCGACGCTTTGCCCTTGGCGGGGCATAATGATTGCAGTGGCCATATTCTACCTCCAAAAAATTATATTGTATCGGCAATATGCACGTTGGTACCTTTCTCCAGGGCTATTTTGAGAAACTCTTCCGGCAGGGGAGATTCTACTACCAAATCATGTACATTGTCAAGTTGACAAAATGTATAGGGGAGAGAACGGTCGTATTTGTTGATGTCAGTGATAATGATGACTTTTCTTGCTTTAGATACGATCAGCCGTTTTAATTCGCATTCCCCGTAGTTTCCACAGGTAAACCCGTCTTTTAAGGAAAATCCGGAAGGCGATAACAATGCGATGTCAATGTTGATTTCCTGGATATAGGACAGGGCAGGCAAGCCGGACACGGAGAGACTTTCGGGATGCAGCAATCCGCCCACCAAATGCACCATGCTCTTTCTGTGATCCATCAAAGAAAGGGCTACGGAAGGACTGGTGGTGGTGATGTTCAGCCGCTCATCCGGCAAAAATGCTGCCAGTTCCAGTGCCGTGGTACCCGAATCAATGAATACGGAGCGGCCGGCTTCTACCATGTTGGCAGCGTATTTGGCAATTTTCCGCTTGGAACGGATGTTCTGTGAAGCCCGATGGACAAAAGGCGCCTCAAATGAAGTGGTGATGTACTTCATGCTGCGCGCCCCGCAGCGAACCTTGATGACTTCACCGATGGATTCAAAATAATCTATGTCGCGTCTTATGGTCATGCCGGATACTTCGGGAAACAGAATTTCAAGTTCTTTATAGGAGGTGAAGGGCTTGGAATGGAGATGGACTTGCAATACCTCTCGTCGCTTTTGATTCATTTCAATTCTCCTTTGTATAAGTTTCACAGAAAATGTTACAGCGTAACACTCTTGTTATATAGTAACACACTATATTCACAGTGTCAAGAGAAAAACATGCAAATTTTGGATAAAATTTTGATTGATTGTATAAAAAAGAAAAGAATGTAAATACTCAAAATAGATTCTAACAAGGAGGTAGTTTTATGGCAAATCTAACGACGAAAGAATTAGGAGCGATTACGGATCAGTTGGCTTCCGAAAAGGTATTGGTTGCAAAATATCGTTCTTATGCGCAAAAGACGCAGGATCCGGAACTCAAATCCAAGTATGAACAAGTTGCGTCGAAGCATACCCAGCATTTTGACAAACTGTATGCAATGTTATCTTAAAGGAGGAATGAAACATTGAGTGTAAATTCTACTTTTGGCGACAGGGAAATGGCTACGGACTTGCTCCACAGTCAAAAAGCCATCACCGGAGATTACAACAACTATGCCAATGAATGTGCGGGCAATGAAGTGAAAAATCTCTTTATGAGCATATTAAATGAGGAACACACCATTCAGCATGATGTGTTTTCCAGTATCAGCAAAAGAGGTTGGTATTCCGTGGAATCCGCTCCGCAGGATAAAGTCAATCAAATCAAACAGCAATTTTCCCAGGGTTAAAAAATACGCACAAGCCTGAGGCTTGTGCGTACATAGTTTTTATGAGCAGAAAACGATTTTACCGTTATGGTCGGCGGATTCAATTTCGCACAGGGTCATATGAATGGCGTTTTTGCTGCCACAGTTGGGTATTTTATCAGGAGCAACGCCGGCTTTCACGCAATCCAGATAGTATTTGAATTCGTTGTAGTATGCATTTGAGGAACCGTATACCGACAAGTCGGGTTGAAAGGGTTTTTGGTTTGCCCGGTACACCATCAACTCACTATTTTCATATGCGATGGTGGCACTGTCCAGATTGACTCTGAAGCCGTATCCGAAGGGGTAACCGATATAGGAGGTATCATCCAGGGCGGTGATGACTGTTGCTTCTTCATATATATAATTGGTATTCACGATGTTGTAGGTTTTGTGATCGTCTTCCATCATTCCCAGATAGGTTTGTGTGGCATTGCTTTTACCCAATGTACTGACGGCCCGAGGTTTGCCGAAAATCCAGTTGATGACTTCCACATCATGAACATGCTGATCAAAAATGGCGCCGCCGCCACACTCCCGTTTTAAAATCCAGTTGTTCCAGGAAGGGTTTTTCACATGATCCTGATACCCGCCTCTCCAGAAATAGCCGCCGTTGACTTTTCCAAACGTTTCGTTTTTCACACAGTCGTTTAAGTAAACATATTCGGGCCAGAAGTGGAGACAATGACCGATCATCAGATTTTTGCCTGCGCGTTTTGCCGCATCAATCATTTTTTGGCAATCTTCCACGGTGGTTGCCATGGGTTTTTCGCAGAAACAGTGAATTCCTCGGTTTAACACTTCGATGGAAGCGTGTGCATGAAGATGCGTGGGCATGACAATATCCACCACATCCAGTTCTTCATGATCCAGCATTTCGGTGAGAGATGAATAGTGTTTATATTCGCTCAATTTGTTTTCTGAGGCACTGTTCACTAAATTGGTGATCGCTGTGGATTTTCCTTCCAATTTATATGCATCTACATCACATATAGCCACGATTTGCAGAGGGTAACCTTCTTCAACCAGTTTTTCATAGATGCTCAAATGCATCATACCCATACGGCCAAGACCGGAAATCGCTAATTTGATCATGATTTTATCCCCTTTTTCACATAGTTTTATTGTATTTTAGCAAAGGATTTTAGGAATGTCAATAGAGGATTTGATCAAAAACATGGACAAATAAATATGTAACCGACGCACTAGGCGTCGGTCGGTCAATCGGTTAATTGTGTCAGCTGATCGATAAAATTGCCGGCAGCTTTCAAAGCTTTGTTTGCGCTTTGTTTCATGTGTGGCTTTTTGTCCCGCTTCAACATAACTACGCTTCCCGCCGCGATTCCTGCAACCGCCAGACCGATGATGGTGCTCTTTGCCACTGTTCTCATTGTGTTGTTCATAATGCATCCTCCTTGTTTTTGTAATCTTATTGTTAGCATTTTATACTAAAATATACAAAAAATACAAAAAAACATGGAAAAAATTGGTGTTATGAACAAGTAAATAGTCTTTTCTTTTCAAATAAACTTTGCTATAATGATAAACACGCTTTACGCGCAAACAAATTAATTGTCATTGTTTTGCTATTTATACAATATATATATATTGACCCTGATACATATGTAGGGAGTAAACGTAGTGATGCTGACAAGAAAGGACTATTATGAAAGGATTGATCAGAAGCGATTTTTATCGCACGCAAACCGGCCGTGCATTTTGGCTTGGCTTGGTTTCTGCTGTACTTGTGTTTGTGATCGTTTGCGCACCCGCTTCCATTTATTTAAGCAGTTATTTATCTTTGCCGGCGGAAACGTCAAAAGGTTCTGTTGACAGTGATTTTCCATTGAAGACGGGTGATGACGTTGCCGTATCTCAGCCAGTGTCTGTAACGGAAGAAAAAATTTCTAAAGTATATTCCACCTATTTACGGAATGACGAAGCATTGACACAAGTACAAATAAACAGTCCCGAAGAAGAGTGGGATGTAAACCAACCCTATTTGGATGAAAGCATGGAAGGAGTGTTTATCATTTCCTTAAGCGAACAGGAATTTGATATGATTTGCTTTGTTGTGGAACGAGAAGCCCGCGGGTTATCCTACGAGCACAAGCAGATTATCACCTGGGTGATCGTAAACCGTGTTCGTTCCGGAAAATTTCCCAGTACGGTGTATGCCGTGCTACACAGCAAAAACCAGTTTTCTACTATATCCAATTATTATCAGCCGAAGTATATGCCCACCGATGATACCATTCAGGCCGTCTATTCCGTTTTAAACGGAAATGCCCAGGATATTTCCAAGGGAGCTGTTTATTTTTATGCACCTGCCCGTGCTAAACAATCCTCAGCCAATTGGTTTGAAAACGATTTGAAGTTTTTATTTGAAATGGAAGGGCATCGTTTTTTCAAAGCCAAATAAAAAGAGGTCAAAACTGGCCTCTTTTTTGTGTACTGATTCAGGTTGTTTCGTCGACATGAAAATAATGTTCTTTAAGAATGGAATATAGGTACACCGTTTTATAGAAATCATTTTTCCGTACCGCGTTTCGCAGAACACCTTCTTTTTGCATACCGCATTTCATCATCACTTTGCCCGATGCCCAGTTGCCGTCCATATGGCGAGCTTCTATCCGCTCCACGTCCAACTCTTCAAAAGAAAATGCTATGACACGGGATACTGCTTCAGTGGTATATCCCATATTCCAGCAGGATGGATTGAGTACATATCCCAATTCTACAAAGTTGTGCCGCTCCGAAAACACAGTAAACCCGCAGGTGCCGATCATTTTTCCATCTGATTTACGTTCCAATGCCCAATCGTAGAAATGGCCCGCTTCATATTCCCGCTGCATCTGCTTTAAGTATTTTTTTGTAAATGAGGGGCTGTCATGGGGATTCCATAAAAGATATTGGGAAACGATGGGATTGCTTGCATACTCGTACATATCTAAATAATCTTTTGCAAGCATCCGTCTTAAGGTGAGCCGGGAAGATTCCAGTGTAGGAATGCCGTTGTATAATTCCAAAATTTTTTGATACATAAAATGCCTCATTGATTTTTTTTTAATTATATGGCAGAATATAGGAAAAGTAAAGAGTATAGATAAAAGAAAAAGGATTATAGAAATATGAATATTAGCATTTTTGAATCCTTAGGACCCGTGATGATCGGTCCTTCCAGTTCCCACACGGCGGGGGCAGCCAGACTATCCCGCATTGCCGGCATCATTGCCGGAAAAGGATATACATCGGTTTCTTTCGGTTTGCACGGTTCTTTTGCAAAAACCTATTTGGGCCATGGTACCGACAAAGCCTTGGTAGCCGGTGCGCTGGGCTTGCGGGAAGACGATGAGCACCTAGCTCTTTCCTTTGATTTGGCAAAAGAGAGAAAACTATCCTTTTCGTTTTATGAAACTGAATTGGATGATATGCATGAAAATTCCGTGCAAATGACATTTTTGTTTCCCGATGGGCATTCCCGTACCATCATCGGCGCCTCCATTGGCGGCGGCATCATCACTATCAATCGGGTAGACGGGTTTGTCGCAGAGTTTTCCGTTCTTTCTCCTACAGTACTAATTTTCCAGAAAGACATCCAAGGCATGGTCAGCCGTGTGTCTAAAATTTTTGCCGATTTTGATGTGAATATAGCCAATTTGAAATTAAGCCGGGACGGCCGGGGCGGCATTGCCTGCTGCATCATCGAAACCGATGGGTTTATCTCGAATGAAATTTATGAAAAAATCAAGCAAATCGAGAATATTCTTTCGGTTTGCATCATCAACGAAAAATAAGGATGGTATGATATGTATCATAATTTTGCAGAATTGCTTTCCTTGTGTGAAAGCAAACAGGTACCTTTGTATGAGATCATTTTGGAAAACGAAATGCAATTGACGGGTAAATCCGGACAAGAAATTTATAATGAAGTGAAAGTGCGGTATGGGGTGATGCAGAATGCCGGGTTAAAAGCTCTGCAGAAAAAGCTGCAAACCAAAGGATCATTGATCGAGGGGAATGCCTACCGTCATTTTGAATATGCGGTTGAAAAGGGCGGTATTTGTGGTCGTTTTATCAATGTGACCATGGCAAGAGCTTTGTCCGGCAGTGAAGCCAACGCTTCCATGAGCCGAATTTGCGCCGCCCCTACCGCCGGTTCCTGCGGCATTTTACCCTCCGTGGTCATTTCTCTGACGGAAGAATTGGATAAGAGCGAAAAGGATGCCTTGGATGCTTTGATTACCGCATCGGGGCTTGGCTCTGTGGTGATTCGGAACGCTTCGGTTTCCGGGGCGGAAGGTGGCTGTCAGCTGGAATGCGGCGTGGCGGCAGCGATGGCAGCGGCGGCAGCCGTGCAATTGTCCGGTGGTTCTCCTCGTTGTGCGCTGGATGGATTTTCCATTGCCATTGTTAATATCATGGGTTTAATATGCGATCCTGTGGCAGGTCTGGTTCAAATCCCTTGTGCCCAGCGGAACGCTTCGGGGGCGGTCAATGCCTTGTTAAGCGCGGATCTTGCTTTGGGAGGGATGGAACTGCCCATCCCCCACGACGAAGTGCTGGATGCTATGTTGAAAGTAGGAAAGATGCTTCCCATGCAATTGAAAGAAACGGCATTGGGCGGCTTAGCCGTTACACCGACAGGCAGAAAAATAAAAAAAGAACTGTTTGGTTCTCATTGACGAAAGGATTGTGTGATATGAAACTCAACACGCGGCGTACGATTTTCATAGGATTCGCCTTTATGTCCATTCTCTCTTTCTGGGGATTCTATGACCAGGTCATTCCCTTTTTGCTGGAGCATGTTTTTAAACTGAATACATTTTGGACAAACGCCATTATGTCTATTGACAATGTATTTGCCTTGTTCATGCTTCCTTTCTTCGGTGCTTTGTCCGACAAGACAAAAACATCCTTCGGAAAAAGAACGCCTTATATTTTTTGCGGTACTATTTGTGCCGTGATATTATTGGTGATTCTGGCTTTTCTTCAGGAGCGGGTGAATTTCATTGCGTTTTTTATTTGCTTGGTTGGATTGCTGTTTGTGATGAGTACATATCGTTCTCCCGCGGTGGCATTTATGCCGGACGTTACTCCCAAACCCCTGCGGAGCAAAGCAAATGCCATCATCAATTTGATTGGCTACATCGGCGGTATTTACGCCACCATCATGATGTCAATTTTGCTGCGTAGTGAAAAGAATGAACGGGGGGAAAGCGTTTATTCTGAAAATCAGGATTTTAAAACCATCTTTTTTTTCATTGCTGCATTTATGCTGGTGGCTGTTTTGATTTTTGTACTGACCATCAAAGAAAAAAAGATTGTAGCTTTGACCCGGGACGAAGTGGCCAAAAGCGAAGTGGAAAGCACCACCACCTCTGTGGGGAAAGGCAACACATTGTCAAAACCGGTGTTAAAAAGCCTCGTGTTTATTTTGTTGTCTGTTTTTTTCTGGTTTATGGCCTACAATGCGGTATCCACCGCTTTTTCCCGTTACTGCTATGATATCTGGAAAGTGGATTTGGGGGCTTCTTCCGGATATTTGACCGTGGCGACCATTGTGGCGATCATCAGCTTTGTGCCTCTGGGATTTTTGTCGAGTAAATTGGGACGGAAGAAGACCATTTTATCGGGTGTTTCGCTTTTGACTGTCTGTTATATCGTCGCTATTTTTGTTCTGAAACCCTCCGCGTTGATGTATGTCATTTTTGGAATGGTGGGGGTGGGATGGGCTGCCATCAATGTGAATTCCTATCCTATGGTGGTTGAAATGAGTTCCTCCGGAGATGTGGGAAAATATACCGGCTACTATTATGCTTTTTCCATGGCTGCCCAAGTGGTAACCCCCTTGTTGTCTGCTTTTTTGATCGATACTTTACAGTTGGGATATCGCGTTTTGTTTCCCTATGCCACGGTATTTTCCGTACTGGCATTCATCACCATGCTGTTTGTCAAACATGGTGATTATGTGCCGAGCAGGAGATAAGCCATGATTGTACTGTATATCTTTTTCGCTTTAATTGCGGTGTGTATTCTGTTGGTTT
>ENA-UOOH01003896-UOOH01003896.1-fermentation-metagenome-genome-assembly--contig:-NODE-3896-length-10838-cov-64.413614_pt1 | contig 10838 bp, 13 predicted proteins | sample MGYA00245778_ERZ724025 | MGnify/ENA primary metagenome ERZ724025 (study PRJEB28704, sample SAMN03018313) | fermentation metagenome | biome: anthropogenic terrestrial biome; feature: soil... | reverse complement strand
GCGACCGCGTCGCCGGACGCGACATGTGAGTTAACACGCCTTTATGTCCGGCCGGCCTCGCAAGGCCAAGGAATCGGCAGCGCACTCCTCAAACACGGCTTAAGCAAGCTTCCGGAAAACATCCTGGTCAAACTGGGCGTTAAGAGCGGTAATGAGCGGGCCATGAGGTTTTATGAAAAACACGGTTTTGTTTTTGATAAAGAGAGCTGGATGCCAATCGGCAATATTGAATTCCACTTGTATTGGCTTATCAAGAGACGGGGAGTTAGTGGATGGGCAGAATAGATACCAGACTAACCAAGGATGGACGGGCCATGCATATTCGTTTAGCCTTGCCAGGCGATGCCGTCCGCCTGATTGAAATTACTGATACCGTGGCTCACGAGCAATATTACATCGGGCGCTCATCCTTTAATCCATCACCTGAGGATTATGCGCGTGATATTGCGACCTGCGATCTGGAGAACCGGGCTCTTTATGTTGTGGAAGTGGATGGCGGCATTATCGGTGCCCTGGAAATTAACCGCTCCACCAATCCAAAAAGAAAACATACCATGAGCATCGGCATGTTCATGTTGTCGGGCTATCGGGGTGTGGGGATCGGAACAGCCCTGATGCAGACCGCCATTGCCTGGGGCAAAACCAGGAAACTGGAAAAGGCTTTCCTGAGTGTCTATCACTCTAATGAAGCCGCCCTGGCCTTATATCGCAAATTTGGCTTTGTGGAATGCGGACGCTACACCAAGCAATATCGCGTTGGTGATTTTTATATTGATGAGATCTTTATGGAATACTTTTTTACAGAAAGCGGGCGCACGCTGAATTAGGCTGGTTAATTCGGGTTTCAGGCTGCCTGCCGGGTCCTGAATATGTTACTGCTAATTTCCCGCTTCCGGACAGCCATAATACCAGATGCCGCCCCCGCCCGTACCCGCCGGTATGGGCAGCATCGGCGGAATATATTCTCCCCGGCACACCCGCCGCATCAGATATATTACGCAGGCTATCCCAATGGCATACGAGACGGCTACCCAGATCCAAAAATCCGCTTTCATAAAAGATCACCCCCGCTACTATCTATTAGTGCGGGGGTTGATTTATGCGCTTAGCGCCGGAACGGGATGAATCCATGCGTGCCGCGCCGGTTACCTGGCACAAGTTTCCCGGTACTCATCCTCAAGTATGCTCATCATTACGAAATCATAATACCGGTGGTTCCAATAATAACCATCCCGCTGTACGCCTTCGCGCCGAAATCCGATTCTCTCATAAAAGCGCACAGCCTTTTCGTTGAACCCGACCACACCAATGGAAACCCGATGAAAGTTCAGGTACCCAAAAGCATAATCCAGCAGCAGTCTAATGGCCTCACTGCCGTAACCCTTACCTTGCGCTTCCTTGTCACCAATGATCATGGTGAGATCGGTGTTGCGCCAAAGATGGTACATCCTTAACAGCCCGGCCTCGCCAATCACCTTGTCGTCCTCTTTACGCACAACGGCAAACCAGACGCGCTCCTTATCCTTGTTAATCCGTTCGAACCATTCTTCGGAACTGGTTTTGCTCTCAGGCAGTGTCATACCGATTTGGCCGCGGATCACCGGATCGTTATACCATTGCCGGACAAACGGAAGATCCTCCGCCTCCAATGGTCTTAGATAGATATTGTTTCCTGATAAGAATGCGGTTTTTTCCGCGCAAACTGTAGTCATCAGACTTTACCCATCAGATCGCGTTTTTTGGTTTTATATTCCTCATCGTCAAGAATACCATCCTGATGTAGCTCGGCAATTCTTCTAATTTTCCCCAGATTATCAAGTTCATCGGCTTTACCGCGGGCTTTCAGGTACATGACCGCCAAGGCTATGAGCAAAACAAGCTGTACAGCATTGAGGATTAAGGAAAAAATCAATGGGAAATTATTATCCAATGCGGCACCTCCTCAGTTTCTTCTATCATACCAATAAGCGCGTTGGCAGACAAGCCTGCTTCCCTGTCGCAATAAAATTTTAGAATTTTAACGAAATTTAACCCGCCACCCGTTGACATCGAACGTATGTTCGTATACAATAGCATTAAGGACTACTGGAGGAGGTGCTACTCTTGACCAGCCTGAACCCGGAAGTAATCATTAAGACAGAAGTAGATTATTCCCATAAAACACGCAGGGGCATCGTAACATTATGCGTATCCGACAGCGGAAGAGAGTCTTTGCACCGTCTGCCCTTGCCTAATTCAGTTGATTCGGAGCTGCGGGCGCAACTGCAGGCTATTCTCGACGCCCTGCTTTGGGGCAGCAAACTGCAAAGAAGCTTCATCACAGTATTAACACCCCATGTAGACTCACTGAAAATCATCAATAGAGATATGCCGGTTAATGAACATACCGCCGGTATGTTCCTGCAGATCCGGGCCTTGCTACACTCATTCAAAATAGCACAGGTAAAGCTGGATCCGAACACCGCAGCAGACAATCAATTGCCCGCCGCCGGCTGAAAGCCGGCTTCTTTTTATATCCGGGTAAATGCCCGTCCCAGTCTTATAACGCCTTCCTCGATCTCTTCCGGAGTATGCATGGCGAAATTGAGCCGCAGATAGTCCGGCGGCGGCGGCATACTTTCTGCCATGTCGCCGCCAGCGCTGGAGCCAGAACTGGAACAACCAGTGTCTGAGCGGATATCGAATGCGCCTCTGGGCGCACCCTGATCCGTAAAAAAGGTCTTCCCTTGGGCGCAGCAAACTCCTTCTGTCAAAGCAATGCGGGATAACTTCTCTGCTGCCAAGCCCTGCGGCAGTGCCAGCCAAATAAACAGGCCTCCTTTAGGCTTGTCAAAACTGACTGAGGCCGGCAGATACTCCCCAATAGCCTTGATCATAGCATCGCGCCGCTCGCGGTAGATCTTGCAGGAACGCCGCAAGTAATTCCGATAACGCCCGATGGATAAATAGACTTCCAGGACACGCTGCATCAGATTGGAAGCCGCAATGTCATGCACATACTTTCTTTCTGTCAAGACTCTGTAAATGGGTCCCTCTGCCAGTAGGAAGCCGATCCGCAGCCCAGGCAACAGCATTTTGGAGAAGGTTCCGGTATAGATCACCCGGCCACCTGGATCCAAGGCTTTTAGCGATGATTGTGCGCGCCCTTCATATCTTAAATCCCCGACATAATCATCTTCGATCACAGCCACATTGTAGCGTTCCGCCAAAGCCATCAGCTGCTGACGCCTTGGGTTGCTCAAGCAGGTACCAGTTGGGTTTTGGAAGTCAGGCATGGTGTAAATTAGCTTGGGATGATACTGCTGAAGCACAGATTCCAGCTTTTCGGTCTGCATACCCTCGCTATCAACTGGCACTCCAACTACTCTGAGACCGTAAGCACGGAATAGATAGAGAGCCCCGCTATAGGTTGGATTCTCAGTCAGTACAGTATCTCCCGGTTTGAGAAGCAGTTGCGTGCACAGTGCAATCGCCTGTTGTGAACCTGATGTAATCAGCACATTTTCCGGTCGGGCCTTAATGCCCCGGCTCGTCAGAATATGCGCGATGGCAGAACGCAGCGGAGCATAGCCATTGTATTCTCCATATTCGAAAGCCGCTGTACCGTCGCGGCGAATGACATCCTGCATGATTTTGCGGAATTCCGTGACCGGAAAATAGCTTACGTCACCGCTGCCAGCTTCAAAAGAGATTATCCCATTACCATTCTCAAACTCATGGCCGCCAAATAACGCGCATTCAGGCAATTCGCGCTGCCAGAGCGGTTCATTGACTGTGGTAGCATCCCCGCTAGCTGTAACAAACATTGAAGGCAAAATTTGGTTGACGTAGTAGCCGCTGCCTGGCCGGGTAATAACAAGTCCGTCTGCCTGCAGCTCCGCGTAGGCGTTCTCAACAGTAATGCGGCTGACCCCCAACTCCTGTGCCAGTCGGCGACCGGCGGGCAGGCGCGTATCAGGTTGTAATTCTCCCGAAAGAATACTGTCGCGCAAATAGCGCTCGATTTGTCGGTATAGAGGATCGTGGCTGTCATGGACAAGCGGAAAGCGCATTAGAATCAAATTCCTCCGATCACGGGCGTGAGCGGGCACTACTGTGTGACAGCACCCTATTGCCACCTTATTGGTACCATCATTATAGATCATCTTCTTGCAGTATGATAGATCCGCATATTCAACTATGCCTCTTACCAGGTAAAGTGGCACTACCAAAATGCGCAAAACCGGCCATATCAATATGGCCGGTTTTGGTTGATGATAATGATGAATTCAGTGATTACTTGCTGAGGTGAGATTAATGGCGACAACCGCTCATGCCTCTAACACGGCTAATGTTTCTAACACAAAGGGATACTATATCGCGCTACTTTGCTCCGTAATTCTCTCCACGACCGGGGTATTCATTCGATACTTAACCGAACACTATAACATGCCGCCCTTAGCAATTGCTTTTTGGCGGGATGCTTTTACCGCAATAGTTGTCTTGGCCGCGTTGCTGCTAATCCGCCCCGCATTAATCCGGGTACGGCGGGCTGACCTGCTTTTCCTATCCGCCTTTGGCCTAGTGCTGGCTCTTTTTAATATCTTGTGGACTGTTTCGGTATGGTGTAATGGTGCCTCAGTCGCAACCGCCCTGGTCTACTCCTCAGCTGTCTTCACAGTCCTTCTGGGCTGTCTGTTTCTCAAAGAACGCTTTTACTTCGCCAAACTGCTGGCCGTAATCTTGTGCCTGTCCGGCTGCTTTCTGGTTTCAGGGACCATCGGCGGTTCACCTTGGAATAGTGGGGCTGTCGGAATATCTATTGGCCTACTCTCCGGATTATCTTATGCCGGCTATAGCCTGATGGGTCGCCTGGCTTCCCGGCGTGGGATTAACCCATGGAGTACGCTACTCTATACTTTTCTGTTCGCGTCCGTCGCCCTGTTATTGATCATTCTGCTGCGTTCCTGTTTCCCCGGGGCCAACGCGCCGGTGGCAGAACTTTTTTGGCTTGGAAACGCACTCCCGGGATGGGGTGTCCTGTTCTTACTGGCAGCCGGTCCGACTGTACTTGGCTTTGGCCTTTACAACGTCAGCCTGGTGCATCTATCTTCCGGAATTGTCAACCTAATCGCCACCTCGGAGCCAGCCTTTACAATAATAATTGCTTTCTTTATCCTGGGCGAAAAGATGACTTTTGTGCAGTTATGCGGATGCGCTCTGATACTGTGCGGAGTGGCGTTTCTAAAAATCTATGAAATGATCCACGCCGCACAGCAAAACGGCTATTTTAGCAAAAGGGCGAGACCCACAAAAACCGCCGCCAGAACAAAGAGCAATATTTTATAGTTTCTTTTGCCCATCTTGGAAATTAAGAATTTTGTTTTCGGGTTGCCTTCGAACATGATGGGAAACTCGAAAAGAGCTCCGAAAATATAGAGTGCGGCTAGTAAGAATAAGACAAACGATAAAACTGACATGTTCTTACCCCCTAAAACTCGTTTCTGCGCCGAAAGATTCTAAACGTCACTATTGCCAGCGCAAAGTTATACAGGAAGCCAATAATGATATACTGATAAAAATCGAGGTTCATATTGACCATCCCGGCTGCAATTCCCGGTCGCAGCATGGCGTACTGAATAGCTTTGGCTGCCCAATGTCCAGGCGCGATCGCAAACAGCCACTCTTTGGCATCCAGGAAAAAGAAGCCGGCAATAGGCAGCAGCATTAGAAAACCGGAGGCTTTCATCGCCACAAACCCTTCTACTTTGTTTTTTGCAAATGCATTAACCAGCAAAGCCACGATCGGGACTTGCAGAGCTGACAGAGCCGCAACAAGAAAAGTCTCCGGGACGGTCATTGCCGCCGCTCCGACGATCCAAAGCATAAAATAGCCTGCGAAGACCGCAAGTACATAAGCAAAAACAATTTTAAACCAGACATATAAGGCCAATGAAACAGGTGAAATCTGAATCGAGGCAAACACCTGATCATCCCTATCATCCAGCAGCGAAAATCCGGACATCGCACCATAGGCAAACCCCGTAATCAGAGATAGGATCATAGCGGTAACACTGACAGCCTGCCCTTCCAAAACGCCGGAGGAAATCAGGTACTTGCCGATCGCGCCCAGCGCCAGCGGCCACAAAAGCATCATCAGCGTCATCTTATCGCGGATCAGGTTTTTAATTTCGAATTTGGCCAGAGTGACCAGCATGTTTACACCCCCATTTCCCGCATCACATAATCGTTAAACTTAGGTTTGACTATAAACCGGTAGAGCACAAAAGCAAGCGCAATCAGATAAACAAAGCCGAATACCAGTTTCCAAAGCTCTGTCTCTTTAATGCCGGCCCCAAACAAAATGTTAGCAGCCTCTGGAGGCAGCACAATCAGATACTTTGCCACCTTAGCATTGATTAAGCCAAAGGAGGCAAAGAGCGTCGGAAACAAGCAGACAAAACTGTACACCATTAAATTGATCAGCACAGCGGTGAAATTTTTAGCATGATAAGAAAGGAAAATGCCGATCAAAGTGTGTACTGTTGTCACAATTACCGCTGCCAGAGCAATCAGTAGGTAGTTATATGAGACATCTTTGACAAAGTACAGAATTCCCGAGATGATTACCACGGTGATCAGCGAGTTCAATACACTGACAATGATCTTGGCCATCAGATACTCGTCTTCTGTAACAGGTGAAACCATGACGGAATTCACGGTATGCTCCTGCTTTTCATAGAACAGAGTGGCACCGACCAACAAAATTGTCATCATGGTACTGTCCGCTACAAAAATGACTGGCACGAACTGCTTCAATTGCCCGGCATCAATAAACCATACCAGCGTAGCCCAGACCAGCATTACGACAAAGTTGGCGGCGAGCAAATTATACTTGTTCAGACGGCTGAAGTCACCTCTGATCAGGGGTATCAGTCTATCCACGCAAATGCACCCCCGTTACCTTAATGAAAATCTCTTCCAAGGTTGTTTCGCCACTGTGCAGAGTCTCAATATCCTTGTTCTGCAGCAACTCAAAAAACGCCGGTGTCTTAATCTCATCCATGGTGAATTCCCGTTGGATCAGTTGACCTTCTTCTTTGTATTCGACTTTGACAGTCCGCTTACCGTATTTAATTTTGAGATTGCGCGGAGAGTCAATTTCCTGCAGCTTTCCGTCAACAATGAAAGCCACGCGATCGCAGAGTTCGTCGACATCACTCATAATATGGCTGGTCAAAAAGACCGTTCCGCCCTGCTCCCTGAACTCCAATATCATATCTTTCATGATGCGGGCATTAACCGGATCAAGTCCATTGGTCGGCTCATCCAGGAACAGCATTTTCGGGTTGTTGAGCAAGGCCCGCACAAAATTGAGGCGAATCTTCATCCCCTTGGAAAACTCGCCGGCTTTCTTATCTCGGTCATCCCACAATCCGATGCGCTTCAGCATCGGCTCAACATCAACTGGATGCCTGTAAAGCTGCTTAAAGAAATCCAAATTCTCCATGGCAGTCAGCTTCGAAAAGGAAATCGGCATTTCAAACGAAACCCCGATATCCTGATAGAACTCGTCGTTGTAGCTCTTTAGGGGTCGACCGCAGTACTCAACTTCGCCCTCAAAATCCCGGAGTAGTTTGATTAACAGCCGTTGAGTTGTGCTCTTGCCAGCGCCGCTCGGGCCTAAGAATCCAAAAATCTCCCCTTTGGCGATTTCAAAATCGATCCCTTTAACGGTATAATCCTCGTTTTTTGGATACCTGAATTTCAGGCTTTTTACCTTAATCAATTGCGATGCCCTCCTTTAGAATCCGTAACATACTGATCATTCGCGTCAGTAACATCTCCTCCGACCCGGTTTGCTGATATTCTTTGGAAAGATTAACGCTGAAAGTATAAAACATATCAACAACCAGGCTTGTATCGGTATCGGCTTTGATCCGGCCGCGTTGCTTGTCGCGGTCAAGCATCTCCTTATACATGTTCAAACCAGCGGCGGAGTGCGCACGCAATTTTGAAATAAAGGCGCTATTATCCAGTTCCATCATCGAGGCAATGCGGCTATATTCCGGCTTTGCCTTAGCCCATGCGAGGACTTGACTGAACGAATACAGGCAAGTCTCAAAAAAATCGGCCTCCGGGTCCAGAGCTTCCATCTGCTTGAAGAGCACCATTTTTTCCCTGCCGATTTCGGCAACCATATACAAATAGAGATCTTCCTTATTATCAAAGTACTGGTAGAAGCTCCCCCTCGGTATACCGGCAGTTTTGATAATATGATTGATCGATGCCTCATCAAACCGCTTGGCAGCAAACTCCTGTACCGCCGCATCAAAAATACGCTTCTGCTTTTGGGGACTGAGATTTAGAAAAGTCGGTTTAGGCACTTAAAACATCCTCCTGACGACAGCATAGCACAGATGTCGAAATGTGACAACCCTGTCACATCAAATTTATGGCATTTAAATAAAAAATTACAGCCGTCTTAGAGGCTGTAATTTTGGTCTTAAGAAAACTTCATTCGTCATATGGTCATATTCATGACTTCCCTGACTTCTTCGAGCGTTTGCACCGCTTCCGCCCGCGCTGCCGCCACCCCGGAACGCAGAACGTCACGCACATAATCCATGTTCTGTTCCAGTTCTTTGCGACGTGCCCGCAAAGGCCGCAGATATTCATTAAGTGATTCTGTCAAGACTTTCTTGAGCAGGCCGGAACCAGCATCCCCAATCTCCGCCGCAATTTCTTCAGGTTTCCTGCCGGTCGCCAACGATATTAACAACAGCAGATTAGCCACTTCAGGCCGGTTGTCCGGATCATATGTGATGGTTCTTTCCGAGTCGGTTTTGGCTTTCTTGATTAACTGCGCCGTCTCATCTTCATCGGTACTTAACATGATCGTATTGTTTCTACTCTTGCTCATTTTCTGCGAGCCATCCAGCCCGAGAATAATCGGCGCTTGGCTTAGCAGCGGTTGCGGTTCAGGAAAGACCGGCTTATTCTTCGCAAAGCGGTCATTGAAGCGTCTGGCGATGGTCCTGGTCAACTCCAGATGCGGCAATTGGTCTTTGCCAACCGGCACGACAGTACCTTTGCAGAAGAGAATATCCGCCGCCTGATGCACTGGGTAAGTGTACATGCCAGCATTAATACGTTTCTGCCCGGAAGCCAGAATCTCTTCTTTAACCGTAGGATTGCGGTCCAACTCCGCATTCGTGACCAGCGTCAAAAAGGGCAGCAACAGCTGATTCAGCTCCGGCACATGACTATGCGGAAAAACAAAGGTCTTGCCATCGGTCAGATCCATCCCCGCCGCCAGGTAATCAATGGTCAACTGCTGGATATTGTCCGCGATATTTTCAAATGTGTCCCGATCGGTTAACACCTGATAATCCGCAATCACGATGAAGGTCGGGACGCCCATCTTGTGAAGCCGTACCCGATTCTGTATTGAACCGAACAGGTGCCCAATATGCAGCCTTCCGGTGGGTCTGTCTCCGGTGAGAACCTTATACTTCGCAGGATTTTGCTGCAAGTCTTGCTCGAGTTTTTTGCTTCTTTCCAGCGTAGCTTCAAATGTACCGTAACTCATTTGCTCTTGTTCTGCCATTTTTCCGTCACTCTTTTCTTTTTCTATGATAGTAGTGCTGGTGTTGCATCAAAACCTGGACTTCTCATATGCCACCCGCTTGGCCATATAAATATCCGGTTTGCCAATCCCGTTGGCATCCGGCATTACCCCAACAATGCTAAACCCAACCTTCTGATAAAACTCAAAAGGATGCTGCTTAAGATTTCTGATGCCGCCTATTTTCTCTGCCAGGTTTTCATATAGATCAACATCTGTAAGGGTGGTCGCGGCATTCTCGTCATCGGTTCCCAGCCAAATTGTCAAACCACCGCGTTTGGCGACCTGCTTTTCCAAATCTTCTACCAAAGCCCGGCCGATTCCTTTCCTGCGGAACGATTCCTTAACTACCAACGGATGCAGCTCCCATACATTGCCGTCATACATGCTCTTGCCGCCGATCCATCCTTGGACTGTCTCCTTCTCAACCGCCACACGACTGATCTGCCCTTCACCTATGGAATCGTGCACTTCCGCCAAAGCTTCGTCAAGATTTGGCCAGGCTTGAGAGATGCCTATAAAACTCTCATATAAGAGTGCGGCCGCTTGTCCGATCAATGCCTCGCTTTCGGTCTTCAGATCGATAATCATCATATTTATCACCTGTGTATCACCTGTTTTCGGTTAGTCAGCCCCCGGTTAGTCAGGCAATCGACGCGCGGAAGGCCTTATATTTTTCCCATTTAAGCTTAAAGGTTAATCCATCATAGCATTGGCCCCGAACCGTTCTGATCCCGTGTATCCGGTTACACTCTTCAAAGCCAATTTTCTTCATCAAGCCTAGCACTCTTTCATTTCCCGACCACGTTTGCGTATAGATGTCCTTTATGCCATTGCTGATCATGTATTGGATGAACAGATCCCAGGCAGCCGTGGCATATCCTTTACGGCGCGCAGACAAGTCCGGAATGTCGACGCCGATAGTACAATGGCCATCGCCCTTGGTATACTGATAATGATCATCAATGGTATAGGCATTGCACCATCCGATGTGCTTTTGGCTCGCATCGTTCACACAGATTTGAAAACTCCAGCGCAGACGCCCTTCATCTTTTTCCTGGGCCAGCCATGCCAGGCGTTCCTTACGATAACTGTCCGGATCAAATGTCTCTACCCCTTCATTTTCCCAAGGAGCATCCCAGAGCTGCCACTCGGTTTCAACCGTTTCCCAACGGATCTGATCTGCGATATCAGATGCTATGAAATCTCTTAAGATAACTTTATCGTTTTT
>ENA-UOOH01003895-UOOH01003895.1-fermentation-metagenome-genome-assembly--contig:-NODE-3895-length-10839-cov-5.911072_pt1 | contig 10839 bp, 11 predicted proteins | sample MGYA00245778_ERZ724025 | MGnify/ENA primary metagenome ERZ724025 (study PRJEB28704, sample SAMN03018313) | fermentation metagenome | biome: anthropogenic terrestrial biome; feature: soil; material... | reverse complement strand
ATGCGTGAAGGCTGGGGAATTCAACCGCCAAGACGCCAAGAGCGCCAAGGGGGGACGGAGAATGGTACGGTGGGACATGACCTGAGCGGCCCAGGTGCCAACCAGGGAAGGGATCCCTATCCCTATCCCGATCCCGATCCCGATTTCGATTTCGATTTCGATTTCGATTTCGATCGCGACAAGGATCGGACTGATCGGCCACCCTTCGTACACGTACACGTACACGTACACGTACTCCTACTCGTACTCGTACTCGCCGTATCATCATGTACGTGAACGTGTACGAGTACCGCTTCGCTGTGTACGTGTAGGTTTCTGGGCCGAACTCGAGCATGCCTTTTCGGACGGGCTCCGCTCCAGCTGGTCCCGTCGACTCTCGCAATTCATACCCAATGGCCGCCCCTATGACGGCCTTCTCCAAACTCGCAATCCCCTTGGCGTCCTTGGCGTCTTGGCGGTTCCTCTTATGGGGCCGGCCCCTGCCCGATGAACTCGATTCCGTCAGCAAGATGCGTGAAGGCTGGGCTATTCAACCGCCAAGACGCCAAGGGGGACGCAGGATGGTACGGTGGGACATGACCTGAGCGGCCCAGGTGCCAATCAGGGCTGGGATCCCGATCCCGATTTCGATTTCGACAAGGATCGGACTGATCGGCAACTATTTCCTGGAGGTGGCGCCTGAAGGAACGTACCTTTTCGGACGCCTCACAGCCATCCACCCTTTGCCTGATCACCAGCGAAAAACCCCCACGGAGACTCCTCCCCGATGCCCTCCAGCCATCACCCCACCGCCATCATCGACCCCAAATCGGAAATCGGCACCAACGTCACAATCGGGCCCTTTGCGATCATCGAGGCCGATACTGTCATCGGTGACGGCTGCTCCATCGGTCCCTACGCCGTCATCGCATCCGGCACCCGCCTCGGAAAGGATAACCAGGTGTTCGCCCGGGCCATGCTCGGGTTCCCTCCCCAGGACATTGCCTGGTCCGGCGGCACCAGCTACCTCCAAATCGGCGATCGCAACATCTTCCGCGAGGGGATCACCCTGCACCGTGGGACCGGTGAAGGATCGCAGACCACCATCGGTAATGACTGCTTTTTCATGGCCATGGCCCACGTCGCACACAACGCCATCATCGGCAACCGGGTCATCCTGACCAATAATGTCATGATCGCAGGGTACGCCAATATTCAGGACTATGTCGTCCTCGGCGGCGGTGCCGCCGTTCACCAGTTCACCAGGGTCGGCCGTATGACCATGATCGGCGGGGGTGCACGCATTCGAACCGATATCCCACCCTTCGTGCTCGCCAGCGAAAACAATACCGTCTTCGGCCTCAACCTCGTCGGACTCCGCCGCAACGGTGTCCCGCGTGAATCGATCCGCGCCCTCAGGCAAGCCCTGAAATGGCTCTATTGCTCCGGCCTCAGCATCCCCGGGGCCCTCGAAAACCTGCGAAACATGCCGGAGCCAACCGCAGAAATCCAAGAGCTCATCACCTTCATTGAGACCAGCAAACGCGGCATCACACGCACCTTCGGTAAGAAGGCAGAAGAATAGGGACGCCGTGATCCTTCAGAGGTCGGATGTGGCTGTCCAGCGTTGTGGCTGTCACGCGGTCGCGGACGGTTTGCCGACAAACAACCAAAGTCGAGCCGATTCCCTCGATTCCCTCGATTCCCTCGATTCCCTCGATTCCCTCGATTCTATCGATTCTATCGATTCTATCGATCCCGATCCCCAGTGATCAGCATCTGCGGCCAAATGCGGATCCAATTTCCCCATTAGCCGCTTCCCTCCTTCGCCTTCAACAATCCCAATTCGCGCATGCTGGCGTAGCCGAGACCGCCATCCAGACTCGGACGCCCAACGATGACGTGATCCAGGATCTCAATTCCCAAGACCCGACCCGCGGAGACCATGCGCCAGGTCACCTCCAGGTCCTCCTGGGACGGCGTCGGATCACCGCTCGGATGGTTGTGCGCCAATAATAAACAACATATCCCCCGACGCACCGCATCCCGAAACACCACCCGGGGATCGACCAAACAGCGGGTCAGGGTCCCACGCGTCACCATCCGATGCATGATCACCCGGTATTGCACATCCAGAAGGAAGATGTGAAACGATTCGAAGTCCGCCGCACCCGCCTCCGCACGCACCAATTCAGCCGCATCCATCGGCCCGCTGATGCGCGGCAGCACCGGACGGTTCGCGTGCAGCGCTCGCCGACCGAGCTCACACGCGGCCGCAATCCGCGAGGCAACATCAGGCGCCACGCCCCCCTCACGCACCAACTCCTCCACCGGCGCTGTCCAGATCCCCGCCAAACCGCCCAACCCCGTCAGGAGTCGCTCCAGTCCGCCCTCGCAGTCCAATCCGTACTCCGTTTCTCCGGCAAGCAGCGACAACAGCTCCGCATCACTCATCCGCTCCAATGCCATGCCCAGCCGCACATCAGCCCCAGGGGATGCCGCCCCCGATTCCATGCCGACATAACCGTCCCGCCCGAAATTGGCCATCGGTCGTTCCCTCCGGCCAGAGAGGGGCCGAAAGACCCATCACCCACGCGCCATCCACGCCCGAACTTAACGCTGGATGAAGGCCTCCAACTCAGGGACCAGCTCGCGACTCACCCGGACCTCCATGATCACGTCCGAATCCAAGAAGCTCTTGGACACAACCGTCCCATGCCGGTGGATCTTCGCGATCAAGTCCGACCGGTCCGGCGGTAACCGTAACATCATGGGAACACGTTCTTGCCCCAGAACCACCTGCAACAGCTCCTCCAGCTGCGCAAGCCCCTCACCCGTGCGCGCCGAGATCAATACCCCGTAGGAAAACCGTCGGCGAACGGCATCCATTGTAGCAGGCTCATCGACACAATCAATCTTATTGAGCACGTGAATGGTTGGCTTGTCCGCCGCGCCCAGCTCCTCTAAGACCGCTTCCACCGCCGTGACCTGCGCGTCCATCTCCGGATGACTGGCGTCAATCACATGGACCAAGATATCCGCCTCCACGACCTCCTCCAAGGTCGCGCGAAACGCCTCGATCAGTCCATGCGGCAGCCGCCGAAGAAAGCCTACCGTGTCCGTCAGCAAGACCCGCTCATACCCCGGTAACTTCAGCATCCGTGTCGTCGGATCCAACGTGGCAAACAGCTTGTCCTCAGCATTCACATCAGAGCCGGTCAGCCGATTCAATAATGTCGATTTGCCCGCATTCGTATAGCCTACCAACGCCACGATCGGACTCTGAAGCCGCCGCCGCCCGGACCGCTGGACCGTCCGACTCCGACGCACATCCGCCAGCTCCTTGTTCAGCCGAATGATCCGGTCCTGAATCTTGCGGCGGTCCACCTCCAATTGCGTCTCGCCAGGCCCACGCAGTCCGATTCCACCCTTCTGCCGAGATAGGTGCGTCCACATCCGGGTCAGACGCGGCAGGAGGTATTCCAACTGCGCCAACTCAATCTGCAGCATGCCTTCCCGCGTCCGCGCCCGCTGCGAAAAGATGTCGAGAATCACCTCGGTGCGGTCCAATACCCGCCCCTCCAGGAGCCGCTCCAAGTTGCGGCCCTGTACCGGCGAAAGCTCATGATCAATCAACAGGAGCGTGATCTCTTCCGCCCGACACCGGGCACCTAGCTCTTCGGCCTGCCCACTCCCCATAAATGTCCCCGGAGAGATCTTGTCACGACCCAAGAGGATCCGATCGACGACCTGCGCACCCGCCGTGGATGCCAGCCGCTCCAACTCCCGCAACGACTCCTCCGCCTCCCATCGGTCGTCCCGTGGCAACAACAAACCCACCACCAACGCACGCTCCACCACTTGCTCCACAGTCTCTTTCATATTCACTCAAACCACGCTTCCCACCTCGGGATCTCCCTCAATTTCCACGGCTCCATCCAACGCCCCGGCATCTGATGCCGAAACCATGTCCGCTGCCGTCGCGCATAGCGCCACGTCCGAACAGCAATCTTTTCCGCCCAGGCACCCGGCCAGTCCCCCGCCTCCAACGCCGCCCATATCTCTCGATAGCCCAGCGCCTGGTAGGCGGTCATGCCCGGCCCATATCCACGTTCCCGTAAGGCCATGACCTCCTCGACCCATCCGGCCGCCAACATCGCCTCCAGCCGCCGCCGCTGGCGCTGACGCAAACTCTCCGATTCCCGGTCGAATACCAACAAGGGCAAGCGCTGCGGCCAAAGCTCACGCCGCGTCCATTGCGCGCGCAACATTCCCAAAGAACGTCCCGTCACCGTCACTTGCTCCAACGCACGCTCCACTCTACGCGCATTCGCTAAATCAATCCACCGGCCCGCCTCCGGATCCAATCGCAACAACGCAGCAATGTTCTCTTCCAACCCGCGCCCACGCACCTCCGCCCACCACTCCTCCGAGGCGTGGTCAGGAAGCGGACTCGACAGCCCTACCGCAAACGCCTTCAAATACATGCCCGTGCCACCCGCCACGATCACCCGGCAGCCGCGCGCAAGAATCTCGGAGGCAGCCCTGCGCGCATGTCCCAACCACTCCAACACACTGAAATCCTGCCTGAAGTCCACTAGGTCGATCCCATAGTGCGGCACCCGAGCAAGCTCCCGCGAGGTCGGTTTCGCAGTGCCGATGTCCAGGCCGCAATAGACCTGCATTGAATCCGCGACCACGACCTCCGCCCCCCATCGCTGCGCAGCCTCGAGGATCGCTTCGGTCTTGCCGACACCCGTTGCACCACCGATCAGGATCACTTGTCCTGCCCATTCGGCAGGCATCGGACCGGTCGTGCTCATCGAAACCTCCAGCTGCGCCATCCCTGAATCCAGATCAAGATGAGGCCGACTCCAGCTTCGTGGGCCCTTGCCCCGCCTCCGAATCACCACCTCCCGCGCCTCCTTGATCCATGAGCCTGGACCGGCGCTCCACCGTGGCTCGTCCCCCGACCAGCAGCGAGATCAAGACAGAAAGCGTCACGCTGACACAGATCGCGGAGTCCGCTACGTTGAACGTCGGCCAGACCATGAACCCCAAGTCGAACCAGAGGAAGTCAATCACCTCGCCCAACCGAATGCGATCGATCAGGTTGCCACACACACCCCCGAGGAGGATCGCCAATACCGGGTCGTAAAACCGATGATCCGCAATCAGTTGTTTGCGAAACAGAACCAACGCCGCCATGGCCAGAACCGCCAGCCCAGTCAGAAACTGCGGGTAGTCCCGCAACATCCCCCAAGCCGCCCCAGGGTTTCGAACGTTCGTCAGCTCAAAAAAACCGGGAATCACTTCGACCCGCCCATAGAGCGGAATCACCATATCCACCCAAACCTTGGTGACCTGGTCCAATGCCACGACCCCCAAGGCGATCATCAAAAACCTCCGCATCCGTGCCCTCTCCTCCCATCGATAGCGCCACGGCCGTCCGCCGCAATTCGATCACACCCCCAACCCACGCACACTTGCGAATGCAAGCATCAGAGCCGTCAACGCCATCCCCGGCCCCAACGGACCGCTCCGGTCAGTCCGGTGGCAGTTCGATCGAAGATCGGCGCAATGCGGTCATCGCGGAGGGACGACGTTCACGCAATGATTTGCATCGCACACACATCCGGGCATACGGCAAGGCATCCAATCGGGCCGATGGGATCTCCTCTTCGCAGATCTCACACGCACCGTATTCACCATCCCGAATCCGCTGAATCGCATCCTCTACCTCGTGGAGCAACTCCTGACTGTTGTTCACCAGCCCCAATGCGACGTCCTGATCCGAACTGCGGGAGCCGACATCACCCTCGTCCATTCCACCCTGGGTCGAAGCGTTCCCCTCATTCGACTCCTTGATGTGGTCCGCCACGATGTGGTTCATTGAACGCTCGATGCGATCCCGCATCTCCTCCAGGCGCCGGAGGTGCTCCGCCCACTTTTCCGCATTCGCCTTCGGGATCTTGCCCTTCGTTTTTGGCCTTGTACGAGCCGGGCGCGGCGCCGGCGCAATCCCCAGCAACTCCGCAGCAGAAACCGCTGAATGTTTCTTGGGGGGGTCCAGTTCCTTCACCCCAACCTTCTCCGCCGTCACAGTACCCTTCGCTTCCGCTTTCGATTTGGTCGGCACCGCCTTGCGCTTGGTCGGAACATCCACCTTCGTGGCACCCTTCTTCGGCGACTGAGCCTCTAGGCTCTTCTCCACAGGCTGCTTTTTGGCCATATCAAGGAATCCCTCATAGACTCTATAAAGCCTTCAAATGTCCATTGATAGCCCTCTTGGGCAAGGACGCACGCTATCATAGCGGGGGTGCGGTGTCAATGGAGAGGACGCGGGACGCTCAACCGGCGCGACGATGCAATGGGAAAGGAGGGGTTCCACTCGCGTACGCAAACAACAAAGAGTTCTGCAGTGGAGCGGGTGAAGGGAATCGAACCCTCCTAGCTGGCTTGGGAAGCCAGTGCATTACCACTATGCTACACCCGCTCAAAAACGATAGGCGTATTACTACGTCGCCCGGCACGCATCTGTCAAGTGCGTTCGCCAATTTGCAGGCAATCCCCCTTAAAAAAAGAGAGGGGCTTATTCCACTGTGAGCATCGCGCGAAAGGCCTCCCGGCGCGCGAAAAAGGCATCCTGTTCCAAACGGCCGATCGAGTATGGACTGAACTCCTCAACCGCGAAGGAGGCCATCACTGTCGCGTCCAGCAAGGCGCGGCGGACCGAGCGCTCCTCCACCACCTCGGCCGCAGCGATCGAACCGAGGAGCGCGCCCAGAAAGGTATCCCCAGCACCAGTGGGATCCACCACCGCGCCGACAGGGAAAGCCGGAATCAAGAACAGTCCCGCCTCACTCAGCAACATCGCCCCATGCTCGCCCTTCTTGATCACGACATAGCGCGGTCCCATCGAGAGGATCGTCCGGCCCGCATCCACGAGATTGAAACACCCAGTCAGTTGCTCAGCCTCCGTGTCGTTCAGCGAGAGGAGGTCTACCCTGGGCAAGAGCTGCAATAGCTCAGGCCGGGCAATGTCTATCCAGAGGTCCATCGTGTCGCACGCCACAAAAGCAGGGGCCGTGGCCTGGTCCAATACATGCCCCTGCAAACCGGGATGGATGTTCGCAAGCAAGATGTGCGTCGAGTCGCAATACGCCTCCGGAAGCTCAGGATTGAAGTGCTCAAACACATTCAGTTCGGTGAAGAGCGTGCGCCGACGGTTCATGTTCTCTTCATAGACGCCCCCCCAGCGGAAGGTCTTTCCGGATACAACCTGCAGCCCCTCCAGATCCAGGCCGCGAGAACGGTAGAGATCTCGATAGTCCGCCGGAAAGTCCTCCCCAACCACTCCGACCAACCGAACCGGCGCGAACGCAGCCGCCGCAAGCGAGGAATAGGAGGCAGATCCCCCCAATACCATCTCCCGTTTCTCCAGCGGGGTCTCGATATCGTCCAGGGCCACCGAGCCCACTACCAAAACCGTTCGCGCTCTGTCAGATCCTTCGTTCATCCTCAATCTCCCCCGCCTCAGTCAAACCCTGTGTCCTATTCGAGGCCCACGAACGTCACGCGTCCGCGTCCAAGCATTGTCTCAATTCGCGCGCAGCCGCACGCACCCCAGCAGCCTTCATCACCGCGGAGATCACCGCGCACCTGCGCACCCCCACGGCCACAATCTGTCCCACATTCCCAATTCCTATACCGCCGATGGGATAGACCGGCAGCTCGAGTTCCTCGGCCACAGACCGTAACAAGGCACAGCCGACCGGCATGCGGTCGGGCTTGATCCCAGTCGGAAACATCGCGCCAAATCCTAGGTAATCCGCCCCCGCAGCCGCCGCTGTGCGGGCCTGCGCCAGGTCGTGCGTGCTGATGCCAATCGCTACCTCGGACCCCACACGCGCGCGCCCCTCCAGTAAGGATAGGTCGTCCTGCCCTAAATGCAGTCCCTCCGCATCCAGTGGCTCCACCGCGTCCACCCGATCGTTCACCACAAACGGCACCCCGTGCTTCCGACATACACCACGAACCGAAGCCGCCCGCTCCAACCACACCTCCAGCGGAACTCCCGATTTGTCGCGGAATTGTACCATCCCAACACCGCCCAGGATCGCCTCCTCGGTCAACTCCGCGGCATCCATACCCGGCGGAAGCGTCGCCCAGTCAAACACCAGATAGAGGACCGGCCAGTCGGGAGCATTTAAACCCCGAAGCGCATCTGTCATCATCCGCGCTTCTCCTCCCGCACAACAGGGTCCAATTGCCCACGCAGTAAAGTTTCCACAAACCCGGTGTCGTAGTTGCCCTTGATAAAGTTCGGATCGCACATCACCGCCCGCGCAAACGGGATCGTCGTCGGAATGCCCTCGACAAAAAACTCGTCCAGCGCCCGAAGCGTCGTCCGGACCGCCTCCGTTCGATCGTCCCCGAAACAGATCAGCTTGGCGATGAGGGAGTCATAGTTGGGCGGTACCTTGTAACCGTTGTAACAATGGCTGTCGATGCGGACCCCGCGCCCACCCGGCGGTGCCCAGAAATCGATCCGGCCCGGCCGCGGCATGAACTTGTTCTGCGGATCCTCAGCATTGACACGACACTCAATGGCGTGCCCCCGAATCTGAACCGCCCGCTGGTCAAATCCCAACTTCTGCCCCTGCGCAATGCGAATCTGCTCCCGGATCAAATCCACGCCGGTGATCGCCTCTGTGACCGGATGCTCCACCTGTATCCGGGTGTTCATCTCGATAAAATAAAACCGGTTGGATGCGTCGAGCAGGAACTCGATCGTCCCCGCACTCACATACCCGACCTCCTGAACCAACTTCAACGCCGCACGACCCATGCGCTTGCGAAGTTCCGGCGAGAGCGCCGGCGATGGGGCCTCCTCGATCAGCTTCTGATGGCGTCGCTGAATGCTGCAATCCCGCTCACCCAGGTGGACCGCACCTCCATGCATGTCGCCCAGGATCTGGAACTCGATGTGGCGTGGGTTTTCGAGGTATTTCTCAATGTAAACACCCGCATTCCCAAACGATTGCTCCGCTTCGCGCCGCGCTGTCCGAAACGCCAAGAGCAGCGAGGCGTCATTGTGCGCCACACGCATGCCACGCCCACCGCCACCCGCACTCGCCTTGATGATCACCGGATATTCAATCTCGCGCGCAATACGAAGCGCCTCCTTCTCGTCCGTGATCTCCCCCTCGCTACCGGGGACCACCGGCACGCCCGCCTTCACCGCGGTCGCACGCGCCTCCGATTTGTCGCCCATCAGACGCATGTGGTCAGGAGTCGGACCGATAAAGCGGATGTTGCATCGCTCACACGCCTCGGCAAATTGCTGGTTTTCCGCCAGAAAGCCATAGCCCGGATGGATCGCCTCGACATCCCCCACCTCCGCGGCACTCAGAATCCGGTCCATCATTAGATAGCTCTCCGCGGGAGACGGATTCCCAATGCATATGGCCTGGTCAGCAAGCTGGACATGCAGAGAATCGACGTCCGCCGTGGAATAGACGGCCAGTGTCTCGATGCCCAGCTCCTTGCAGGTGCGGATGATTCGGACGGCGATCTCGCCGCGGTTGGCAATCAGGATTCGTTCAAACATGATGAATGGCGAATTGGGAATTGTGGGCCGGCCGCCCCTTTCCGGGGGACGGCAATGGATAGGGAACCAAGGCTATCAGCTACGCACCGCGGTCCGACACACGGAAGAGCGGTTCGCCAAACTCAACGACATGGCCGTTCTCAACCAGAACCTCCGTGATCGTCCCACGCACGCCGGCCTTGATCTCGTTCATGACCTTCATCGCCTCCACGATGCAAACCACCGTGTCCGGCTCGACCACCGCTCCAATCTCGATGTAGGCCGGGGTCTCTGGCGATGGCGCACGGTAGAACGTGCCGACCATAGGACTGGTGATCTCTTGATAGGGGGGCTTTCCGCCGGCACCCTCCCCGCCGCGATCGGAACCCGCCGCAACCGCCGCCTGAGCCATCGGCTGCAGCGGTAGCTGAGCAAAACCCTGAACCTGCCCACGCTTTAAATGGACCTTCCGCTCACACTCCTCAATCGCAAGCTCACTGAGATCGTGCTCCTCCATCAGCTGCAGGAGTTGCTTGATCGCATCCAAGTCGAATGCAGTCTGCTCCTTCGGGCGCTTAGGGTCGGATGTCATAGTCGTAAAATCCCCTCCGAAAAAATGATCGCCGCCCCGCTCACATTCTGCCGGTGAGCGGGAAAATGGCATGCCTAGTACCACGGATGCAGCCGGTCGAAAGTCCGGCTGAACTTAGCACACCCAGCCCAACTTTCACCCCTCCCCCCCATTTCCGTTATCGCCATTGCAGATATGGGAATAGGGCAGCCGCCATGAGGCCCGAATCAACCTTTCATAACCCAGCAAAGGCTCGATGCAAACCTGCACATCCCTCTTTATCCGATGCACCCCTGTTTCGTCAATCATCGCGTGTTCCCCACCGCCGACGGCAGACTGATGATTGAAGTCAGATCCCCGCCTGCGCCCGTTCGAAAAAGACGCGTTCCATCATGCGTCGCCTCCAGGCAATGGTTGCCGATCCGTCAGATCATTGTCTGAATCGGGGTCGGGGTCGGAATCGGGATCGGAATCGATTCCTGTTCTGGTTGGCGCCTAGTCCTCATGAACCGCGCAAACTTCGCTGCCGAGTTGTGTCAGCATCGCAACAATACGGTTGCGGTACCCGGTTTCTCATGTCCGAATCCCATCACGCGTTCTTTCGATAGCGACTCCAACCCCCATCTTGCTTCGCCATGGACCTTTTCGGACGACCGCTGGTGAGAAAAGTCCTGCCACAGAGTTCACCGAGAACACA
>ENA-UOOH01003894-UOOH01003894.1-fermentation-metagenome-genome-assembly--contig:-NODE-3894-length-10843-cov-14.401001_pt1 | contig 10843 bp, 11 predicted proteins | sample MGYA00245778_ERZ724025 | MGnify/ENA primary metagenome ERZ724025 (study PRJEB28704, sample SAMN03018313) | fermentation metagenome | biome: anthropogenic terrestrial biome; feature: soil... | reverse complement strand
AACAAAATTAATTATTTTTTCTGATTTCATTTTAACAACAGGTATGATTATTGTTTAGAACAGTAACTCATATATTTTATGTAACCCGATTTTAATAATAAATGTTTATAATTTTTAATAATTATGTTATAATTACCTATGGATTTAAGCGGAGGGCAAAATGAGAGAGCGGGAAGTAAAGGTTTTAAATATTGACAAAGAAGAAATCGAAAAAAAGCTTATTGATATGGGAGCTGTTCTTGTAAAGGACGAAGATCAGATAAACTATAGATTTGATACGAATGATTATTTTTTGAAGAGAACTTACAATGGCTATTTGAGAATAAGAATAATTAAGGATAATCTGTCAGGGGAAACTAAAAGCACCATGACATTTAAAAGAGGCATAAAAAGAGATTCCCTAAGGGTTAATGAGGAAATGAGCACAGACGTTTCTGACTGGGAAAGTGCTGCTAAAATAATCGGATTATTAGGCTACGAGAAAAAAAGACCCGGCTACAAACATAGGAGGTCTTATATGTATGAAAATATATTATTTGAAATTGATACATGGGATGAACAAACTTACGGAAAACCTTATCTTGAAATTGAAGTGACTTCCAATGAAGAATTGGAAAAAGCAATAATTATGTTAAATCTTGACAGAAGTCAAATTACAACAAACACCATCGACGAGTTGAGGAAAGATTAAAAAGCTCAGCTTTATTAAAGGCGCAGGAGCGTCTGCATCAGTAAGCATATGATAAAATTAACATATAGGAGTGAAAGCATGGTTTTAGTTGTTGATATAGGAAATACAAACATAGTAATCGGTGTTTACAAGGGTAATGAGCTTGTGGGAAACTGGAGAATAGTCACCAGAAATGAAAAAACATCCGATGAATATGGAATTTCCATATTAAGTTTATTGAGTTATAATGATATTAATCATAAAAATATTAACAGCGCAATTGTATCCTCAGTTGTACCTAATGTAATGTATTCATTTGAAAATGCTTTAAAAAAGTTTTTTGATATAGAGCCCATTGTTGTAGGCCCCGGAGTAAAAACAGGAATTACAATAATTACCGATAATCCAAGGGAGGTAGGAGCAGACAGGATTGTGGCACTTGTAGCAGCGCGTGAATTATACTCAAAGGGCGATACCATAATAGCTATAGACTTTGGAACAGCAACAACTTATGATGTTGTAAATGAAAAGGGAGAATTCAGATACGGTATCACATCCCCCGGAATCCAGATTTCTGCTGATGCAATGTGGCAAAGAACTGCACAGCTTCCAAAAATTGAAATTAAAAAACCTGATTCAATTCTTGCAAAAAATACTGTAACAAGTATGCAGGCAGGATTAGTTTACGGATATATAGGACAGGTAGAATATATTATCAAAAAAATAAAAGAAGAATTGCATAATGAAAATATAAAGGTTGTAGCAACGGGAGGACTTGGCAGGCTGATATCCGATGGAACATCAGAAATTGACATATTTGACCCTCATCTTATATTTAAGGGATTAAAAATAATTCATGATAAAAATTATAAAGAATAAAATTTTGAGCATATCGAAGCCTACGTGAAACATTAGAAACATTAGGGACGGTTCTTTTCATTCTCAAGAATGAAAAAAACCGTCCCTAAACTTTTTTCAAAAAAAGCTTTTAAAATTTACAAATTGTGTTATAATAATAGAACAAACGTTCGGATAAGACAAGATAAAAATTACAATTGCTCACTATCATTGTAGTAAGGAGGTATGTATGGGACAGATAATAATGCACATTGATGTAAATTCAGCTTTTTTAAGCTGGACGGCTGCATATGAAAAACAAATGGGAATAAAAAGAGATATAAGGATAGTACCGGCTGTTATTGGAGGAAATGAACAAAGCCGCCATGGAATTGTTCTTGCCAAATCAATTCCCGCCAAGAAGTTCAAGATACAAACAGGAATGTCCCTTATGGAAGCAAGGCAAATGTGTCCTGATTTGCTTGTCATACCTCCTGATTACAGTACTTATGTGAAAGCAAGCAAAGCATTGAGGGAATATTTGAAAAAATATACTCCCGATGTGGAAGTTTTCAGTATCGATGAATGTTTTTTAAGGTTTACAGACAAAGATAAGGAGCAGGCTGTTAAATTAGCCTATAAAATAAAAGATGGTGTCCGGGAAAATTTCGGCTATACCGTAAATGTAGGAATTTCTGAAAATAAACTTCTTGCAAAACAAGCGGGGGATTTAGAAAAGCCTGACAAATGCCACACTATGTTTATTGAGGAGATAAGGGAAAAACTATGGCCTTTGCCCGTAGAAGAATTGTTTATGGTGGGAAGAAGAACTAAGCCCAAATTAAACAGGTGGGGTATTTATACAATCGGAGAGCTTGCAAATGCAGATTATAAATTAATATCGACCATGCTTAAATCCCACGGCAGATTAATTTACAATTATGCCTGGGGAAGGGATATTTCAATCTTTAAAGAAAGGGACCCAATTAAAAGCGTAGGAAACAGCAGCACCCTTAGATTCGATGTTACAGACAGGGAAACTGCCCATGTCGTACTTTTAAGTTTGACTGAAATGACTGCCTGGAGGTTAAGAGAAGCAAATATGAACTGCAGAGTTGTAAGTATAAGTATTAAGGACAAGGATTTCGGTTTTAAAATTAAGCAGAGAAAAATTATGTATTTTACAGACTGTACAAGGGACATTTATATGAATGCATGCAGTTTATTTGATGAGTTATGGGATAAAAAGCCTATAAGGGCATTGGGAGTTCATGTATCAGACTTGGAATTTTCAAGTTTTAAACAAATCAACTTTTTTCAGGATGAATTAAGTTTAAAAAATGAAGTATTAGATAAGGCTGTAGATAAAGTAAGAGCTAAGTATGGCGAGAATTCAATTATAAGGGGGGTATTTGCAAACAGTGATTTAAAACCCATATTGGGAGGATATCCGGATGACGAATATCCCGGTATGAGTAGCATTTTATAGAGGTGCGTTATGAAAATAATAAATGAGCCAATAAAGGTAATGGCGGTTTTTAATACGAATGGGAAAATAGAGCCTGTAAAATTCAGACTTGATGATAAGGTTGTAAGAATTGAAAAAATAATGAAAACATATGAAGAAAATATTGTTGGAAACACAAGGATTGTGTTTGTATGCCTGCATAACGGCAAGGATATTTTTGAACTTAAATATGAATTGGACACAAAGACATGGTATCTTTTTAAGAAATAAGGATGGGGTCAGAGAAAGGGAGACACCTCAAGTATGGGGACATTCCTCCTACCAGCAGAGACTATCCCAAGAATAGGGAGGTGTGTCCCCTTTCCTTTTCCCCCATTAAGAAATTTGTAAGATTTGAAATGTTGTAATATTATGGTCTGAATGATATAATACTTTGTGATTGCAACTACAAGGGGAAGAATATGAGCGAATTGGACCTATTGGCTGTGAAAGCCAAGAATAATATAGATTCAATGAATAATTTAATAATTCAATATGAAAGTTTCATACTGAAATGTGCTTCATCGATTACCCGAAGCTATATTTCAAAAAGTGATGATGAGTGGTCAATCGCGTTATCTGCTTTTACTGAAGCAATAAAGAAGTATTCTGCCGAAAAAGGCAGTTTTTTAAACTTTGCAGAATTGGTAATAAGAAGGCGGATGATTGATTTCATGCGTAGCAAGTCAAGATATGCACCGGAAATTTCAGTAAATCCCTCATTGTTTAATACTGACTCTCAAGATGAAGAGGAATACTCCATGCAGTCCGAAATTGCAAAAAAGGTTTCCATTGTTGAAGACAATTCAATTAAGTTGGAAATTACTCTCATCAATGAAATATTTTCCGATTATGGATTTTCATTTATGGATTTGACCGAATGCTCGCCAAAATCTCACAAAACTAAGAAGTCCTGCGCCAAGGCTGTGGTTTATTTAATAAAAAATCCAATATTGACAAGTGAAATAAAAATTAAGAAGCAGCTGCCATTAAATATAATAGAAAAATACACAAAGGTACCCCGTAAATTGTTGGAACGTCATCGAAAATATATTATAGCAGCATTAGAAATTATGTCGGGGGATTTTCCGAATTTAGCCGGTTATATGGAATATATTTGTCAGGAGTTGAAAAATGAAAGCAATAATAGTTGAGGTTAAAGGTAAGCATGCAGCAGTATTGACTGATGGCGGCGTTGTTTCTAAAATAAAAAACAGAAACTATTGCATAGGTCAAGAAATAGCAATAAAGAATAACAGCAATAAATTAATCAGAATGACAGCTGCGGCTGCTGCTGCAATCATGATTTTTGTTACACCGGCATGGGCATACTATACTCCTTATTCATATGTAAGCATAGATGTTAATCCATCTTTCGAATTCTATATAAACAGATTTGACAGGGTGCTGACTGTTAAAGGTTTTAATGATGATGGAAGAGAATTGTCAAAAAATATAAGTATTGACGGTTTGAAAAATAAAGAAATCCAAAGTGCAGTAAAAAGCGTATTAAACGAATTAAAAACCAAGGGATATATTGTTGAAGGCGAAGAAGACGGCGTAATAATTGCCGCATCCAGCAAGTCAGATGAGAAAAAAGATATATTATCCAAAAAACTTCGAACTGCCGTTAATGAGGAAACAGCACTGAAACAGACGGAAGATACTGAAATTGAAACAAAACAGAATTCTGAGTTTCAGAAACCCGGGGAACCGAAAAAACCCGAAAAACCGGAAGAACAAGATAAGCCGCAGGATAGAGGAGTTTCTGCGGAGCAGGAAACAGAAATAATTGAAGAAACTGAAGAAATTAAATATGACGATAAATCACAAAAACCGGAAAAAAGGGAGAAACCTGAGGAACAAGAGAAACCGGAAAGATGGGAGAAATCAGGAGCACAAGAAGAAAGAGAAGAACGAAAGAAATCGGAAGAGCGGGAGAAATCGGAAGAGCGAGAACCTGGAAAATCCGACAAATCAAATAAATCTGAAAGAAATAATTATGATGTTCAGGCAATAGAGTTAACAGAACAAGAAGTTGATGAAGCAAAAAAAATGAATGTTACATTAGGAAAACTTAATTTGATCAGAAAACTTCAGGAAGCAGCTGACTCGGCAGGGGATAGTATAAATCCGAATGAATGGAGTAATGAATCAGTCCAGGATATAAATGCAAAAATAAAAGAATACAGAGAAATATTAAAGCAAAAGGAAGATAATAAAAACAGCAATAAAAATAATCAATCAGATAAAGACAACAGATACGAAAACAATTACAGTGACCGTGACGGCAATGACAACAACGGCAATAACGGAAAAGCAAATAAGAAACATTAGTTTGACAAAAATATTAAAGTATAGTAATTTATACCTGTGGGAACATTTCCACAGGTATTTTACGTGCGCCTAAGCGTATGCCCGACGAACCCTATTTTTCAGATTGGTTGATATGTTGACTATGCATGCACAAGATTTAGTTGAATATAGTATATAAAAAATAGAGCTAATTGAGGATTGCAATGACTAATTTTATTATTAAAAAATTTATTAAAGATTATGAAAATGTTAATGAGCCTAAGGTAAGAGAATCTTATGGTACTGTCTCAAGCATTACAGGAATAGTTGTAAATGTTATATTAAGTGCAGGCAAAATTTTGACAGGAATATTATTTAACAGTATTTCTGTTATGGCTGACGGAGTCAATAATCTATCCGATGGAGCATCTTCTATAATTACCCTTATAGGTTTTAAAATTTCCGGCAAGCCTGCAGACAAGGACCATCCCTTTGGGCATGCAAGGATGGAATATTTGGCGGGGTTTATTTTGGGAATTGCTATTCTTTTAGTCGGAGTTGAACTTATTAAATCATCCTTTAATAAAATTATTAATCCTGTAAAGACAGTTTTTTCAATAGAAATGACGGTTGTGCTGATTATTTCCATATTAGTGAAGTTATGGCTCAGCGTATTTTATAATAAACTTGGCAGCAAAATTTCATCTGCAACAATCAAGGCCGCCCGAACAGATTCAAGAAATGATGTAGTTGCTACAACTGTTGTGCTTTTATCCGTATTTATATCGAAATTAACAGGTTATGAGGTTGACGGTTATGTGGGGATATTGGTAGCATTGTTTGTCTTGTATTCAGGGTATGACATATTAAGAGACATATTGAATCCTATTCTTGGAGAAATGCCTGATGGAGAATTTATCAGCTCAATTGAAAACAAGATTATATCCTATGATGGAATAGTAAATATCCATGACCTTGTTGTTCATAATTACGGACCTAACAGGTATTTTGCAACAGTTCATGCAGAAGTTAATGCAAAGGAAGACATATTGAAGTCCCATGATTTAATCGACAATATTGAAAGAGATTTTGCAAGAGAATTAAATATTAACCTTGTAATTCATTTAGATCCCATAATTACAGATGACGAGGAAATAAATGAATTAAGGGGTATGACGGATAAAATAGTAAAGTCCATTGATGAAAGACTTACCATGCATGATTTTAGAGTTGTTAAGGGAGAAACCCATACTAATTTAATATTTGATGTGGTTGTACCGGTGGATTATGATATAAAGTCATCAAAACTTGTGAATTTAATAGAAAAGGAAGTACAAAATAAAAATGAAACATATTTTGCTGTTGTAACAGTTGACAAAAATTATGTTTCAACATATATGAATGATTTAAAGTAACAAAGGTGAAAAGGGGACGACAAGGGGACGGGGGAACTGTCATCGTTGATATGACAGTTCCCCCGTCCCCTTGTCATTGTTTATCTTTTGTTGCTGCATCCTAAAACATTTTTCATTTTATGAGCAACCATATCTTTAATAGCTGTTCTTCCGGGTCCTAAATATTTTCTCGGGTCAAATTCAGAAGGATGTTCAACAAAATATTGTCTGATACATGCAGTAAGAGCAAGTCTTAAATCTGTATCTATATTTATTTTACATACTCCTAACTGAGCGGCACGCCTTAACATTTCTTCGGGCACTCCCGCAGCTCCCGGGATTTGACCTCCGTATTTATTGCATAACTCCACAAATTCCTTTGGTACCGAGGATGAACCATGCAGTACTAACGGAAAATCAGGGAGAAGATTTGTTATAGTTTCCAATCTTTCAAAATCCAATGTTGGGTCACCCTTAAATTTATAAGCTCCATGGCTTGTTCCGATTGCAATTGCCAATGAGTCAACTCCTGTTCTTTCCACGAATTCCACAGCTTCATCAGGGTCTGTGTATGTAGCATCCTTGGTTTTTACTTTAACTGCATCCTCTACCCCTGCTAATTTGCCAAGCTCCGCCTCAACAACAACTCCCTTGGAGTGAGCATATTCAACCACTCTTTTGGTAAGAGCTATGTTCTCTTCAAAGGGATATTTAGAGCCGTCAATCATAACAGAAGTAAAACCGTCATCAACACACTGCTTACAAATTTCAAAGTCTTCACCATGGTCCAAGTGAAGACAAATATCTAATCCTGTGTCTTCAATTGCTGCTTCCACAAGCTTTCTTAAATAAATAGGATTTGCATATTTCCTTGCACCTGCCGAAACTTGAAGTATAAGCGGTGCATTTTCCTGTTTTGCTGCTTCCACTATTCCTTGTATGATTTCCATGTTGTTTACATTGAAAGCACCTACAGCATATTTACCTTCATATGCTTTTTTAAACATTTCTTGAGATGTTACAAGAGCCATTTTAAACCCTCCTATGTATTATACTGGTAAATTCATTATACAACATATTGGCATAAAAAACATCTGTTATTTGAAATATATTTGATGACAGTACCCCGTCCCCTTGTCATAAAAGAAAAATGGAGCAATTTAAAGTAAAGCAAAGGGAATAATAGGTATGGTGACTAAATAGTACATTTACGGTCATAAATCGTAATAAATAGGGGTTGAAAACATAAAGGTAAATGAGTAATATAAAGAATAGGTGTTAGCACTCCTTGAAGTCGAGTGCTAACAAAAATCGTATGTGATAACATTAAATAAATAGGAGGAATTGATATGACAATTAAACCATTAGGCGAAAGAATAGTTATTAAAATGACTGAAGCCGAAGAAAAAACCAAAAGCGGCATAGTATTGCCGGGCTCCGCAAAAGAAAAACCGCAGGTTGCAGAAGTTCTTGCAGTTGGTGCAGGAATTACAAACGATGAAAAGAAAAAAGATGAAATTAAAGTTGGAGATAAAGTTATTTACTCTAAATTTGCAGGAACTGAAGTGAAGATTGACGGTGAAGAATTAATTATAATTAAATTAGCTGATGTATTAGCAGTTATTGAATAAAAAAGGAGAGATATTATGGCAAAAATAATTAAATTTGATGAAGATGCACGCCGCTCAATGGAAAGAGGCGTTAATGCTTTAGCAGATACCGTGAAGGTTACATTAGGACCAAAGGGAAGAAATGTTGTTTTAAATAAATCCTTCGGTTCACCACAAATTACCAATGACGGAGTTACAATAGCAAGAGAAATTGAATTGTCTGACCCTTTTGAAAACATGGGGGCACAACTGGTTAAAGAGGTTGCAACAAAGACAAATGATGTAGCCGGTGACGGAACTACTACAGCAACATTATTGGCACAGGCAATTATCAGAGAAGGGCTTAAAAATGTTGCAGCAGGAGCTAATCCCATGATACTGAAAAAAGGTATTGAAAAGGCAGTTGCAAAAGCTGTGGAAGAGCTTAAAAACATAACAAAAACAGTTGAAACATCAGAAGAAATTGCTCAAATAGCATCTATTTCCGCAGGTGATGAAGAAATAGGAAAATTAATTTCACAAGCAATGGATGATGTTGGCAAAGACGGCGTTATAACTGTTGAAGAATCAAAGACTATGGATACAGAGTTAGTCGTAGTTGAAGGTATGCAGTTTGACAGAGGATACTTATCAGCATATATGGTAACTAATACAGAAAAAATGGAAGCTGTTTTAGAAGAGCCGTATATTTTAATAACAGACAAAAAAATTACAAATATTCAGGATGTACTTCCTGTTTTGGAACAAATTGTTCAAACAGGCAAATCATTGGTTATTATAGCAGAAGATGTAGAAGGGGAAGCATTGGCTACATTGGTAGTTAATAAATTAAGAGGAACCTTTAATTGTGTAGCAGTAAAAGCACCGGGCTTTGGCGACAGAAGAAAAGAAATGTTAAGAGACATCGCAATTCTAACAGGAGGCCAGGTAATATCCGAAGAGTTAGGCTTAGACTTAAAAGAAACAACATTAGATATGCTTGGTAATGCGGGAACAGTTAAAATTGACAAAGAAAATACCGTAATAGTAAACGGTGCAGGCGCTAAAGAAGATATTGATGAAAGAGCTAAACAAATCAGAGCTCAGCATGACGAATCAACTTCAGAATTTGACAAAGAAAAGCTGATGGAAAGATTGGCTAAATTAACAGGCGGAGTAGCAGTTATTAATGTTGGAGCAGCTACAGAAACTGAAATGAAGGAAAAGAAATTAAGAATAGAAGATGCTTTAAATGCTACAAGAGCAGCCGTTGAAGAAGGCTTGGTATCAGGAGGAGGAGTTGCACTTTTAACTGCAATAGGTGCAGTTTCCGCTGTAGCAGAAGGATTGGAAGGAGACTCAAGGACAGGCGCTAAGATTATTGAAAAGGCATTGGAAGAACCCCTTAGACAAATTGTAATAAACGCAGGTCTTGAAGGCTCAGTAGTTGTTGAAAAAATCAAACACAGCGATAAAGGCATCGGATTTGATGCACTAAGTGAAAAATATGTAAACATGATTGAAGCAGGTATAGTAGACCCCACAAAGGTAGTAAGATCAGCTCTTCAAAATGCAGCAAGCGTAGCTGCAATGTTATTGACAACAGAAGCAGCAGTAGCAGACGAACCAAAGGAAGAACCGGCAATGCCTCCAATGGGCGGCGGCGGAATGGGAATGATGTAAATTCCGTACTTAAAAAACAGTCAATAGAGAAATCTATTGACTGTTTTTTCATATAATAGGAAGGTTCTCCTTCCCTATTATATGAAAACCCTTAGGATTGCAAAGGACGGAACATCCTTGCCGTTAAGAAGGGTGCTTGTCATATTTCTTTGGGTTTTTTCAGGTGTATTCATTTATGAATGAATTTTTCTAATATTTTTATAAAACATGACGATATCTTATATAGAATAATATTATGAGGTGCGATATGGACAAATTTAATAGTTTGCATACATATATTGAAGAAGAAGATACTCAAATTAATAAATATCTTACTTTTTTTATTGAAGATAATATATTAGGGATTCCCATTGCTGATGTTGTGCAAATAACCGGGTTGCAAGAGATAGAAGAAGTCCCTGAATTTCCAAGCTATGCAAAGGGAATTATTAATTTAAGAGGAATTATTGTTCCGATAATTGATGTAAGGGCAAGGTTAAAAAAGGAGGAAATTGAATATAACGAAAGGACATGTATAATTGTAACAAATATTGATGGCTTATATTTTGGATTTATAGTCGATTCAGTCAATGAAGTTACAAATATCTGCGCTGATAATATATCAGATCCCCCGCAGATGGGCAATAATTATGTTAATACTTATATTACCGGAATTGCCAAATTAGATAACAAGTTAGTTATATTAATTGATCTTAAAAAAATACTTAACGAAAAAGAAATTGAATCTTTCAATTTGGACATGGATGAAATAGAAGGAGAACAAAATGAATAATAAAAATATCCGGCAAATTCAACAAATCCAACAAATAGAACAAATGCAGGAAATGCAGGAAATGCAGGAATTACAAGAGGTTATTCCTTGGTTAAT
>ENA-UOOH01003889-UOOH01003889.1-fermentation-metagenome-genome-assembly--contig:-NODE-3889-length-10850-cov-4.029088_pt1 | contig 10850 bp, 9 predicted proteins | sample MGYA00245778_ERZ724025 | MGnify/ENA primary metagenome ERZ724025 (study PRJEB28704, sample SAMN03018313) | fermentation metagenome | biome: anthropogenic terrestrial biome; feature: soil; material... | reverse complement strand
CCTTCTCGGCTTCGGAACAGGTAATGAAAAGGGAATCAGGTGCAAATCCTGAACAGACCCGCTGCTGTAAGCTCCGCTTATGTGCTGAACAAAACACCTTTTGCCACTGAATATACACTCTGTACCTGGAGAGAAAAATCCATGGACAATCAGAGTGGTTTCGGGAAGGCGTTCAGACACGGGAGTAAGTCAGAAGACCTGCCAACAGTTTCATTTTAGTTACATGGCTTTCGGGGAATAAAGCATGAAGACGACACACAATTACTTTATTTACAACGTGTTTCATTTTCATCATGCTTTACCGAAATCAATTCGGTATAGATGAATTCGTTAAAACTGATATTATTATCTCTGATCGTAGTTATTCTGCCAGTCACTGTTTATTCTGCACGGGCAGTTACATCCCTCCAGCCTGTGGATGGTATGATGAATCTGGCCGACAGCCTTTATCTGCCGGAGGTAGTGGTATCTGCAAAAGCCAACAAAGAGATTATTCCCGCACAAAAGCTTTCAGGAAATGAGCTGAAAGGGCTGAACAGCTTATCCATAGCCGACGCCATCCGGTATTTCTCGGGTGTCCAGATCAAGGATTATGGTGGTATAGGAGGTCTGAAAACGGTAGATATCCGCAGTATGGGCAGCAACCACATGGGTGTTTTCTATGATGGAATTCAGTTGGGTAATGCCCAGAACGGGCAGATTGACCTGGGCAAATACTCACTCGATAATTTGGAGTCGGTTACCCTCTACAACGGCCAGAAAAGCGAGATTTTTCAATCTGCCCGGGATTTCGGCTCCTCCGGTTCCATCTACCTGCGTACGCGCTATCCCCGTTTCGAAAATGATAAAAACTACAACCTCAGGGGAATCCTCCGATCGGGCTCGTTCGGATTAATCAATCCCTCCCTTTTGTGGGAACAGAAACTCTCTTCCTCACTCTCCGCAACCTTTAACACGGAGTGGATATCGGCAAATGGCAAGTATGCATACCGTTATAAACGGATACACCCAGTCACCCACGAACTGGTTTACGACACCACAGCCACCCGGGAGAACGGCGATATGAATGCATTAAGGCTTGAAGGAGGATTGCATGGATTTGTGCCTTCCGGAAACTGGAACCTGAAAGCTTATTTTTACTCCTCGGAACGGGGTATTCCCGGCGCCATCGTAAATAATGTATGGAAGCGATCACAGCGGCAATGGGACAAGAATTTCTTTACCCAGGGTTCGTTCCGGAAATCTATCTCACCACGATATGATATCCTGGTAAACGCGAAATATGCCCATGACCGGATGAGGTATCTCAATCCTGATACCACCCTGATGTATATCGATAATTCCTTCACCCAGCAGGAGGCATATCTTTCTTTGGTGAACAAATTTGCACTGTTGAGCAACTGGGATATCTCCCTCGCGGCGGACTGGCAGTGGAACGGGCTTCAGTCGGACATTGACGGCTTCAGGGAACCTACACGCTACAATACCCTCATCGCGGCGGCTACAGCGGCAGATTTTGATAAAGTCACGCTGCAGGGTAGCATCCTCAGTAGTTGGGTCATCGAAAGTGTTGCGGGAAATAAGCAGAAACGTTCAGTCCAAGAACAGCTCTCCCCTGCCCTGTTTCTCAATTATAAACCTCTCGACTCACACAACCTCAATATCCGTGCTTTTTACAAGCAAAGTTTCCGGATGCCTACCTTCAACGATCTTTACTATACCGATATAGGCAACGCAGACTTGGATCCTGAGGAAAGTTATCAGTATAATCTGGGAGCAGCCTATGACAAATCTTTCCGTCAGTTGGTCATACGTCATTGGGAGATAAAGGCTGATGCCTATTTAAACAGAGTCACCAATAAGATCATTGCAGTTCCCAAAGGAAATGGCATGTACCGCTGGATGATGACAAACCTGGGACAGGCGGAGATTAAAGGTGTCGACCTGTCGGCTTCTGCCATTTTGGAAGTGCACAGGGAGTGGCTGCTAAACCTGAGAATAACATATACCTACCAGCAGGCCCGCGATCTCACCCGGCGCCCCAACAAAGAACTGGAGAAAATCACCTATGGAGGCCAGATTGCCTATATTCCGTGGCATAACGGGTCACTCGTAGCAGGCCTGCAGTATCGTCTCTGGCAACTTAACTACAGCTTTATCTACGTGGGTGAGCGATATCGCTCTTCTGCAAACACGCCTGAGAATTATGAACAACCCTGGTACACCAGCGATCTGTCGCTGAGTCGCTCCTTTACCCACGATCGGTTCGACAGCAAACTCACACTCGAAGTCAACAATCTGTTCAGCCAGGACTACGAGGTAGTACTCAACTACCCGATGCCCAAAAGGAATTATAAACTAACCCTCACCGTTGAAATATGAAGAAACAGGCGATCACCATATATTTGTTTGTCGTTACACTACTGCTGGTTTCCTGCCGGAAAGATGTGGAACTGTTGCTGTCGGAGGTGACTTTCACCGATCCCGGAGCATCGGCTGCCGGTCGTTATGCCGGTCTCTACCTGCTGAACGAAGGGAATATGGGAAGCAACAAGGCGACACTCGACTTTTACGATTTCGTAACCGGAAATTATCGCCGGAACATTTATGCGGAAAGAAATCCTTCCGTACCCAAGGAGCTGGGCGATGTGGGTAACGATCTTCAACTCCATGGCAGCCGCTTGTATGCAGTAATCAACGCCTCCAATAAGATTGAGGTCATGGATGCTCGCACAACCGGGCGCATCGGACGGATAGAGATTCCCAACTGCCGTCACATCACCTTTCACGAAGGATATGCCTATGTTACGTCCTATGCCGGCCCCATAGAGATAGATCCCGAATACAAGCAGAAAGGATACGTGGCCAGGATAGATACAGCCACCCTTGAGGTGACTGGAACATGTGTGGTAGGCTATCAGCCGGATGGTATTGCTGTGTCCGATGGAAACATCTACGTTGCCAATTCAGGCGGTTACCGTGGAGCAGGCAAGTCGATGAATTACGAAAGAACAGTCTCCGTAATATCCATTGCTACATTCAGGGAGACCGCCCGGATTGATGTGGATATGAATCTGCACCGGATAAAAGCAGATAGCCGGGGAGATCTCTGGGTCTCCTCGAGAAGCGATTATCACAATTCTCCCTCCCGTCTTTATTTTATCGATCACCGGAAACAGGCGGTGACTGACACCATTGACCTGCCGGTTAGCAATTTCGCTTTCGCAGGCGATTCGCTATACCTTATCGGCATGGATGAATCCGTCCAAAGAGCAAACAATTTCTCCATCGTGGACATGGCGACCAGGGAAGTGGTAAACTCGGCCTTTATCTCCGACGGCACGGAGAAAGGATTTGAAACTCCTTACGGAATCACGGTTCATCCGGAAACAAGGGATATTTATATTACCGATGCAGGAGATTATATCAATCCCGGATATCTCTATCGATTTGACCGGGAGGGTAAAAAAATGTGGAGTGTGCAGACGGGCGATATTCCGGCTCACTTTGTTTTCCTCCCCAAAAATACCTATATCCCTTCATTCCGGTAGTACGTAAAAGAAGGGACCATTAGGAGATTGAATAATTAACAATATTGATAAATTTCTACAATATGAAACGGGCATGTAAATTATTTACGCACAAGCACATGATTACAGCCAGTTCCATGTGGCCATGATGTAAAAATATAAAATATAAATAGATGAAAACAAGTATAAAAAATCTTATTTTATTGTCTTTCTTCTTGTCGATCTCCTTCCTGATCGGCTGCAGAGAGGAACGCGACAATATCGGGGAGGTCGAAGAGCCGCAATATTCGGCTTATCTCACCCGTGTATTTGAATACACACCGGCACCCGGACAATTTGTGAATAAACTTCCGGAATACGCAGCGGGAGACACACCTGCCTCCATGGCCGCAAAAGCAGAAGTGGCCATAGCCGGAGGCAAAGAAGGACTTATCACGTTGGGCGGATACGGAGGATACGTGGTGGTGGGGTTTGATCACACCATTGAGAATAAGAGCGGAAGAGCAGATTTTGTCGTTTTTGGGAATGCATACAACGGAAATAGTGAACCGGGCATTGTAATGGTCTCCGTGGACAGTAATAAAAACGGGATGCCGGATGATACCTGGTATGAACTGGCCGGTAGCGAATATAACAATGCTGAGTCCATTCATAACTACGCCATCACATACTACAGGCCAGACGAAAACAAAACTCCTGTACCACACAGCTCGCTCTCTTATGTGACCGATGCCACCTACATCGGGTGGAATGCCGGAGAGCATGGCGAAGGATTCATCTACAAGCTTGAATTTCATCAGCAAAGCTACTACCCGCAGTGGATCAATCAACCGGAACTGAAGTTCACTGGAACCAGGCTACCCGACAACGTCACGTCGACAGAGGGGATCTATCTGCTCCAATCGTATGAATGGGGATATGCAGACAATGTGGCAAATAACGATTCCAGAGCACAACTCGATATTGACTGGGCAGTAGACGCGGCAGGCAACAAAGCAAACTTAACAGGGATTGATTTTGTAAAGATATATACTGGCGTCAACCAGTTTAACGGACGCATCGGGGAATCATCTACCGAGGTTTCGGGCGTGGCAGATTTGCATCTGTTGCAGAAATAAGTGTTTATTGATCATTAAGATATAAAATATTTATCATCAAATAATTTAAATTAAAAATGAAAAAAAATCTGTTTTATCTGTTATTTATCTCAGCATTGCTGCTGGTTTCCTGTGAAAATGAAGAGATGACCATTACGAAGGTGATGGATCTGGAGAACAAACTAACTCAGCCTGAAACCGAATGGACCGGTGATAAATCGGGAACCGAAATTCCGGGAGAATGGGGATCCGTCTGGAAAAATCAGTTTAGTGACAACGGTAGTATCTTTCTGTTCGATAATTATTTCTCCGATTATGCTTGGGGTGGCTTTATGTACACCAATAAGAGTGACGTCACAACCGCCAGCTATACAAACAACAGTGCGATCACCGGAAAAGCCCACACGGGAAAGGTGTATCTCACTGCAAATAACACTGAATTCAATCCGGCAGTGGTCTCATTCAAAGATGGTAAAACATACCGGGTGAAAGGAATGTATATTACCAACAGTACCTATGCTTACCTCTCAATGAAAAATGGGGATCAGTTCGCAAAAAAATTCAGCGAAGGAGATTGGTTCAAGCTTGATATTTACGGGAAAGATATCTCTGGAAATGACAGCCAGTCAGTTTCTGTTTATCTGTCTGATTTCAGAAACGGAAAAAAAGAGATATTAAATGCATGGAAGTGGGTTGAACTTTCTGGCCTTGGTGAACTGAAAAGCCTTCATTTCAATCTTACGTCTACCGACAATGGCAACCAGGGGATGAATACTCCCGCCTACTTCTGTATCGATGATCTGACCATCTTAATGGAAGAATAAAAAAATCTGCACCCAAAGTGCAGATTCTCTCTACTTTTATTATTTTGATAGAAAGGCATTCCAAGTGATTGGCGTGCCTTTTGATTTTGGCCGGTACGGGCTTACCGGCTATGTGTCCTGGAATCATATTCCACGGCATTGCCTGTATTACTGTCAGAATATGGAATGAGTCTCTCTTTTCTTTTCAGATAGAATATCTCTGTTTCATCTTTAGAGTCACGTACTATCTCAATCAACTCGAAGCCCTCTTTGCTGAGCATGTTCAGTACGGCGATCATCCCGTTAAAGGAGATGGCACGACGGCGATTGTCGGTGATCTGCGGAGTACGTCCACCCTGACCCCAGTCGACCCGCACCGTGTTCTTCGAGCTCAAGAGCGGTCCCGAGTCGGACCAGATACGAATATAGTCGGCATCCAGCTCCCTTATCGGTTTTTCGTTCACATACTGTGCCCGGGCAAAAGTAATGCTGCCCGTCACCATCAGTACCAGTAGGAATAATTTTGTCTTCATAGTTCTCACTATTTTAAGTTGGTTATGTATCGAGAGTGATAAGCGTTAATCTGATTACTAATCTCTGTTTTAATCCAGTTTAAGTACAGCAAGGAATGCTTTCTGCGGCACCTCCACATTACCCACTTGTTTCATCCGTTTCTTGCCTTCCTTCTGTTTTTCGAGCAGTTTACGCTTGCGGGAAATGTCGCCACCATAACATTTGGCCGTCACATCCTTGCGTACTGCCTTCACCGTCTCGCGGGCGATGATCTTGGCGCCGATAGCTGCCTGGATGGCAATATCGAACTGCTGGCGTGGAATCAACTCCTTCAATTTCTCGCACATGCGCCTTCCGAAGCTTTGTGCATTGTCGAAATGAGTAAGTGTGGAGAGTGCATCCACCGGTTCGCCATTGAGCAGGATATCAAGCTTCACCAGCTTCGAGGGGCGGTAGTCGTGCATATGATAGTCAAAAGATGCATATCCTTTCGAAATGCTCTTCAGCTTATCGTAGAAGTCGATCACGATCTCACCGAGAGGCAGGTCGTAAATAATCTCCACCCTGTCTCCGGAAATATAATCCTGTTTGATCAGCACGCCCCTTTTTCCCAGGCAGAGTGTCATTATGGGACCGATGTAGGTGGTGTTGGTGATGACCGAAGCCCGGATAAAAGGTTCCTCGATTCGTTCGATGAGTGTTGGATCGGGAAGGCCGCTTGGGTTGTGCACCTCTTTCATGTTCCCTTTTTTATCATAAATCCTGTATGATACGTTGGGTACTGTGGTGATCACATCCATATTAAACTCACGCTCGAGTCGTTCCTGAATGATTTCCATATGGAGTAATCCCAGGAAGCCGCAGCGGAAGCCAAAGCCCAGCGCCACCGACGATTCAGGCTGAAATGTAAGCGAGGCGTCGTTCAGCTGTAGTTTCTCCAGTGAGGCACGAAGATTCTCGAAATCCTCACTTTCGATGGGATAGACGCCCGCAAAAACCATCGGTTTCACCTCCTCGAACCCTTCGATACTTTTTGCAGCCGGACGTTTCACATGGGTAATGGTGTCACCCACCTTCACCTCTTTCGATGTTTTGATACCGGAAATAATATAACCCACATCACCACATCGTACCTCCTCGCGCGGCACCATGGTAAGGCGTAGGATACCCACTTCGTCGGCCTCATATTCCTTGCCGGTATTGATAAACTTTACCAGATCGCCTTTGCGGAGGGTACCGTTCACAATCTTGAAATAGGCAATGATACCCCGGAATGAATTGAAGACGGAGTCGAATATCAGCGCCTGCAAGGGCGCCTCGGGGTCGCCCTGTGGTGCGGGAACCCGTTCGATGATAGCACGCAGGATCTCTTCGATACCAATGCCGGTCTTTCCGCTGGCACGGATGATTTCCTCGCGGGGTGTGCCCAGCAACTGTACAATCTGATCTTCCACCTCATCTGGCATGGCACTGTCCAGGTCAATTTTATTAAGTATGGGAATGATCTCCAGATCATGTTCAATGGCCATGTACACATTGGAGATAGTCTGTGCCTGAATCCCCTGCGCCGCATCTACTACCAGCAGAGCTCCTTCGCAGGCAGCAATGGAACGTGATACCTCATAGGAGAAGTCCACGTGTCCTGGAGTATCAATCAGATTGAGGGTATATTTTTCCCCTTCATGAATGTACTCCATTTCAATGGCGTGGCTCTTGATGGTGATCCCCCTCTCCCGTTCCAGGTCCATGCTGTCGAGCACCTGTGCCTGTAGGTCCGCCAGGGTACTCTTGCCATGGTCAATATGCGCGATAATGCAAAAATTACGTATATTCTTCATTAATTTTTTTCGAACTTAAAATTCCGCATTGTTTGGCGTGCGCGGGAATGGGATCACATCACGGATATTGGCCATGCCGGTGATAAAAAGCATCAGCCTTTCAAAGCCAAGTCCAAAGCCCGCATGGGGTGCAGTACCAAACTTACGTGTTTCCAGGTACCACCAGATGGGTTCTATATTCATGCCTGTCTCCTCCACCCTGCGCAGTAGTCTGTCATGATCGGCTTCCCGTTCCGAACCGCCGATGATTTCTCCGATTTTCGGAAAGAGCACATCCATTGCGCGGACCGTTTTACCGTCGTCGTTCTGTTTCATGTAAAACGATTTGATCTCCTTGGGATAGTCGGTCAGGATCACCGGGCGTTTGAAATGCTTCTCCACCAGATAACGTTCATGTTCCGACTGGAGGTCGGCACCCCAGTAAACCGGAAATTCGAATTTCTCTCCCGATGCCTCCAGTATCTTCACCCCTTCGGTATAAGTGAGTCGCACAAAATCATTTTCCACCACAAACTTCAATCGGTCGATCAGTTCTTTGTCGTACATCTTTGCGAGAAATTCAATATCTTCCATGCAATGATCCAGCGCGTAGCGTATCAGGTATTTCAAAAACTCCTCTGCCAGATCCATGTTGTCGTTGTTGTCATTGAAGGCAACCTCCGGTTCAATCATCCAGAATTCGGCGAGATGTCGTGGTGTGTTGGAGTTCTCGGCACGAAAGGTAGGGCCAAAGGTGTAGATGGCACCAAGCGCCATGGCCCCCAGCTCCCCCTCGAGCTGTCCCGATACGGTGAGGTTGGTCTGTCTGCCGAAGAAATCTTCGGTAAAATCAACCTTCCCTTCCGCATTACGTGGCAGCTTGTCGGCATCGAGCGTGGTTACCTCAAACATGGAACCGGCCCCCTCTGCATCTGAAGCCGTAATGATGGGCGTATGGAAATAGTAAAAACCCTTATCGTTAAAAAACTTGTGGATGGCGTATGACATGTGGTGACGCATCCGGAAGATGGCGCCGAACGTATTGGTGCGTGGGCGCAGGTGGGCGATTTCGCGAAGGAATTCAAGAGAGTGTCCTTTTTTTTGCAACGGGTATACTGCAGGATCGGCTTCACCGTAGATTTCAATTTCGGTGGCCTGTATCTCCACCGACTGTCCCTGTCCCTGCGATTCGACCAGCTTGCCGTTCACATTGAGGCATGCACCGGTAGTAATGGGTTTAAGAAACTCTTCACCAAACTGCGATATATCAATCACAATCTGTATGTTATTTATGGTTGATCCGTCGTTTAAAGCGACAAATCCCACATTTTTGTTACCTCTGCGGGTGCGCACCCACCCCTTGATGTTTACTTCTTCGCCAAAGTTGGCAAGCTGTAAAGCTTCCGAAATTTTTGTTCTTTTAAGTTGTTTCATATTCAACGCTGTCTCCCTTGCGGGAATGATGCTATATCTGTGTTCTCCCTTCTTTTCAGAAGAAATGAGTAATCAGTGAATAATTGACCGGCAGGTCAATGGAGCCCTGCGTTTTTTCGGATACAGGGGAACCGGTTTATTTAGGTGAAATGTTAATCAAACGCACCCATGCGCAACATATTTACTTCCTGTTCCGAGAGGTAACGCCATTTTCCGCGTGACAGTTTTTTCTTGGTCAGCCCGGCAAAATAGACCCTGTCGAGTTTCAATACCCGGTAACCCAGTTTCTCGAACATGCGGCGCACCACACGATTCTTGCCGGAGTGAATTTCAATACCTACCTGAGTAAGATCCTCTTCCGTGACGTAGCTGATGGCATCGGCATGAATCTCTCCATCTTCCAGCTCAATTCCGTCGGCGATAGCCTGCATATGCTCCATGGCCACTGGCTTGTCGAGCCACACCTGGTAAATTTTTCTTTTTTCGTATTTTGGATGTGTTAATTTTGATGCCAGATCTCCGTCGTTAGTGAGCAGAAGTACACCGGTCGTAGCCCTGTCAAGGCGACCCACAGGATATATTCGTTCGGAGCAGGCACTTTTCACCAGTTCCATTACCGTCTTGCGGTTTTCAGGGTCATCGGTGGTAGTTACAAACCCTTTTGGTTTGTTTAACAGGACATAAACCTTACTTTCCAGTGTCACCGGCTGATTATGAAACATTACCGAGTCTGCACGAGTGATTTTCGTTCCCAGTTCGGTCACGACCTCTCCGTTCACCTTTACCACACCTGCCTGGATGAACTCATCCGCTTCACGGCGTGAACATACTCCAGCATTGGCAAGGTACTTGTTGAGCCGTATCGGTGCATTGGGATCGGCATTTTCTTTATACTTGATCTGCTTGAAAGGCTTTTTCTTCTTCAGTTTTTTGGGGCCTGTTACCGATTGATTATTTCTGTTTTGCGGTTGATTTCCCCAGCTGCGGTTACCATATTCTCCTCCGGGTCCCCTTTGCGGTGACTGAATACGTTCTCCTACTCTCGGTCGGCGTTTTCGTGGAGCTCCTTCATTCTCCCCATATGTATTTCTTTGTTGCGAGTCGTTCCAGTTCTGATTATAGGAACGCTCCGGCGTACGATATCCTTCCTGTCGAGGTCTCCGTTCATAACCCTGATTCCGGTTATACGAATCATAATTCTGGCTCCGGTTAGGTGAATCGTATCCCTGATTTCTGTTGGGTGAAGCGTGTCTCTCATTGTTCGCGCTGCTGAAACTCCTCCTCGGGCGCGATTCTTCGTTGTTTGTTGTCATGTTGTTTTCCTTTTTGTTTTGAATAATGAAACCTCACGGTTTTTTTGTTTTCCTAAAACACTCCGGTATGTTATCGGTGAACAACCGAGCCGGACTCTCCATAAATTTTAATTTTCTTTTCGCTTAAATACCTGTGTAAGTTTGTGGCGTAATTGATTTTAACTCCTGTTTTACCTGTTCGTCTATCGCCAATTCGTCGATAAATGCTGAAATAAGTTCTCTTGTAATTTGTCTGTTTGTCCGTGTGAGACCCTTCAGAGCCTCATAAGGTTTCGGATATCCTTCCCTTCTCAATATGGTTTGAATACCTTCGGCAACCACTGCCCAGTTATTCTCCAAATCC
>ENA-UOOH01003884-UOOH01003884.1-fermentation-metagenome-genome-assembly--contig:-NODE-3884-length-10864-cov-12.117217_pt1 | contig 10864 bp, 10 predicted proteins | sample MGYA00245778_ERZ724025 | MGnify/ENA primary metagenome ERZ724025 (study PRJEB28704, sample SAMN03018313) | fermentation metagenome | biome: anthropogenic terrestrial biome; feature: soil... | reverse complement strand
CATGGTCGTATAGCGCTCTCGCGACGTCCTGTCGCTCGCCCCCTTTCGCCTGCTCACCTTCGCCGGGCGTTGCAACCATGCTTCGCCAACGCTCGCTTTGTATATTTATGCAACCCTTATGCAACAAAAGGGGTTTTCGCAGTGGAGTCATATTATATATATCCAAATCATCAGATAGTCCCTGATTACAGCTTATCCATATTACGATTTTCTCATTGCCAATTTATTGCTGGCTAGCTCTGGCCCTTAATGGTAGAATTTCCTTAGCTGTCCTTTTTTGCATTAAGGGCTTTAGCTTATTTCAAGAAGGAGAAAAAATGTGTAATATGGAGCTCCGGGAAGGTATAAAAGATTCAATCCCCATTGTTTTAGGTTATTTGCCTCTGGGTTTCGCCTTTGGTGTTCTGGCCACGGAAGCCGGAATGAATCTGCAACAAGCCACGGCTATGTCTGTATTGTGCTTTACCGGTGCCGGGCAATATATAGCCATCGGGGTTATGCAGGCGGGAGGGGCAGTAATTACGGCTATTCTGGCCAACCTTTTAATAAACCAGAGATACACCCTTTTTGCTACTTCCATGGTCCCCTATTTAAAAAAGCTCCCTACCCGCTGGGCGGCCTTTTTATCCTATGGCCTCACTGATGAAACCTATGCCGTAGCCATGAACCGGTACCGGCAACGCGAAGCCAGTATTGCATATATGGCGGGACTGAACCTGACTTCACATTTATCCTGGATCGGCAGTACTATTTTAGGGGCCTGGCTGGGCAGCATGATTAGCAATACCGAGCGTTTTGGCTTGGGTTTTGCTTTACCGGCTATGTATACTTGCCTTCTGGTTTTTATGGTGAACAAAAAAAGTGATGCTCTGGTAGCAATTATCGCTGCTCTGGTATGTATCTTAACCGGCTATTTGCTGCCTGAATCCATGAAGAACCTGTCTAATATTATTATTGCTACCTTAATCGGGGCCAGTTTGGGGATGTTGATTGATGAGCGCAACTAGCATTTACTTAATGATAATGGGGGTTTCCCTGGTCAGTCTTTTGCCGCGTATATTGCCTGTAGCCATACTGTCACGCTTTGAATTTCCTGAAGCATTGAAAAGATGGTTATCTTTTGTCGCTCCGGCGGTTCTGGGAGCATTGACCGCCTTGAGCATAATCGCCCCCCGGGGTAATATAGATATTAATACCGGAAATATTTACTTATGGGCTTTTATACCTACATTTTTGGTAGCTATTAAAAGCAGAAGCCTGTTCTTCACTCTGCTTACCGGTATTTTAAGTATGGCCTTTTTGTATAATTATTTTAGTATATGAAGTAAAGCATAAACGATAAGAAGATCTTATCAAAGGAGGAGTCAAATAATGAATGCGCTGGTGAGCATTCTGGTGGAAAATACTACTCCGTCACCGTCCTTGATTGGAGAGTACGGCTTTTCCGCTCTGCTGGAAGTGGATGAGAGAAAAATCCTCTTTGATACCGGCAGCAATGATGCCCTTTTTAAAAATGCAGAAAACCTGGGAATAAACCTGGAAGAAGTTGAAGCACTGGTTATCAGTCATGGCCATTTTGACCATACCGGGGCGGTAATTCCTTTTTTACAGAGATTTGGTCCCAAAAAGCTTTATCTCCATCCGGATATTTTTTCTCAGCGTTTTTTACAGATGAAAAAGGGCCTGGGCCCGAATATTGGCTGCCCCTTTGCAGCAGAGGATCTGGTGAAAAATGGCGCTGAAATAATCTTTATTGATAGTTTTAGCGAAATCATGCCCGGGGTTTTCATCAGTGGAGAAATACCACGGAAAAACAGTTTTGAAAATACCGGAGGTAATTTCAAAGTCGCTACCGCCCATGGCTTACTGGAGGATAAGCTGCTCGATGATATGGCCTTGCTGGTAGATCATCCTGAAGGCCTTATTATAATCAGCGGATGTGCTCATTCGGGGATGATAAACACCATAGAATACATCCAGGAAAGAACGGGCCGTTCCAAGATGCTGGCTTTTATTGGAGGAACCCATTTGATAACGGCTTCCGAAGATAGATTGGCCCAAACCATAGCTGTTTTAAAAATGATGGATATTGAAAAAATTGCTGTAGGCCATTGTACTGGTTTCTATGCCGCGGCCCGGTTATTAAACGAGCTTGGCCCCAGGGTAATTAAGGCAGATACGGGTATGAGCTTCTCTTTCTAGCAGGCTGCTGCAAGTAAATTTTACGGGGGTATGATTTCTGAATCTGAATAAATATAAGGTAAAAAGCAAAGATTTAAGAAAGAATTGCAATCCGTCTATCTTTAAATTTAATTCTACCGCTGATATTGAACCCTTGCCTGGAATCATCGGGCAGGAACGGGCTTATCGTTCCCTGTCAATGGGTTTGGATATTGAAAAGCAGGGTTATAATGTATATCTGGCTGGAGCCATGGGGATGGGCAAAACCACCCTGGCCCGGGAAATTTTGGAGGGTAAGGCCAAAAAGGAACCTCCTCCCCCTGACTGCTGCTATGTGCATAATTTTAAAAATCCGGATTGTCCACAGGTTTTAGTCTTGCCCGCAGGCATGGGAAGCAGTTTTAAAAAAGACCTGGAGACCGGAATAGACCGGGCCATAAAAACCTTGCTCAAGGCTTTTGAAAGTGAAGAATACGAGTATGAAAAAAACGCTATATTGGGTGTTTTTGTTGACGAAAGCAATAGAATGTTTATGCAGTTGGACGAAGAAGCACATAGCTATGGTTTTACCATAAGCCGCAACCAAAACAGCATCAACAGCGTTCCTCTGAAAAACGGCGAGCCCCTCAGCCAGGAAGAATTTATCTCCTTATCGGAAGAAGAGCGGGCCGAGATAATGAAGAAAAGTGCTATCATTCAGGAAAAGCTTAACCAGGCTTTTCGTTATTTCAAGGAATTGGAGAAAAATATTAAAGTAAAGATCAAAGAGCTGGAAAATGAAAATGCCAGGTCGGCACTGGCACCTTTTTTCGCTGAATTGTTTGAAAAGTATCGTTTGTTTAAAGATCTGGTGGAACATATCGAAGCCGTACAAGAGGATCTCCTGGCCAGCTATGAAGTTTTTGTTGAGCCGGAAGAAAAATCCCCTTTAAGCCTGTTCCGGCTAATTGATCGAAGGAGTTCGTTGCGGCGCTACCGGGTAAATTTAATAGTTGATAATTCAGAATCGAAACATGCCCCCGTAGTCTTCGAAAGCAATCCTACTTATGCCAATCTCTTTGGACAGATAGAATATGAAGGAGAGTTCGGCATTCTGGCTACAGATTTTTCCAAGATTAAGGCCGGAGCCATACACCGGGCCAATGGCGGTTATCTGATTCTACGGGTTTATGATGTAGTTAAAAACTACTATGTATGGGATGCTCTCAAGCGCTGTCTTATAAACCAGCAAATAGTGGTGGAAAACCTGAGCCGGATGCTGGGTATAAGTAATACGGAGACTCTGCAACCGCAGCCCATTCCCGCCAGGCTTAAAGTGGTATTGATTGGGGAACCGCTGTATTATTATCTCCTTTATAACTGGGATGAAGAATTCAGACGACTTTTTAGGATCAGGGCGGATTTTGATATTGAAGTGGAAAAAAGCCGCAAGCGCATTAAAGAATATGCCTGCTTTATCAGTTCCGTATGCCGCCAGGAAGATCTGAAGCACTTTAACCCGCAAGCAGTTGCTGCTGTGGTTGATTACGCTGCCCGCCTGGCGGAAGATCAGAATAAAATTTCCACTATGCTGAATAAAGTAGTGGAAATAGTGATTGAGGCAGACTGCTGGGCCAATTATGAGAGAGCGGAACTGGTTGGCCTGGAGCATGTAAAAAAAGCCATAATGGAAAAAAGGTATCGTTCTTCCCTGTTGGAAAATAAAATTCAAGAAATGATGCTTGAAGAAAGTCTGATAATTAATGTGAAGGGCAAAAAGGTGGGAGAACTTAATGGCCTGGCAGTGTATGAAATAGGGGACTATGCTTTCGGTAAGCCGGTGCGTATCACTGCCAAAACCTTTATGGGAGAAAAGGGATTGGTAAATATTGAACGAGAAATTCGTATGAGCGGAAATATTCACAGCAAAGGAGTTCTTACCTTGAGCGGCTATCTGGGGGCCAAGTATGCCCGGGAAAAACCACTAACCCTGTCGGCCAGTTTAACTTTTGAACAAAGTTATCAGGGAATAGAAGGAGATAGTGCTTCCAGTGCCGAATTATTTGCATTATTATCCAGCCTGGCGGATATTCCTATTAAACAGGGAATTGCAGTAACTGGCTCCGTCAATCAGAATGGTGAAATTCAGCCGGTAGGAGGCATTAACCAAAAAATCGAAGGATTTTTTAGACTTTGCCAAATGAAAGGTTTGGATGGAGAACAGGGAGTTATTATACCCAGGAAAAATTTATCCCAGCTAATGCTGGAGGAAGAGCTGGTTGAAGCCGTAAAAAAGCGACAATTCAGCCTATGGGCCATTGAAGATATCGATGAAGGTCTGGAGATACTTATGGGCAGGCCCGCCGGAAAAAGGGAAGAGAACGGAAGATTTTCGCCGGACAGTATTCATGCTCTGGTAGACCAGAGATTAAAGGAATGGAGCAGCAGAAAAAGACGGGAACTTGTATTGCCGGATAGGGCTATCAATGAGCGTCGTCGCCCTCGAAAGAGTATAAGGAGGAAAGGTTATGAGTAAAGGCAGAATCCTGGGGGGGATATTGCTGATTCTTCTTTTACTGTTTAACAGTGGCTGCAATTTTGAGGGGAAGAAGCTTTTCCAGTCATCCTCAGCTCCTGAGGAGCAGCTTATTAAAGTACGGATAGTTTTTACTGACGATCAAGAATTGGAAACTTATATAAAAAATTTGGGTATTGAGGAAAAGGGCAAGGTTTATGTAGGTGGCTCTTCTTTGAGCTATTTCTATGATGCAAATGGCAAGGTTCTTGGTTCTTACAACTATCAGCGGGTATTATATATAGAAATAATCCCGGAGAAGAACAAGGGAAAATAAGATTTTTGTGGAATAGTGTCAAATAAAAGAGCGGCGCACCAGGGAAGCAAGAAAAGTGAGGTGTAAGGAGTAAGGCGCGGGGATATCCTTTGCAGCTGTTGCTGTTTTTGCGAGCAAGGGAGTTGATAAGAAACCAAGGAGAGAAAGTTTGGGAAGGAGCGGGGGTATTGTGAGTTTAATGGCTAGAGTGGAAAGGTTGCTGCGATTATTAGATGTGCGCTTGCGATTGACGCTGGCTTTTACCCTGATAGTAGCAGCAGTTACCGGCTTAATGGGAGTCTATGCCACCTATGTAATGTCAGACAAGATTGTATTTACTGCCCAGGAAAAGCTCAAGTCTGACCTGGCCCTGGGGCGGCAGATTATCGAACTTAACTTCCCGGGGGAATGGGAAGTGATTGATGGTAAACTATACAAAGGCGATGTATTGATGGAGGAAAACTACGATGTTGTGGATAAAATAGGTAAACTGACCGGGGATACGGTAACTATTTTCAAAGGAGACACCCGAGTATCCACCAATGTTATGAAGGACAATCAGCGGCAGGTAGGAACCCAGGTATCGGAACAGGTGGCTGAAGCAGTTTTGAAGAGAGGGGAAACATACATAGGCCGGGCCAATGTCGTAGGAACCTGGAACGAAACGGCTTACGAACCGATAAAAAATAGTGCCGGACAGACAATCGGTATCTGGTATGCAGGGGTGCCGGCTACTCCCTATGATCAAGCGGTGGGGCATTTTCGCAATTCTATGATTGCTTACTCCTTAATCGGAATATTGATTGGTTTTATAGCGGCCTTACTTATTGCAGCCAGTGTGCACCGGCCTTTGGATAGAATCAAGAATGCGGTTAATGACGTCAGCCAGGGTGACTTAACCCAGAAGGTGCCGGTTTTTGCCAAAGATGAACCAGCCCAGTTAGCTTTAATGGTAAATTTAATGGTAGAAAAGATATCTGAGCTAATAGGCAAGACCCGGCAACTGGCGGAAAATGTAGGTGAAGCCAGTGGCATTCTGCTTAAAACCTGCGAAATGAGCACCAGTCAAATGCAGGATATGACTATCAAAGCTAATGATATGAATAATAGCGCCACCAGCCAGGCTGATTTAACTGGTCGCTCCAAGGTGGTAATAGGAGAAATGTCTGAAGTTATCCAACAGGTGGCACGGAACTCCCAGGAAGTTTCTTCATCAACCATGGTGGCCAATACCAAGGCTCAGGAAGGGGAGAAACAGGTCGAAAAAGCGATAGAACAAATGGGAGTAATCAGCCATACCGTTAACTCTACCGCCCAGATAGTTCAGGGCCTGGGTGAAAAATCGCAAGAAATCAACCAAATTGTCGATTTGATAACCAATATAGCCAACCAGACCAATCTTTTGGCCTTAAACGCTGCTATTGAAGCGGCCCGGGCGGGAGAACAGGGTAAAGGATTTGCCGTAGTAGCGGAAGAAGTCCGCAAGCTGGCGGAAGAATCCGGGGAGGCGGCCAAGCGTATTGCCGGTCTCATTAAGGAAGTGCAGAATGAAGCTGTTCGAGCCGTCAAGGCTATGGAAGAGGGAACTAAAGAAGTAGCTTACGGGACAGAAGCGGTAGCCAGTGCTGGCGAAGCTTTTGAATTGATAATCAAAGGGGTCACCGAAATTAGCGAAGAGATTCAAGAGATGTCTGCGGCCAGTGAAGAGATGGCAGCTAGTGCGGAAACCGCTCTCGAGTCCATAGAGAAGACCAGTGCAGCTGCCGAGGATAATCTGGGCTATACCCGGATGATTGGCCAACTGGCCGAAGAACAAATGGCCAGCGTGGAAGAAGTCAACGCTTCTATCGAAAGCTTAAATAAAATAGCAATAGAAATGGAAGAGGCTATTTCCTATTTTAAAGTTTGATTTGGCTAGTAAGAAAAGTGAGGAGTTAGGGGTTTAGTTTATTTTCTGCTGCATCTTACCGTTCAAGCCCCTACCAACTCAATTTTCATCGGTGGTTGTGGCCCCGGCCATGGGGGGTTAGTACAAAAATATAATTCCCCCCTATTTTCATCAGTGCTTGTGTCTTTTGGCTCGGTTATGGGGGATTAATATGAATTACTAAGAGTTTTGCGGCCCGTTCTTTTGGTTAGAATGGGCCATGTTTATTGGAGGGAAATCTTGGCGAAGTTTGCAGTTGAAGAAAAACAGGATGGCTGAGGGGCAGGCTTGCGAAATAGTCTCTTCAGATTTACTAAGAGTTCTGTTACTATAGATTTAAGTAGAATGAGATGGGGATAAGCTTAGTAGTATTGACCTAGGGGAAAGAATAAGCAAGAATACCCCAGTTTTAGCGTCTTTTTGTTCAGGAATGCTTATCGCACAGACTAGTAATTCAGGGGAGGTAAAAAAACTATGAAGCAAGTTGCGGCGCGATGCCTGCTTTGCGGTAAAACCTATGATGTAGAGGAAGACCACAAGGATTTTAAAAAACTAAGCGAGCAGGCTAAAGAAGTTCCTAGTTTTATCTGTGATTTTTGCAGTAACCGGGTTCGTCATGAATCAGATGAAAAAAGGAAAGAAAAGAAGCCGATTTAATTTGGAGGATAGCTTTGGAAAACCTCAGAATAAGAAAATATGATGGTCAAGAACTGGCTGCTCTGGCTTTTATCCCCGTGGAGCCAAGCATGGTATTGCTGGTAGCTCACGGTTTTCGCGGAGCTAAGGAAAACGGGGGCAAGATATACTCCTTTGCTTCCCGCCTGCAGGAACTGGGAATAGCAGTGTACGCCTTTGATTTTATAGGCAGCGGGGCCAGTGACGGCAGTTTTGCCGATATAACTCTCTCTCGCCAGGCCGATGATTTGGCGGTTGTAATGGATTATGCCTATAAAAGACATCAACTCCCCCTGCTGTTATTAGGGAGGAGTTTTGGCGGAAGTACGGTCATGGCCAGGGGGAGCACGGACCAGAGGGTAGCTGGCTTCATACTCTGGTCTACCCCGGTGATGTTAAAGGACTGCTTTGCTCGCATAATGGGCTCTGATTTTAATAAACTGAAAAAAGGAAAGAGCGTTCGCTTCCAGGATGAAGCCGGGGAATTTGCATTAAATCCTGGTTTTGTGCAAGATTTCGATTTGCATGATATGGAGCACTACCTGGCCGCAATTGCTTCCCGGCCAGTTCTCCTTGTACATGGAAAAGAGGATGAAGCAGTAGACTTTGCCAATGCAGAATACGCAGCCCGCCAACTTACCAATGCCCGGTTATATCTGGTAGATCAGGCTGACCACCGCTTTACCTGGCTAACGAAAGAAAGGGAAGACATAACCATCAACTGGCTTCGCGAAACATTCTTGACAAGGGGATGCTGACAGGTTGACAAGGGGACGGGGTTGTTGACACACCCGCTTGCGGGTGTGTCAACAACCCCGTCCCCTTCACCCTTTTGCCTGCCAAAGTACTATTCGAGCCCCTTGTCAACCCTAACTTTTTATCGGTGGTTGTGGCCCTCTGGGCCATGGGTGGTTAGTTGGGCAATGAAGACCAGGGCTTTTTCCAGCCGGGAAATACATTTTTCCTGTCCCAGCACTTCCATCAGCTCAAAAAGCCCCGGAGTGGCCGTACGCCCGCTTAATGCCAGGCGGGTGGGGTGAATCAAATCCGCCGCCTTTATTTCCAGTTCCTGAGCCCGCTGCCGGAAAGCTTCTTCCAACTCTGTTGCCGAAAAGGAACCCATGTTGGAGACGATCTCCAGAACTTCGCTCAGCATGGTTGAGGCTTTTTGCTGTCCAAAGTGCTTCTTAACGCCTTTTTCATCATATTGCTTAACTTCTTCAAAAAAATAACCAAGGGCATCCAGGAGCTCATCCCGGGTTTTAGCCCGGTTGCGTACTAGCTCTACCGCCTGCTGGAAGTAATCAGAGTTATCTTCATTTAGCCATCCCCGTTGTCGGGCCTGGGGCGCAAGCAAGGTCATCAAGTTTTCTATATCAAGCCGCATCATATATTGACCATTCATCCACGCCAACTTCTCCAGGTCATATATAGCCGGGGATTTGGAGATATGCTCCAGGGAGAATTCCCGCATCATTTCTTCGCGATTCCAGATATCAATATCTTTGCCAGTTGACCAGCCCAGAAGTGCCAGGTAATTTACCAAAGCTTCGGGAAGATAGCCCTGGTTTTTGAACTCCTGAACCGAAATCGCTCCGTGCCTTTTGGACAACTTGCTCCGATCCGGCGCCAGAATCATGGAAAGATGAGCAAAAGAAGGTTCTTTAAATCCCAGAGCTCGATAAATGAGCAGTTGGCGAGGTGTGTTCGAAAGGTGTTCCTCAGCTCTTAACACATGAGAAATCTGCATGCTAAAGTCATCAACGACCACGGCAAAATTATAGGTGGGCCAGCCATCAGATTTGGCTATTATAAAATCATCAAAAAGGGCATTGGAAAAACTTACATCTCCCCGAATGAGGTCCGGAACTATTGTATTACCATCTAATGGAACTTTTAGACGAATAACCGCCGGCTTTCCCGCCTGCAGCATTTCGCTGGCTTCTTCCGGTTTTAATGCTCTACACCTGCCCCCATATTTATAGTCCCGTTTTTCCTGGGCGGCCTCTTCTCTCTCTTTCTGTAATTCTTCCGGGGTGCAGAAACAATAATAAGCCTGGCCAGAATCCAGAAGTTCTTGCAGGTAATGGGAATAGATATCACCCCGTTCACTCTGGCGGTAGGGCCCCAGCGGGCCACCAATATCCGGTCCCTCATCCCAGTCCAGACCCAGCCAGCTTAAGCCTTCCACTATCCCCTGGGCTGAATCTTCACGGGAGCGCCTGAAATCAGTATCCTCAATACGTAATATGAATTTCCCTCCATGCTGCCGGGCAAACAGCCAGTTAAAAAGGGCTGTGCGGGCTCCTCCAATATGTAAAGCCCCCGTTGGACTGGGAGCAAAACGAAGCCTAATATTACTCATAAATCAGCATCACTCCTTTACCAGTATAGTCTAGTACAAAGCCCCGCAATTTTCAAAGGGCTGGCCTCATCTAAATTGTTAACACTTCAGGCACCAAATGTAACTACTTTTCATATATTTATAGAGCGGGGTGATAGAATGTTTGGACCCAGAATCAATTGGCTTCCTATAGTGCTGGTATTAATTCTTTTTGCTTCAATAATAATGACCCTGGCTTTACTGGATTTTGAGCTGAAGTCCAGCATTCTGGCTATTGCCAGGTCCAAAGCCCAGATTCAAGCTGTGGAAAGTATAAACCAGATAGTCGCTAAAAAAATTGTTGCCCAGATCCAATATACCGATATTGTTTATGTTCACAAAGATGAACAGGGCAGAGTGGTTTTAATTCAGCCCAATACCATAGAACTTAACCGGCTCATGACCGAAACAATGGTAGAGGTTACCCGGGCTATGAGTTCAATGCAGGAAAATACTATTAGTATCCCTTTAGGCCAGCTTACCGGCTCAAGAATCCTGGCCGGTTACGGACCTAAAATTAAAGTAAAAACCATTCCTGTTTCACAGATAAATGTAAATATATTAAACAAATTTGAACAGGCTGCTATCAACCAGAGCCGCCATCTAATATATTTTCAGATTGAAGGGAGAATAAAAGTAGCAGTACCTTTCCTGGATGATGAGGTTAAGATTTCAACCACCATACCCCTGGCAGAAACAATAATAGTGGGCGAAGTACCCAAGACCTATGTAAATTTTTCAGGATCGGGAAGCGGATTAAACTCCCTGTTGGGAGAATAGTATTAGCATTAAATACGGTATCAGGACGATTTATAAAATTTACGATTTCTAAACTTGACAGAGGAAAAGGGGCATGATATTATAATTCTTGCGCGCAAGCAGGCAGCT
>ENA-UOOH01003874-UOOH01003874.1-fermentation-metagenome-genome-assembly--contig:-NODE-3874-length-10897-cov-4.289707_pt1 | contig 10897 bp, 7 predicted proteins | sample MGYA00245778_ERZ724025 | MGnify/ENA primary metagenome ERZ724025 (study PRJEB28704, sample SAMN03018313) | fermentation metagenome | biome: anthropogenic terrestrial biome; feature: soil; material... | reverse complement strand
GGAGGACTGTCTGCCCCAGCCGTACCAGGCAGGAGAGGAGTCCCACATCGACAAGGAAAAGTTTGAATGCTTTCAAGTCCTCGTATGCTTTCAGCGGCAAGTTAGGTTTTGTAACACGATGAATTTTATGAACAAGCCCGCAATCTGTCAGCCATAACATGGACATTTCGTAATCTTTTGCACGTGCACCATCTTTAATGAGACCATAAATAAACTTTTTATTTTCCTTTGTAAGCTGTGACGGAATGCTGTTCCAGAGCATACGGATACGAGGAACTTCCCCACTGGGGGCATGTTTGGAAAAATCCTGCTCATAAGCAGTAAGAATACGCTGCTGTATATCCCGCACGCTGTTGAAATCACGATTTTCGGCAAAATTCTGTACAGCCTCCGGCATACCTCCGACATAGTAATAATGTTTGAGTAAATCTACATACTCCTGCTTAAAAGTGGTAGCCATGTCTAAGTCACCATTCTTAAGCAGATCTGCAAATTGTCCCTTCTGCATTGCCAGCATGAACTCAGTCAATGAGAGGGGGTAAAGGTCAAGGAACTCTACCTTGCCCACCGGGAACGATGTCCCGGGATGCAGTGCGACTCCAAGCAGGGAGCCGGCGCATACGATCTGATACTGTGGTGCGTTCTCGTTAAAATATTTAAGCGATGTCAGAGCCGCCGGCACTTCCTGTATTTCATCAAAAATAAGCAGTGTATTTTTGGGATCAATTTTTCGGCCGTTATAAATTTCAATGCCGGTAATTATCCGGTCAATTTTCATATCTGCTGCAAACAAATCTTTCATCTGCGGGTTATTTTCAAAGTTGATGTAGGCTGTCTCTGCATAAGCGATATTTCCAAATTCTTTCATTAACCAGGTCTTGCCAACTTGACGTGCCCCACGAATAATGAGAGGTTTTTTGTTTTCCTTATTTTTCCATTTATGAAGATCTTCAATCGCTGTACGGTACATTTATGATCACCTCAAAAGATATTATAAACTATATTTTCATAAATTACGACGAATAAATGAGCAAATATAACACTTTTTACAACAAATAAGTGCTAAGGTATAACATTTTTTACAACGATAATTTGTAGCTTTGCAGTGGTGGGGTTGCCGGGGAGAGCACCGGCAGCGAGCGATTGGCAAGCGGCGTTTACAATTGTGAAACTGCGACAAATATGGTCGCGTGAAGCTGTGGTGAAGCGATGGTGAAGCAATCGTAAAGGCAGGACATTTTGTCAATTGTGTGGGTCTGCCCCCTTCTGTGTTTCCCCCACCAGTTCAAATATATAGCCTAGAAATTCAAATATTATCTTGATTCGATTTATCTTGGTGTGTTTTATGACATTAGTAGTGGTTTAAGGGAAACTGATAGTAACTAAGTCAATGCAGTGAGGCATGAATTAAAAATATTCCCTGAAATATTAAATCTGTTGACAGTACTGATTTAAAGGACTATTTTAAGCTGAATTCAAAGGAGGCTAAAAATATGTCCAATTTTTCTAAAAATGTGTTTTTATGTTTATGCATGTTAAGTTTTCTTTCTTTTGTTTTTGTGTTTTTAGCTTACAGCCCTGCCTCAGCCTGCAGCCGTGTTCTTTCGGCCAATAACGGACAAGCTGTTCTCGTGGGCCGGAATATGGACTGGCCTGAAAATATCGACAGCGCATTCTGGTTTTTGCCGAGAGGTATCAAGCGCAGCGGGCTTGCAGGAGGGAATGCGATGGTATGGGCTGCTAAATACAGCAGTATCGTGACCGCTTCGACTGTGAAAGGCCAGTCTTTTGTTTCCGACGGACTTAACGAAAAGGGGCTTGAAGCAAACCTGCTCTGGCTGAATGAAAGTGATTACGGTGCGCGGAATGAAACTAAACCGGGCCTGTCAATAGCTTTATGGGCCCAGTATGTGCTTGACAATTATTCGACAGTCGCAGATGCTGTCCGGGATATTCAGTCCGGGCTGTACCAGATCGTTGACGTCAATATACCTATGTATATTCCGACTGTGGGGGTGACAGAAGCGCGCGCTTCTCTACACCTCGCGCTGGCTGACAGGACAGGAGATTCAGCTGTTATAGAATATTTAAACGGAAAACCAGTCATTTATCATGACCGTAAATATACGATCATGACCAACTCTCCTACATTTGATAAACAGCAGGAGAACCTCAAAAAATACAAAGGTTTCGGCGGGAAAAAACCTCTGCCCGGTACGTCCGATGCCGCTGACCGCTTCGTAAGGGCATCGTTTTATATGAAAAATACACCGCAGCCCAATAATATTCGTGAGGCAATAGCTTATATGCTGAGCGTTACAAGAAATGCGTCCCAGCCTTTTATAGTGACTTTGGACCCGAAGCATCCGTACACTGCAGCCACGATCTGGCGTACGGTAGGCGATTTGACCAACGGATATTACTATTATGAATCGACGATCAGCCCTTATCTTGTCTGGGCGGATTTTGCCGAATTTGATTCCGGCGCAGGATCTCAGGCCATGAAGCTTGAACTGAGCAAAAATCCTGATTATTACGGCAATGTTTCAAAGTTTTTCCAGAAGGCGGATCCTGCGGAATTAAAAGTTCCCAAATTTTTTGACTGATAAAACACAATAGAAAAAATAATTGGGGTCAGACCTGCACAATTGACAGAAAGGTATCCATTCGAATCATTGGTATATCGGGGCTGAGCCAATGGAGACAGAGGATCTGTTTCTTCTGTCGGATCCGGTGTTATCCGGGCAAGCAGAAGGTTTAAAGAGGATGCAGAAGCCAAAGTTCAACCGAAGAAAAACTTCGAAGATATCCCTAAATTTTTGGTTTTCTTAATTATGCAGGCCTGACACCCGCTGAGCAGCTTTTAGATATTTGGGAACAGCTCAATAATCCAACTTATAAACCCCTCGAATTCGAGGATGAGTACAAGGGGGACAGTCAGACCTCCACAATTGACAGAGGTAACAGCCTGGCGGGCTCAGACGGAGAATTAATGATTATGGACCAATTCGCCGTGGCTTGAAAAACCACAGTTACCGGCGTAGCGTTTATTTGCGGCGGATAGATCGGCAGTTGGGAGCATGGCGTTGAAAAGGTCAAAAATTTAACGGGGATAGCCGGTGTTGTTTGATGCTTGGTGCTAAAGTATAATAACGATAAAGAGGTGGTTCTAATGAACACAATTTATACGATTGGATACCAAGGTGTAAATATAGATGAATTTGTAAAGTGCTTAAAGAATAACGGGATAGAGATCCTTGCCGATGTTCGCCAACGGCCATATTCACGTAAGGCCGGATTTTCTAAACAGGCTCTCAGCAGCAGGCTGTCGGAAGTTGGTATTGCATATAAGCATTTCGAAGCTTTGGGCTGCCCGGTTCAGATAAGAGATCAATATAAAGTTGATGGAGACTGGTTTGCTTACTGTAGAAGCTATAAGAAATTCTTAGACAACGAATCTGTTGCACTGGAATCACTGTCTTCATATATCAAAAGCTTTCCCTGCTCGCTCTTTTGCTTTGAAGCAGATGCAAATTTCTGTCACCGTTCATTGATAGCGAAATCGATTACCCTAAAGCACCCTGAGCTTACGGTCAGCAACTTATCTTTTGAAAAACCCACTAAAAGAGAGACCCCTGTACAGCTTCGCCTGTGCTGGTCTTAGGAGGGTAGATCAAACTCACTGCCATCCATTGATTATGGAACCGATGTTGATTGCCAAGTAGAAGATGGAGGTTTTTACTGTTCATTTCACTCTCGATCCTGTTTTTAAATTTATCTGTCCAATTAGACCCATAGTCTCGTATGCACTTACGGTATAATGCACAGACCTCCCAATCAATAAGTTTTAGTTTTACTTGTTTTTCCAGTCCATCTTCTGTCTTTACCTTCATCGAATAATAAAAATCGTATGGAATTTTTTCTAAAATTTTGATTGGTAGATTTCCCCCTTCATCAGAGAATAATGAATTGTCTGCTTGTTCAACTTGCCGCAGATTTGACAACTCTTTCTCACTCCAATGTTCCTGAGAAGCCTTCATTATTTCTAGTTTGACAGGCAATGCAGGCTTATATAAAGCCAGGCTGATCCCGGAGTCTAAGTAAGGTTCATTCCCTGTTTCTTTTTTAAAACGGTCAATCTGGGGGATACCGCCTGCCCAGGACATCCTTTCTTTCCACTTATTTTTCGTGTTAATGACATTATGAAGATTTATCCTATCAAAATATATTTTTCGGCTTTCTTTTCTGATGTCTTGTGTATTTGGATAGGTTTCCACTTCGACCCACTGCCACTTGGAAAATTGGTATTTGCCTTCGAGTCGTCTATATGGAACCGGGTATATCCTCCTCATTTCTGCACGATCTGTAATGCCTGCGATACATGAAGTTTCCCCGTATTTTGCACTTGGACTGGGGTAGGTTTTAGCAAGGATAAGAATTTTTTCTGTTCTATTTAATGAGTTTCCAGACATCGGAAGACCTTCCTTCATCAATTAGTCACTCACTCTCGCCATACAATTAAGTATACCATCAGATGCTAATACTTCAAGAAAGTTTCTGTTGGATATTGTTATAAGTGAGTTGCGATACTCAGCGCCAGAAGTGTGCTTTCTGCAAGCCTAAAATCCCCAAATTGGGGGTGCGGACAAAAACTTGGACTGGTTTAAGCTACCAAACCCAATTTTTGCCTATATTCCAGCGGGTTCATTGCGCCCAATGACATTTTAATTCTCTTTTCATTGTACCAATATAGATATTTATCCAATATATTTATAAAACCATCAATACTAACTCCTGACCAGTTCATATGATAAAACATTTCATTTTTGAGTCGACCAGAAAAGCAGTGGGGTCAGACCTGCACAATTGACATAAAATAATATGTTCATTCTTTTTACAGCGGGGTGAAGCTTAAGTTATTATACGACCCGTTCCTTACGCCGGATTCTGGTGTTAAACAGGCGATCAGGATATCTGAAGCGGAAATGGACGCCGAAAGTCAACTCCTAAAATTTCTTTTAAATTTTGTCCGGGATTATAATTACGAAGAGGCAAATAAGGGTCAACCTTCAACTTCTAAAGTTGATTTATACTCTGCATATCCGGGCAAAATAAGGAGAAGATGCTGTGAATAAAAATATCAGATCTATTCTCGTTTATTTCAGGCAAATAGCGCTCATGTTGCTGTTTTTAGTTTTTTCTGCCCTTTCTTTTAGCGGAACTGCGGCCGGCAGTGTTTCTTCGACGCCTGAATATGTGGCTCCGGTGGCTGAAGATTTCAGCTCTCTTCCCTGGAGTGAGTCTTTTGATAAGCTCCATTCGAAATTTTCCAGGGAGTACGGGTTTACAGAATGGAAGAAAATTGACTGGACTGCTCTTTATAAGAGGATCAAGCCGCTGGTGGAGAGGGCTGAGGCTTCCAATGATTTTACAGCTTATTATTTAGCCATGAGGGAGTATGTGAATTCTATTCCGGACGGGCATGTACACATGTCTTCTATTCGTGATATTAATGATAAATACATCGGCGGCGGGTTCGGTTTTTCAGCTACAAAACTATCAGATGGCAGGGTGATTGCGAGCTGGGTGGATGAAACAAGCGCCGTTTATGCTCAGGGAATGCGCGCCGGTGCAGAGTTGATCGAATGGAACGGGCGTCCTGTAAAAGATGTTTTAAATGAGGTCTCGACTATTTTTGGTCCAAACTCAGCTACGGCAGAGGTCTTAGCCAACCAGCAGGTGCATTATCTTACCCGCGCTCCCGTGAATACACGGCTGTCGCTCCTGTTTTCGAATATTACCGGAGGTACGGCGAAAGCGTCGGTGTCTGCTTATGATGACAAAGGAAAGTCGTTGGTCAAAACTTATCCTTCGACCGTGGTTTCGGATGGATTAAGAGACTGGATACTTGAAGTTGAAAACCCGGGAAAAAAGCCTGAGTCAATGGTTGAAAGGAGATTGCTGGAGGGGAACATCGGTTATATAAAAATCTGGGGCGAAATTGATGTTGACCTTAAAGAAACCGGGACCGCTCCTTCAACTCTTGGTCTGTTCAAATCAGCACTGGCTGAATTCAACAAATTAAAGGTCAGGGGACTGATTTTGGATATCAGGAACAATGTCGGTGGGCTGGATTCAATGTCGGCGGAGATTCTAGGCTTGTTCAGCAGGGAAAAAGCCTTATATGAATACGCGAGCTTCTATAACTCGGCCACCGGGACCTTCCAAATACTCCCTGATGATCTCTCGGATCTCAATAATCCTGACTATGCTTTATATATTGAACCGGATGAGCCGTTTTTCGGCGGTCCTGTCGCAGCACTTATCAATTCAAAGTGTGTAAGTTCGGGAGAAGGGATGGCTATGGGGATAAAGGACCTGCCAAGAGGTGAAACGGTCGGGTTTTACGGGACAAACGGTTCGTTCGGAATGGCCGGAGGAGGGGCAAAGATCCCGGGGAATATTGTTGTCCATTGGCCATACGGGCAGTCTCTGGATAAGGACAAAGAGGTCCAGATAGACAGCCGTGACGGCATTGGAGGGGTATCTCCTTCTATCCGCACGCCGATGACATTGGAAAATGCTCTGCGGGCTGCAAGGGGAGAAGATGTTGAGTTGGAACACGCAATAAAAGTGATCAATTCCTGCGCTGCAGAGTAAAAATTGGTGTCTGGCCTACACAATTGACATTTGTTACAAGTTAAAAATCCCCAGAATTGCAACAGGGCTCTTTTGATCCCTGGAACTGCTTTCGAAAGACGGGGAATTGCAGCCTTTGGGCTGCGGATAAGCAGATCGCAACATATCTCAGCGGCGATGCATTTCATAAACTTGCTTTTTCGTGCAAATAATCATTTGTCTAACTTGCTTTTTCGTGCTTATTACCATCTATCAAACTTGCCTTTTCGTGCTAAGGGTGCTATGGTGCGTTTATACCAAGTAAATTCTCTGCGAGGAGTGAGAGCTGCCATGACCGAGGAAAAGGATCCTGTCGTCCTCAAACGAAAACTGTATGACCGTTTGTTGGAGTGGAAGAATAAGAGCAGAGGGACCAGCGCACTGATGATCAACGGTGCGAGACGAGTTGGAAAAAGCTTCCTCTGCCGGCAATTCGCTGAGAACGAGTACGAGAGTTATATAATGATCGACTTTGGGAACGCACCGGTGGAGATCCTTGATTTGTTTAAATATGACAGCTCGAATCTGGACCTCTTTTTCGCGAAGCTTTCCGCCTTCTACTCGACATCGCTCCACAAAAGGTCGTCGGTCATTATATTTGACGAGGTGCAGCAGTATCCACGATCAAGGCAGTTGATAAAATATCTCGTGGAGGATGGAAGATACGACTATATTGAAACAGGTTCTCTTATTCGCATCAGAAAGAATGTTCAGGACATTATCATACCGTCTGAGGAGGAGCGTGTTGAGATGTTTCCTCTGGATCTTGAGGAGTTCCTGTGGGCGCTGGGCGACTTTGCCACGATGCCGCTTGTCAGAAGCTGCTTCAATAACAGGACTCCTTTGGGGCAGGCCCTTCATCGCAAGGTGATGAACGATTTTCGCCAATACGTTATTGTCGGAGGAATGCCGCAGGCAGTGCTGGCATATCTCCGGAACAAGGAATTTGAGTCTGTTGACGCGGTAAAGAGACAAATAATAACTTTATACCGGAATGATGTTTCAAAGTTTGCCGCCGGGTATGAGGATAAAGTCATTGCTGTTTTTGACGGTATCCCGGGACAGCTTTCAAAGAAGGAGAAAAAGTACAGGCTTTCGTCTATTTCCAAGGAGGCCCGCTTCAGGAATTTCGAGGATTCTTTTATATGGCTGCACGAGGCGATGATAGTAAATACATCCCTTAACGCGACAGACCCGCATGTCGGCCTGGCGCTCAGCGCGGATAAAGCAACACAGAAGTGCTATATGGCCGATACCGGGCTTTTGATCACACTCGCGTTTATGGATAAGCCATTCGTGGAGAACGAGCTGTACAGGGCCGTTCTTTTTGACAGGCTGGAAATCAACGAGGGCATGATAATGGAGAATGCGGTCGCTCAAATGCTGAGAACCCAAGGCCACAAGCTCTATTTTTATTCACGGAACGATCCAAATAACAGGGAGAACCACATGGAGATAGATTTTCTGATAACCGAAGAGAGAAAGATAGCGCCGATAGAGGTCAAATCCGGAAAGTACCGCTCTCACTCATCTCTGGACAAGTTTAGGAAAAAATTTTCCAAAAGCCTCGGCAGTTCCTATATCCTTTATACCAATGACGTAATGGTCAAGGACGGGATAGTCCATCTGCCGTTATATATGGCAATGCTGCTGTAAATGACAGGTTGTCTACTGTTTGTAGATATTTTGTTCGTGTTTTAATACAACTGTTGAGCCCATTGCTCAGCAGCCTTTAAAACTCATACCCTCTTCAGGACCGGAAGATTGATATCAAAATAGACTGAAATAATGCGTATAGAGAAGATCATTGCAAGGGCCGCCTTCATTGCCGCTCTCTCTCCGATGATCGGATAAATGAACCACATACATATAACTCCGGCAAATGCTGCTAACGCATAAATATCCCTTCGAAAAATAACAGGGACTCTCTGCGCCAGGACATCTCTCAGTATGCCCCCGCCAACAGCCGTTATCACAGCCACAAAAACAAACTGCACAAAACTATAATTTTGATTTATAGCCTTTATCCCGGCATCAACGGCGAAAAAACTTAGACCTATTGCATCCAGCACGACAAGGACCCATTTGACATAAAAGACCTGAGGCAAAATAAAGACGAACAGAACGGATAACATAACAAGAACAATGGTCGAATAACTTGAAAAAAAGACTGGCACACCGACATCCATGATGACATCCCTCAGTATCCCGCCTCCGCATGCAGCAGTGAAGGCAAGAACGGATACTCCGAAGAGATCCATCTTTTTCTGCATTGCCGTGAATGCACCGATAATGGCGAAGCTGATGACCCCGATATATTCGAGGATGCTTATTATTCCGATCTGGAAAGAGAACAACAAAAGGGCCTCCTTTTTTAAGGGCAGCCGGAAGAACACCGGCGGCGAGCAATCGGCGAGCATTTGTAAAATCAAAACCTTTAAGAAAAAACCTCTTTGGATCCCTTTATGAAAAATAACTCTGGCCAAACGCTGCGGGGACGGAAGGATATCCGTCCCCGCAGATATTTATTACTTACTTGCTGTACTGAGCGGCCTGGCTCTTCAGATAAACATCGGGCTCTGAAGGGATCTTGAAGAGCGGAATGTATCTGTCAAATCCTGTAAAGGTAAGCAGCAGCATAGATCCAACCGCGATCCATGAGAAATAGTTATGGCTGATTATGTCTCCGGCCGTCAGACCTGCCGCGAGCGGGTATACGGAAGCGCTTATGCCGAGGAAGAATCCCATATAGCAGTGCCAAGGAATGAGCTGTGAACCAAGCACTCCCATTGCATCCGAATATGTAGCATTTCTCAGTGCAAGCGTGTACATGTCCTCTTTGCTTCCCTCTACGCTTGATTCTGTCATGTTCTTGATGATGGGGCCGATAGTGACTATCTGCGCCATCTCGTCTGCAAGCGCGGCATTTCCGATAAGACATATCACGGCGTTGGAGAACATAAGGTGTCTCACCTTGCGGACCATTTTTAGGACAACGACCGCGATCGGATCGAACGCATCCATCTTTCTCATAACGCCGCCAAAAGCTCCGACCCAAAGCATCATCGCTATCGACCAGCTTCCCGCATCTGAGAAACCTGTATAGACAAGGTCAAGGAATTCAGTAACACTGGTAACTGTTCCTGCCGCAAGTCCGAAGATAAGGCAGGAGATGATCCCCGAGCCAAGACAGGTAAGTGTGCTGTAGCCCTTTACAGCCGTGCCTATGACTATTATGAGCGGTATTACCATATAAGTGGGAACTCCGCTCTGGACAAGTTTGAGCAATGTTACGGCCGACGGACGCTCTTCTTCAAGCACGGTCCAGACTTCTGACGGTATCTGTGCTATTGCGTCAGCTGCCTGGGCAGTTGTGTTCGGAAGTCCCATAAATGAGCTGACTGCATAAAAGACGACGGCTCCGACAGTAAGGCAGAGCAGGGACCATACACCCTGGTGACGCACCCTCTTGATGATCTCAACTTCCTGTATACCCGAACTGACTATCGTTGTGTCCGAGATAAGGCCGATATTGTCGCCAAAACATGAACCGCCGGCAATTGCTCCTATGGTAAGCGCAATGTTGCCCCCGACTATATGGTTAAGCCAGAGGAAGATCGGAGCGCATGCTGCGAATGTTCCCCATGACGTACCTGTAGCGGTTGAAAGGACTGCTGTAAGGAGAAGCGCAACAACAGCGATCGTCTTCGCGCTGAGTCCCGCTGCCAGCGACATGTTGATGACAGAAGCAGCTACTCCCGTACCCATAAAGCATTCCGCTACGGCATAGGCAGCCTGGAGTATCAGGAAGACAATAAGGAAGTGTTTCAGGTTGTCCAGAGCAGCGTCAAGAAGTTCGTTGAACTTGTAGCGGTCAACTGCCATCGCAACGATCACTGCGTACATGAAGGAGAGGGGAGCGGCAAGCAGGATATCCATCCCGGAAAGCATCAGTCCGGCTATTACGGCTATCGGCGTTAATTTTATCAAAGCTTTCATTTTAATTTGCCTCCTTTTTAATGAATAAAGAAATATCAGAATACACTGTATACTACACAAGAATTGCACAATACGGACTTGCAGCAGAAAGATATGTTTTTTTCTATCTCTGAGGCATCATCCTCTTTCTTGAATGTTTTGAAGAACCGTGCCTGGGGCGGTGATCATCAATAAAGTCCGGCCGTCTCTCCCCCATCGATCCTGATATCAGCGCCGGTTA
>ENA-UOOH01003871-UOOH01003871.1-fermentation-metagenome-genome-assembly--contig:-NODE-3871-length-10904-cov-6.454973_pt1 | contig 10904 bp, 13 predicted proteins | sample MGYA00245778_ERZ724025 | MGnify/ENA primary metagenome ERZ724025 (study PRJEB28704, sample SAMN03018313) | fermentation metagenome | biome: anthropogenic terrestrial biome; feature: soil; material... | reverse complement strand
TTGGTGACATCGATCCGCGAAAGGACGCCGAGTATGATACTATCTCCGATAAGGCACTGGCTGTTGGCGGCGGGGTTTTGGAGGCAGTGTTTCATTTTTTAGCGGCACAGGAGGGGAAGAATGTTTGACAGCCATTTATTTCCCCTCAAAGATAAGTATAATTGTAGAAAAATGAAATTTATTGAATCCCGTATAGGAATAGCTATACGGGATGGAAGATAAAAAAGACCTCAACCTTAAAAGTCGAGGTCTTTTTTTAATTAACGGAAGAGCGAAAAAATTTACCCTGGATTCAAGAAAAACGAGTCTTAGTATATATTTAAAATTATTAAGTAAAATATGGTTATCAGTCACAACCGCCCAATTGAACAATTCCAGTTTTTAAAGGTGTAATATGAGCCGTCAATCAATCTCTCAAAGTAACTTTATGGTTTTGGTTACCAGCCTCATAATTGGGACAGCGTTAATGTTTATACCGTCTGCTCTCATTGTCTCAGCAAGACAGGATGCACTGTTAGCTCTCTTCTTAGGAATGCTGCCGTCTGCTTTTCTTATCCTTGTACTGTCCTCTTTGCAAAGTAAATTTCCTGGCAAAACATTAATCGAGTATAGTGACGAAATTCTTGGGCCATACTTGGGAAAATTCGTTAGTTTAATTTTCCTTTGGTTCATCTTTCATTTGTCTAGCTTAATTCTTAGAAACATAGGTGATTTTATAAGTCTGGCGGTTTTACCCAAAACCCCAGCAGTAGTTATTCAAGGAGTTGTTGCAATAACTGCCGCTTTTGCAGTTAGGTCCGGTATTGAAGTTATTACAAGAATCACAATTATAATTATGCCTGTGGCCATTGCATTATTTATTATTATAGACTCGGTGATTATGCCCAAAGCAATATTATCCCGTCTATTACCATTAATGGAAAATTCCCTTATGCCAGTAATTAAAGCTGCAATTATTCCAGCATCTTTTCCTTTTGGTATTATTGTAGTATTTGCGATGATTCTTAATCACGTTGATTCATTAAAAAGAATTAATAAGTTTGCAATATTGGGTGTGTTAATTGGCTTTACAGTATTAGCTCTAGCTACATTCCGTTCAATTACGGTAATTGGAGTGGATAGTAGTGCAAGATATGTCTATCCGGCGTTGGAAGCTATAGGAGAAGCACCTGCCAGTTATATTTTAAAGATGTTAATGACGATTAGTTGGTACGTAATTATGTTTATAGAACTCATTATTTGCTATTTTGCTTTGAATCTTGGTCTAGGGCAATTGCTTGGTCTGAAATATCATCAATCCATTGTCATGCCAGTAGGTATAATTATAACAGCATTTTCTGTGTTTGTTTATCAGAATATTATTGAGGAAATATATTTCGCTTCACAGATATGGCCCGTATATAGTATTCCTATCGAATATGGGATACCTTTTCTAATCTGGATAATAGCAAAATTACGTTATTGATTAATAATGGGTTTTTATTTTAGTTGATTCAACTGGCCAGCCACCCGCCATCGACGACAATGGTCTGTCCGGTAATGTAATCAGAAGCGCTGCTGGCCAGAAAGACTACAGTGCCCGCCAGATCTTCAGCTGTACCAACCCTTCCCGCAGGGATCCGCTCTTCAATCCATTTTCGGTGGGCTGGATCCTGGAAAAAGGACTCGGTCATGCTTGTGCGAAAATACCCGGGGGCGATGGCGTTCACCTGGATGTTGTGTCTAGCCAGTTCGATGGATAAAGCCCTGGTAAACTGAAGTAATCCTCCCTTGGAGGCACAATACACGCTAGACCCGGCCAGACCGATAAAACTGCCGAGGGACCCCTGGTTAATTATCTTCCCGCTCTTCTGCGCAATCATATACCTGGCCGCTTCCTGCGCTGTAAAGAACAGACCTTTTAAATTTACGGCCATGATCTGATCGTAGTGTTCCGGTGTGACATCCAGAATCTCCTCAGCAATTTCCACGCCGGCGTTGTTGACGAGGATGTCTAGTCGGCCATAACAATTCTTGATGCTTTTCAGTACTTCCTTGATCCTGGCCAGATCGGTTATGTCGCACTGAACCACCTCGGTTTGGGCATCTCCCTGCTTATTCATTTCCATGGTCTGCCGGGTTGCAGGCAGGTCTTTATCCAGACAAACCACGGTTGCGCCGGCGCCCGCAAGGGCTCCAGCATAACCCCTACCCAGACCCTGCCCTGCGCCAGTTACCAGGGCCACCCTGCCGGTTAAATCAAAAAGACTTTTCACCATACTTAATTTCCCCTTAATTCCTCACAGATACTATCTATGTTATTCCAAATAATTATACCATAATTCGTGCGAGGTATATCTGGGGTTTCCCCTCCAAATCCCTAAAATCCAGTGTTTGTTTCTGGACGGAAGGTGCAGCGCTGTTGTAATATTTATTGGAAGGAAAAATTGGTTAATCGTAGAAGAAAGTTGTACAGGGGGAGTTCTTAATATGTTTTGTCCAAAATGCAGGTACGAATATGTCGGTGGTATTATGGAGTGCCCAAAATGCAAGGTGCTATTGATTGAAAAATTGACACAGAATAATGAAGCTCCATTAAAACCCGAGTATTCTAGCCTCGTTACGGTTTTTGCCACTGCTGATCTAGGGCTTCTTGCCATTGTCAAATCCATTCTGGATGGGGCTGGTATAAAATATTTCGCCAAGGGTGAGATGCTTCAGGGCATTCTGCCCGTTCAAAGTGGTGCTTTTAACGCAGTAGTTGAAATCCAGGTTCGAAATAATGACGCGGATGATGCAAGAGCGTTATTAAAGGCTTAAGTCACGTACGTGTAGAGTTTATCCCTACTTTTTATTAATCATATCTGTGTGCGATGTGCCAGCTTTTAATAGAAAGAGTATTTGCCGCTTCTAGAAAAAAAGACAATTCTAGGCAGGATATTTGTCGTAAAAGGTAAAGTATAAACCTGGTTGGCTTTTCCATTGTCGGGGTATTGGACTAGTACCTATAATATTACCAGGTAAAAGTAAAGTCGAGTTCCCGCAAACCCGCTTGAGGAAGGTGCAGGAAGATGATCTCGGGATAATGCTTATAAAAATCAGGTGTGAAAGCACACAATATAGGTATTAAAAAGGAAAAGATTTGTTAATGATTAAGGTGAAAGAGTAACAACTATAGGAAAACATTCGGGAGTGTTAAGAACAATTGTCATTAAAAATACTTACCCTTTCTGCAAGCTACGGTGAGGGACATAATCAGGTATCTCGCGCCCTGCAAAAATGTTTTCAAAGTAAAGGCATAAAAAACGTTAAAATTGTTGATCTTTTTGGAGTGGCCCACCCTGTAATTAATGCAATTACCCGATACACATATTTAAAAAGCTTTTATATAGCCCCTTTCATTTACGGTTGGCTTTACCACAGCAGCAAGCAAATGGGACCTAATACGATCTTCTCTAAAATGCTTAACTCATTTGGTTTAAAAAAGCTGGAAGAGATCATCCTGACCGAACAGCCTGATGCAGTGATCAATACCTTTCCCCATCCGGCCATATCGGAGTTTCGCAAAAAAACTGGTATTTACATTCCGACGTTCACTGTAATAACTGATTTTACCCTTCACCACCGCTGGATCCAGCCTGAAATTGATAAATATTACGTGGCAACCGGGGATTTAAAAAATGAGATGGTCCATAGCGGGATCCCACCGGGAAAAATCAAAATCAGCGGGATTCCCCTGCGTGAAACGTTCACATGCTCTCCAGACATTGACGGACTGCACCAAAAGTACGGTCTTAACCCGGCCAAGAGAACCATTTTGGTGATGTCAGGCGCATATGGTGGGTTGCATAAGATCAGGCAAATATGTAAAAGCATTTTAATGATACCTGGTTCCGAAATAGCTGTGGTCTGCGGGAAAGACAAATTTATGGAAAGAATGTTGAAGAACAGTTTTCATGATTGTAAATCTGTTCATATTTTTGGCTTTGTTGAAGACATTCATGAATTAATGAAAATTGCCTGCTGCATTGTCACAAAGGCAGGAGGGATTACCCTTTCCGAAGCAGTGGCAGTACAACTTCCCATTGTCATCTTTCGCCCGGTACCTGGTCAGGAGAGAGATAATGCCCTTTATTTTGCTGGGAAAAAGGCAGCTTTTGTGATCAATCAAACCAGGGAACTTCCAGGTCCAATCTCAGATATTTTATCTAGCGAACATTGTTTCTTCCAGATGAAAGCATCTGTCAAATCGCTGCAGAAGCACCAGGCTACCGAAACGGTCGTTGATGATATACTAAATGAGCTCGCAAACACATAAGCTGTTTTATCTTTGTAGCAGAAAAATATCCACATATTACTTCGTACACGCATTCGCTCTTCCAATGATTAATCTTGTTTGGTAAATAGTGCTTGCAATAATCTGTCTTAAGGTAGATTCAACCAGATTTTCTGGTCGCTTTTATGCATTCAAGATGGGGTTTATGTTTAGAGCCAGGCCAACCTCAATATTTTTTATAAGCGATTGTAATTGGAGAAAGGACAACCTGCCCTGGGTTGCATGATCTAATGATTTATTGACTGCGGGATGGTAATCACCGCAGTTCTTTATGGCCTCTTCTCCTTTAGCCATTGATTTAAGCAAAAGCTCCCGGTCGGCTATAAGGGAATCCAGCGGTAACGGGTTAAGCAGGAGAACCCCTTTTTCAGTAATCGACTGCAAATAACCTTCCTGATATTTACCATCAAGTAAAACCTGTTTTCCTTTGAAAAGAAACCCGAAACACATGTCAGTATTGTTTCCGATAACCCTGACATTGTTGCGTCTCAAGTAATCCACAGTGAGGCTGAGATCTTGTGAATCCTTGGGGGCTGTAGCGATAAGCAGAAGCGGAAGGTTGATTAGGCATAGAAGATCGGCTGAAACAACGCTGCCTCTGATACCTCCCATTCCAGCTGTAACCACTAAAAAAGCGCCGGTGCCTGCAGCTATCCGCATAACTGCTGACGCAGTTAAAAAACCACTTTTCGATGTGGCTATTGCTTGCTCCAAGCGCCGGTCATCCACACGCTGCAACCATGTTTTTTGGCGAATTTCAAGAAAATCGTCCAGGCCACCTGCTACGATGCGGCCGTTATCCAACCACAAAAGATTGATGCGTTTTGAATCCGGCCATTGTTTAGCTAGCCGGGAATTATTAACAGAAGGTAACCCTTGTCCCAATAGAGCAGTTTCAACCAATAAAGCCCTACTCCATTGGGACTTGGTGTTAACATGGCTGATTTTAAAATTCTTGTATTTCATTGATTCATCTTCCTTTTACTTGTAATAGCTCTCATTTCGAGGTTGCAACTGCGAATATAATTATTAAGCCCAGTACTAAGCAAATTCCATGTATTTTCCCCGGCTGAGTTTCTCGATAAAATAAGCGTGAATTAATCCGCTGAGGCCAAATAAACTAACCCCCGCTACCGGGCCCCCTTTATTATCGTGCAGCTAGCTTCATCTATATATGGCCCTATCACCCCCAAATAAATCACCTGTTATATGGTAAGGGAATATAATAATTAACATAATTAGTACATATGACATAATCTTGGGTTGTACGAAAGGGGTTAATTTAATGTTATCAAATGAAGATTATGTAAGGCAATCGTTGGAGTTAAACTTGTTTTTTTTAAGAATTATGAAGGAGCATTCCTTCTTTATCGAGGGAGGTTTCACTCCTGCCAATCCAGACCTCGCCAAGCAGGCGGATGCTTTTAAAAAGCATTACGAGGCCTTGTTAAAAGAGGCGGTATCTCTTGCTGACAGATGTATCAGCCCTGACGTGGCATCTTCAGGAGAAATAGTCACTAATTTTACACTTAATGCTGAGAAGGCAACCCAGTTTTTCACCGGCATTCCGATTGACACCAGTATTACCTTGGCTGAGCTTGCCCTGAACAAGGGGGTGCAGCATCTTAATCTACAAACGCTGCTACAGCAAGTGGCTGATTTGAATCAGAGGGCTATAGCCATTACGCAAGCATTGATCAATTTTAAGACCCAGGTGCTGGATAGGATCCTGGCATGCAGGATATTTACATTCAACTACCCGCTTTTAATTGACCACATCCGCAGGGAAGCCATATTATTCGTGGAATTGCTTACGAGATTACAAAACAGAGTTGTTGTAGATATAATTAGATTTGCTGTTGAGCAAGAAACTTTCTGGAATAGGATTATGGCAGAGCATGCAAAGTTTATCAGGGGACTTTTAGATCCTACCGAAGAGGCTTTATTCCAGACAGCCAATAATTTCGGCAGGGAATTTGATATGCTTACCGCCGAGGCTATGGCCGTGCACACCCAGATTAACCTGCTGCATCTGGTTACCCAGAAAAGCCTGCGGGAGACCGTGAGGATAAGGGATTTTAAGAGGCAGGGCACAGAGGGTATTCTCGCATGTAAAATCAGATCCATAATATTGCCGTTATTGGGTGACCATGTTTTAAGGGAAGCAAATCACCACCTGCGTTTATTAAAAATTTTCAGTATAACCGTATAAATGATGGAGGGCCAAAAAAATCCCTGCACAGAGACCGATAAGGCAGGCACGCCAAGCCCTACTTTTGGAGTGGGGCTTTTTTGTTTGTTATACTTACGCATCCAAAACTGACCTGTGGATAATTATTTTAAACTTCACCGTTAAAGCGTGCCTTACAATCCTCCATTTTCCTGTATTTTTTACACAGTCTGACGTCCCTTTTGACATGTTTTTAAACTTCGGGTACTTGCAGGCGACCAACTTTGCCGCTAACTCTGGTGACGGTTTTTACCGCCATATTAACCTTGCCGTATTGAACCATGGCTTCTTTCAATTCCGGGAAGTTCTTCCGGGGGACGATGATATTTAAGACCAAACGGTCCTTACCTTCCAGGCCGTAGCCTATTTCAGTAGTTACCGAATAGCCATTATCCCGCAGTTCGTCTGCCATAACTTTGCCGTCTTCAGGGTGTTTGTATACGGTTACTTCTAACTGGCCGACGGCGATCTTTTCTTCGATGAAGTTTCCAAGGAATACCCCGGCTATTCTCCCCAGGGCAAAAACCATGATGTACGAAAGACTGGAAGATGTAGCCACAATTCTAAAAGTATAGGCGACGATAATCGCATCCAGAAATGTAGTTATGTACACCGGTGGGATAATTCGATTACTCAAAAAAATGGTTTTCAGCGTACTCAGACTGGTGCTCATGCAGTTAAGGCAAAACAGTATTGCTAGTTGTTGATACAGAAAAATTACTACCTCCTTAAAATCAATAAAAATACCCCTGTCACAAAAACAGAGGTACTTCATTAACAACCTCATATATAGTATAGCATAAAAATGTGTCACATGCAAAACTATTCATAATAAGTGGTTAAACATCCATCCAGTCCCAGGCTTTACTAGCTCTTACAAAAGGCCTAAAGCTGGGCGGCTTGGAATAAAAAAATGAAAAAGCTCATGATTTTTGCTAGGTGGAGCCGGTGATTTGGTATAAAAGAATCAAACCGTACAATGCATTTCCAGCTATGGGGCTAAGGAGCTAGATAATAATTTCAAATCCATGAAAGTAATAGGCTTAACATTTGATCATTGCTGACTTTAACTTTCATTTCTCCAACCTGGCCACGATTGTCTCCAACTTTGCAATAGATAATCCTGAGGCGCTCTTGATCGGTCTGGGCATCGGCGGGATGTTCCTTGCCATTGCCTTGTTCCAAAGCATCGGTAGAAGGAGCACTACCTGGGACGGTGTAGTAGTTGACAAACAAATCGAAGAAAAAAGACGCAAGCGGCACTCTGGTGATAACGATTATTACTGGGAGCAATATACTTTGTTCACTGTGATTATTAAGAGGGATGACGGCAAGATATACACCAAAAGCGCCGAAGATGACGATACGGTTTTTAATTACTACCAAATTGGCGATAAGGTGCGGCATCATGGCGGGTTAAATTCAATTGAAAAATACGATAAGTCAGGGGACGACATTATCTTTTGCAACGCCTGCGCCAGTTTAAATGATATAAAGGATGACTATTGTTTTCGGTGCAAGTGTCCATTGCTGAAATAGTGGACAATCATGGCGTACCATGCTGGCAACCGATTATAAAGAAATACTCACTCCATGCCCACTTGACAATCTCTTATATTCCAAGTCCTACGTCTCTCTTTTTGTTAATCCCACATGCCAAAATCACTATCGACAGACCCATTCCAACAAATACTGGATCGCCCGTTTCAGGGAAGAAAAAGGCCCATAACATGGCCAGAAGCGGTGTAAAAATAACAGACCTGACCCCTGCTTCAGGTTTGATCCGCCCCGATGCGAAAATAGCGCCTACGAGAGGACCGAAGACGGTAACTCCGCGTAAGGCCATCGATAAGTACGCCCACCTTAAGATAAGAGTTTTTATATTTAACAGCACAAATAAAAGGCTTCCAATACCAACAAGAAGCACCATCAAGCGGGACGACAGCAGTGTTTTCCGGTCTCCGGCGCTGGTCCAGAACCGGCTGTAAAGATCATGGGTCAGGACGGTGCTGATACCGAGGGAAAGGGCTGCGCCGGATAAAAACAAGGATACTAGCAGGGTTCCAAGCGCGGCTCCTCCCACCCAGGGATTCAGATGACTAACAAGAAAAAGCGGCAGGGCTCTACCCGGATCAATTCCCGGGTGTGAGGCGCGCATATATAGTCCGATTACCGTTGCGGTCAGACCCGCGAGGGGAATTAAGAGCCCGGCCAGATACACTCCCAGTCTGGCCGAACGGTTGTTTTTTGCTGCGAATACCGGTTGAAGGTAGGTCTGGGTCGAGATGAAACCTACCACTACGGAAAAGATTGAGGCGAGTTCCTTACCTTTGCCTTGCGGGAACAGGGAAAGCCAGGTGCCTTCCGGGAACGCGTAATTAGCTCCTTGAAATCCGCCTAACAGTTGATAACCGGTTAGCCCGGCAACAAACAGGACTGCATAGATCAAGACAAGTTTGATTAATCCCACCAGACTGGCCCCCCAAAACCCGCCGAAGATAATATAGGTAATCAGCGCCATGGTAAAAAAAACCGCTGCAAGCTGCGCTGAAACCGGAAAAAGACTGGTCAGAAGCGGTATTGACGCCAACCCCTGGGCACCCACTTGAATAAACATCCCCACGGAAGTATAAATAGCAACCCACGGGCGTACGGTTTCACCATAGGTGCAGGCCAGGAACTGGGGGGCCGTATCCACCTTGCCGGCCCGCAGGGGTTCTACCAGAAAGAGTCCCAGAACAAGACAGGCCAGTCCTCCCCCAACGGTGAACCATATGGCGCTGATACCGTACTGATAGGCCATCTGAGCAGTGCCGATGGTTGAAGTTCCACCTACAAAAGCCCCAACCAGGAAACCACCTACAAGGGGTGACCCAATCTGCCGGCCACCCATGAAAAAATCAGCCGCGCTATGGATAAAGCGCGAAGAGTAAAAGCCAGCCAGGCTTACAAAAAAGATAATTACCAGAATACTTATGTAATGGATGTGTGTGATCATAGGCTGATTATAGCACAATTTTAGGCACGGCTTGCGGTCTCAAATTTAAGTTTATTAATGGGAGAATAGTATTTATTCCTTTAATACACTTCAATTATCTTTAAATATATGCTTATAAGATTTAATACCGAGATGGGTTTTTAAGGCTTCCTGGAGAATGTGCGAAAAGTTGATTCGATTTTCTTCGGCCAGGTCGTTAAGCCATTATAATTCTTACATCTGGAGGCATAATCAATGAACCAGGACCCCGCACTTAAGAAAAATGTTTTAATTAGATGGTGCAGCTACTCCTTTCACGTGGGGTTATTTCATCCCCTACTCTATGCTGGTTTATCCCGGCGCTTTCGGGCAGTCCCCTTATGGGGGGTTTTGGGAATGGCGCTAAGCCAGGCCCAAGAGAGCAAATTTCCTAGAGCAATGGATTTATACATGAATAACTGTTAAAATTACATATATTCTATTATTGAGAGGAGTAATATTATGGCTGTCTCTGAAAATGTTGTTCTTAAAAAAATATGCATCAGTCAGAGCTTGGATAAATCATTAAAAAAATTAGCTCATACTTATAACCTCACTGAAGCTGAAATAATACAACAAGCTCTAGAGAAATATCTAATTGAAAAACAAACACAGGCAAAGGAAGAAGAAGAGAATTTTTTACTTACTATTGCCGGTTTAGGTAAAGATGGACCTAAAGATGGAGCGAGATATCATGATAAATACATCTATGGCCGGGAATAAGTTATTCATTGATACTGGAGCCTTTATAGCAGTAACTATGGAAAAAGATCAGGAGCATAATGATGCAGTTATTTTTTTGAAAGAGGTCACAAAGAACCATATTATTCAAATAACCACAAACTTAATATTATCGGAGACATATACTTTTCTTCGCTATCATGCTCACTTTGATTTAGCGCTACGATTTATTGGCCAAGCCAAAAGGGCTGAGAAAAAAGGACAACTCTTTGTAGTGTATTCTGAACCTGCACTAGAAGATAAAGCGATAAATATTCTTAAAAAATACTATGACCTAGATATATCATTTGTTGATGCGGTTTCTATAGCCTATCTAGGAATTGACGATACAGTAAAGGATGTATTCACTTTTGACCATCACTTTCAAATAAGCGGTAAAAACATCTTACCATATAAGAGCGTGTTCGAAAAGTAAATATTCAAGTTGCACATGATCAAATTGATCAAAAATAGGAAAATGCACCAATGCTGGCTAAGTAGAAATGTACCACAAAAACTACCAAAACCAGCGAGGTGCATAACATTGGCGGGTATACAAATAGACTTGCTCCCTATGGCTTATTATAACACACTTGGCTTTGATAGGGAATTAATAGATTATA
>ENA-UOOH01003869-UOOH01003869.1-fermentation-metagenome-genome-assembly--contig:-NODE-3869-length-10907-cov-4.797088_pt1 | contig 10907 bp, 9 predicted proteins | sample MGYA00245778_ERZ724025 | MGnify/ENA primary metagenome ERZ724025 (study PRJEB28704, sample SAMN03018313) | fermentation metagenome | biome: anthropogenic terrestrial biome; feature: soil; material... | reverse complement strand
CCACAGTTTCAACGACTATGGGCTTCTTACCTTTTTCAAACTGTAAAAGTCGGGTCTATTAATTCCCTATCAAAGCCAAGTGTGTTATAATAAGCCATAGGGAGCAAGTCTATTTGTATACCCGCCAATGTTATGCACCTCGCTGGTTTTGGTAGTTTTTGTGGTACATTTCTACTTAGCCAGCATTGGTGCATTTTCCTATTTTTGATCAATTTGATCATGTGCAACTTGAATATTTACTTTTCGAACACGCTCTTAAAAAATTTTAATAACACATCACATTCCATATTCCTTACCAACAAATTCCTCTTTTATAATCCTAGTTTTCATTTATGCTCAACTAATGACTTAAAATTACTCACTAATTGTGTAATTGCCAGCTCTTTTGCTAACATTGTGTTCTCCGCATCTTCTTTCCACAATCTAATCAGACTTTCTTTAAATGGCAAACAAAATTTTATTAAATCATTCCATAACTTTGAAAAATCACATGTTGGTGACATGGATAATAGTTTATTCAGACGTTTTTTGTCTCCACAATCACCCATTTTAATTATCATCTCAAATTGTCGGTTTATCTCTTCCCGTGAATACAGCAATTCGGTAATATAAAGACCATATTGGTCAAATAAAACTTCATGAGGTAATTGATCCCATCTTGTTACTTTTCCCTTCGAAGCTTTTCTTATAAAATCCTGTATAAGGCAATAAAATAGATGTAAACGTTCGTCCGTTAAACAAACATAAGCATGACCAAACTCATGTCCTAACAAGTATGTAAAGAATGCCGGATAATCCTCATAGTACTTACATGCCTTAGGATAAATAATAACTCCGGCATCCCATTTCTCATTTAAATATTCCCTGAAAAAAGGTTCTCTCTTTGCACATTCTAGAAGACTTTTAGGTATACACTCGCCTAGATTTCTACTATTTCTTTCACTCATTACTAAAATAATTTTACCTTCAGTTAGGAATCTTTCGGTTATTATAGAAATAATATCGAATATATATTGATCCGGGATTATTCGGGATTTATTCTCTACTAAAACCTCCACCACCGATAATTCCTCCTTCTAGCGACAGCAGGAAATCATGTGAATGAGTTATTAGAATATTAATACTAGCATACATCTCATTACAAATCCTCCCGATACCACTCAATCGCTGCCTCAATCCCCCGCTCGAAACTCCAATCGAAGAACGTTTCTATTTCCTCCATACCATCCGGTTAACTATTCCAGTATAACTCTGAATAATTTTTACTACTTTGGTGCTCACGTTCTCATCTATATAATCCGGAACTGCAACTCCCAGATCACCATTCTCACCCATCATCACAGCCATATCTACAGCCTGTAGCACTTGTTCAATGGTAATGCTGCCAATAATAAAATTGCCCTTATCTATTGCCTCTGGTCGCTCCGTGCTTGTCCTTATACAGACGGCAGGAAATTGGAAATAGGATGCCTCTTCCGGCAAGGTACCGCTGTCTGATACCACACAAAAAGCATTTAGCTGCAAGTGATTATAATCTGAAAAACCAAAAGGCTTTAAGCTCCTAACATTGGGGTGAAACTTGAAGCCTCTTTGCTCAATAAATTTCGCACTCCTGGGATGTGTGCTGTATATCACCGGCATACCATACTCCTCAGCCATGGTATTGACAGCACTCATTAAAGCAATGAAATTCTCCTCAATATCAATATTCTCTTCACGATGAGCTGAAAGCAATATGTATTTACCTTTCTCCAATCCCAGCGTATCCAGCACTTTACTATTCTTAATCTTCTCTATATTAGCACTAAGCACCTCAGCCATGGGAGAACCGGTTACATAAGTACGTTCTTTGGCTAAGCCCTCATAATTTAGATAGCGCCTGGCATGTTCACTATAGCAGAGGTTAACATCTGCAATGTGATCAACAATACGTCGGTTGGTTTCCTCTGGCAGATTCTCATCAAAACAACGATTCCCGGCCTCCATATGGAAAATAGGAATTTTTAATCTTTTGGCAGAAATAGCCGATAAGGCTGAGTTGGTATCCCCCAATATTAATAAAGCATCAGGCTTAACCTCACTTAAAACTTTATAGCTTTTCGCTATGATGTTCCCGATGGTCTCTCCTAAGTCCCCTCCCACAGCCTCCAGATAATAATCAGGTTCTCTTAACCCCAAATCCTCGAAGAAAATCTGGTTAAGGGTATAATCCCAATTCTGTCCGGTGTGAACTAATATATGGTCAAAATACTTATCACATTTTTTGATAACCTCAGATAACCGGATAATCTCCGGTCGGGTACCAAGTATGGTCATCAGTTTTAATTTCGTTGCCATGTTTAAACCTCCAGGAAATATGTATCCGGCTTCTCGGGATCAAAGCACTCATTAGCCCACATAATAGTTACCATGTCCGAATCGCCTAAGTTCTCTATGTTATGTGTATAGCCGGTTGGTATATCTACTACCTCTAATTTCTCCCCACTGACATGATATTCTATAACCTCATCGGAGCCTACTTTGCGAAAGCGTATAACCCCCCGCCCGCTGACCACCAGGAACTTTTCATTCTTGGTATGATGCCAGTGGTTGCCCTTGGTAATGCCAGGCTGTGATATATTAACTGAAACCTGCCCCCGCTCAGGAGTGCGTATCATTTCCGTAAAGCTGCCTCTGTTATCTACGTTCATCTTCAGCGGATAGCTGAACTGGTCTTCCGGTAAGTAACTAAGGTAGGTGGCATATAACTTCTTTGTAAAAGCATCTGCCATATTGGGAATGGAAAGTTCACTGCGGCTATTCTTAAAGGAACATATTAACTCTACGATTTCACCTAGCTTAATGGTGTGTACTATCGGTACAATGCAGAAATCTCCTTCACGGGTTTCATTTCCATTTAAAGCCCTAATCAACTCTTCCACCACATCATCTATATAAACCAGGTTCATTACCACATTAGGGTCATTAACCTTTATGGGTAAATCATGAGCAATATTATGACAGAATGTTGCAACTGCACTGTTATAGTTAGGGCGACACCATTTTCCGAAAACGTTAGGTAAGCGATAAACCAAAACCTTAGCTCCGGTCTCTTGTCCGTATGAAAACAGTAGGTCTTCGCCAGCCTTTTTACTCTGACCATAAGGGTTGTCTAGAGCTGCCTGGATTGATGACGTTATTAAGATGGGACAGGTATTATGGTTATTCTTCAGTGAATTCAACAGTTCCGATGTGAAACCGAAATTACCCTCCATAAACTCTTCAACATTCTGAGGGCGATTTACACCAGCTAGGTGGAATACAAATTCGCAATCCTTAGTATATGTATCTAAAAGTGCCGGATCAGTGTCAATATCGAACTGATAGATTTCCATATCCTCTAATCTTTCCAGGGTTACGATTAGATTTTTACCAACGAATCCTTTCGCCCCTGTAACCAGTATCTTCATATTTTCAACCATTCCTCTCTTGAAGCGTGAAAAACTACTTATGCCTCCCGGTTCTACTGCTCTTTTCTATAAGCTCTAATCTTTTGGTTTTACTTGCCTGTTTTCTTCCAGTTGCTTAACTCATTATTTATGTAATCAAGCTGTAATAGCTTATCCTTTATCTCTTCAACATTTAAGCGATGGGTATTGTGGGAGTTATATTCTTCTGAAGTGGAAAGACAAACATTACCCTCCACAAAATACTTATCATAATTAAGATCCCGTTTATCTGCAGGTACTCTAAAAAATCCTCCCATATCTTCGGATTTTATGTATTCCTCTTTGGTTAACAAGGTCTCATATAGCTTTTCACCGTGGCGGGTTCCAATAATTCTTATTTCATTATTAGCATCAAATAATTCAATTAGTGCCTGAGCTAAATCTCCTATAGTACTGGCCGGGGATTTTTGCACCATGATGTCACCCGCCTGGGCATTCGCAAAAGCAAAGACCACTAATTCCACCGCTTCCTCCAGGCTCATTAAGAACCTAGTCATATCGGGGTCTGTTATAGTTAGAGCCTGTCCGCTTTTTATCTGCTCAACAAATAGAGGTATAACCGATCCCCGTGAAGCCATCACATTACCGTAGCGAGTACCACAAATAGTTGTCCTATCCGGTGAAACAGTCTTGGATTTAGCTACCAGAACCTTTTCCATCATAGCTTTGGAAATACCCATAGCATTAATAGGATAAGCTGCCTTATCAGTTGATAGGCAAATTACTCTTTTAACCCCTTTATTGATAGCAGCGGTCAGAACATTATCCGTACCAAGTACATTAGTTTTCACCGCTTCAAGAGGAAAGAATTCACAAGAAGGAACTTGCTTCAAGGCAGCCGCATGAAATATATAATCTACCCCATGCATAGCATTCTTCACACTTTGAATGTCGCGAACATCTCCTATGTAAAACTTAACCTTATCGTTTTTATATTGCTTACGCATATCGTCCTGTTTTTTTTCATCCCTAGATAATATGCGGATTTCACCGATGACTGTTTCAAGAAATCGATCTAGTACGGCGTGGCCGAAACTACCGGTGCCGCCGGTGATTAGTAGTGTTTTATTTTTAAATAAACTCATTTATGTATTCTCCTTAATTTAATTAGTGATGCTAGCGTTTCATATTCTTCTGAATTACGATTAAAAACCCAAAATACCAACGTAGAAATACCAACAATAAGCGCAGCTTTAAGAATAAGAAAGGCAAAAGAATGCGGCATATAAGCTATAGCGCAGTAGGACGCTGCAAAAACAAAACACGATAATAAAAAGTATTTAGTTTGTTTTTGCCAGTATTCTTTTGCTGTATGACCAAACACATTTTTAAATAGGATTCTAGGTTCATACCAAACTTGAGTTATAATCCTGCTTATTGTTGTTGCAATTAAAATCCCAAATGTTCCCCACACACGTCCTAAACTGATTGATAGTGTAATATTAAAAAGAGCCGTAATGAGTAAGAGATATTTAACTTCTTTGAAAAGCCCGTTTGCCTCGCGGAACATCCAGATGGGGCTAATAGCATTCGTTTGGTAAAAACTTAAAGCAATGGCAAATACTGTTGCCTGACTAAATAGATACTGTTTTCCTAACCATATGCTTATTAAGTCATTAAATAGAAGAAAAAAACCTACACCGCCTGTAATAGCAATAAAATGATAGAATAGCAACATCATAAAAAATAAATCAATTTGTCGTTTTTTATTCCCTTGTGCTGATAGATTTCCTATTCCGCTTATAAGTGATGTTGTAATAGTAGCAATAAAGCCTTGAATTGCATTTACTATAATAAAGTAATTTGAGTATAACCCCACAGCTGCTGTATTTACGATTATGGATATAAGGATATTATCTGTGCTATTAATTGCAACGGCGCCAATTTTATATATAAATGTTGATTGAATACGCTGAATAATGGGTTTTTTATCAAAATGTACCGTGTTTTCGAACTTTTTTATCTCCGGATGTACTTTATCGCTTATTATTCCAAGTATTATGCAATTAATTATTGTAATGAATACAGTGGTTATGACGTATACATAATAGTTCTTCCAAATCAATAATACGATAATATGAAGAATCTGCAAAACAAAAGCCGAACAAAGAGACACCATCTTTTCTATACGTTGCTCTTGATATGCAAATAGAAGTGTAACTTTGTGAGCAACAAAATAGGTAGAAACCGTATTAAGCAAGAATAAAACATAATACGCTACTAAATCGCTTTGAGGAAGATCACTATTGATTATGAATTTTAAGAACGGTATAAAAGCAAGTCCTAAAGCAAAAATCACAATAGCAATTATAGTGTATACTTTACGAAAATATCGAACTAATGAGGCAATGAGCGGCTTATTGTCTTCAGCAACCGGTTTATATAGAGAATATATAACAGCGCTGTCAAGGCCTAATCCAGCTAAAGAAAGAACGGTAAGAATGTTTGAGTATAATCCGCTTATCCCCAGGTAATCTACTGAAAGATACATCAAAAATATGCGCCGTCCCAATAAGGACAATGCTAATATTCCAATTTGAGCTATATAGCCAAAGACAATATTTAAAATTGCATTTTTGCTTCGAGAGTTTTCCATTATGATCTTTTCCCAAACAGTTTTCTATATAACCAGCTATATTGTCTTTTTAGCCGTCTTAGCCCATATGCATTCGGCATTGTATAAGGCTTTGAAATATACTTTTTGTTTAGATTGCTAACTAGCATGCCGTCTTCATAGTCTTTCCAAAATTCTTTGCAGTCTGTCGGTTCAGCAAATGGCATCGCTAAACTTTGGTTAGCTTGTTTAGCTGCATTAATTGTGCTCTCTTCATAAACCAATTCTTTTTTTATTTTATTAAACATTCTATCGCCTTTACCTGTATTAATTAGGACACATGATACTCCTCTGTCATAGTCACGCATTTTTATGCTTTTTGGCGAATAACCCCAAAAATCTGCCAACGTGACATCTCCATTTCTGTGCATATTTGTATACCTACAAATATGGCAACTGGGGCGTAAAGAATAACTAAAATTGAAAAGATTAAAATATGCGTCTTCAATTGTAAGTTTCCTATATAATGGCTTATCTACTGCTTCAACTCTGACACTTCCGTAACTCCAGCATGGCTTTTTATATCTGAGGGATACTGACTTGATATCTTGCTTTTGACCGTTCATGATTTCATTTAGGTGTCTATCAAATAAATCAGAGGACGGAACGCCGTGGCAAACCAAATCAACCGTAAACAGTTTTTCATACGACTTACCAAGATACTGTAAAAGAGCGTGAACTTGACAAGGTGTCCCGCTAAAGAGCACTTTTTTGCCTTTAAGTAAATTTGCTTTTACAATTGAATAAATATTTCCTGTAACACTCTGGACATATTTTGAGCCATTCAACAGATGTAAATCTGCCTCTTTTCCAATACAGCAATGATATGTATGGAACTGCTCATCCCATCTCACTCCTGCGACAATCCCACCATCACTCAGAACTCCTTTTGCTAGCAGCGAAAATACGCCTCCTGATGAACTGTTTTTTCTTGTTAATCTGTCTTTATTCCAAGCTGCATATAGCTTATAAACTGTATTACCTTCGCTTGCCTGACAATTCATCGGACACTTTTCCTGACATAAACTACAGCCTTTACATTTCGTTTCATCGAGTTCGGGATATAAAAAGCCGTATTTGTCAGGCTTCATTATAATAGCTTTGTTTGCGCATATATCAGCACACATACCGCAACCGGTACATGATTCTTTATCGCATATTTCCATAAGCGGTTATCCTTTCAGTGCTTGTTCGAATATTACTGGCAATTTATCATAGTATTCTTTCTCAAAATACGGTTGTAAGTTATGGTCAAGTGGCTTACGCAAGATCTGTTCTACCAATATATAAGCATCTTCCAGGGAACCTGCCACATATACATAATCATCATAAACACCATGAAACCATTCGGCGCCTGTTGTAACTTTATGGTCAGTAGTTTTAATGATGATAACCGGCGTACCTGCAACCAATGAGAGTATTGTCCCATGATATCTGTCGGTAATAATTAGTTCATAGTGCGCATATGTATCAATTTCGCGTTTGATATACTCTTCTGCATTCTTTAGAATATCTGATGTCCTGCCGGGTTTTGTTGTATCTGTCTTATCAACCTTACATAACTTATGGCACTTATTCATCAGTTTATTGATTTCTTCATTGCTATAATACTTCTCCGAATCGTTACGACAGCAGAAGAGTATGCCCTCGCGTTTGTAAATAAACGAATAATTCCCAATGAGAGTAGTAACAATGTCAGGAAATTGCTTAACAGGAAGGTCAGGAAACATTTCAAGTGCCATGTTATAGGAAATACGATCACGTGCAAGAAAAAGCATGTTTTTTATACTATTGTAACAACGAGAAGTCCGTTTTTCGTTTTCTTTACTTTTGAAAAAAATTGTTTGGGGCATCATCAGCATTTTAGCTTCGGGAAGTATATTCATTACCGCCTGGTGCATTTCATCGGCATACCCTCCAAGGTCTGTTGTTGTATAACCGCTTTGAAAAACAATTATATCGCCTTTACGATAAGCGGCTTGAAGATTCTTTAACAAAGAGAATTGTGTGTTTACAAGTGCGTTCGTTTCTATTTCAACAACAGGTGTATCCGGATAATTCTTTTTTAACCAATGCCTGATGCAGACACCTTGGGCAAGATCCCCCAGGTTACTGTGCGCCGGGATGCCTAAATAAAAGATAACCCGAGTATTGCGTTCCGAGAGCTTAAGTCTCGGTTTTGTTGAATAATATAGCTTAGCATCAAGAAAATATTTTCGAGCCGTCAAAGCAATGGTCGAGGATATTTTATTCTTTAAAATCATTTTTTTCAAAAATTGTCTCATTATTTTCCTCCATCAAGGTTTTGTAAAGTTCAATGTATTCAAGGAAATTTTCATACACATCATATTGTCTTGCGCGAGTAAGGCACGCTTCCTGCGAATATGGCTTGTTCGTACATGTGCGGATTATTTCCTTGATTAATGCCTCATTAACATTACATTGCACAACCGAGCCACAAGTATCATCTAGTATTTCTGGGCTTCCACCTGTATTGAAGGTGATAACAGGTGTGCCGCAGGCAATACTTTCAATATTAGTAGTTGGAAAGTTGTCTTCTAGTGTTGGGTTAACAAAAACATCCGCTGCAGAATATATCTTCACCAACTCATGCTGATTGTTAGTGCGATGTATTGATATTATGTTTCCGGGAAGCTGTCTGTCTACCTTGTCATCGGTGCCAACAAGTACTATTTTATATCTGTCATCGAGTTTTTTAGCAAGATCAATAAACACATCACGCCCCTTGCGTTTACCCCAGTCGAAAGCAACGCCTAGAACAATGAATTTGTTCTCTATATTATAATTTTTTCGAAATTCGCTTTTTGTAGGTTTAAAAATACTTAAATCAATACCATTATGTATCACCTTTACTGGATAATCCTTAAGATAGGACTCCTTAACGTGGCTTGCAAGCCATTGAGAAGGTGTTACAATAGTCAAGTTATGAATGCCATTAAACCATCTTTTTTTCAGATTGTACATTGTTTCAGTTCGGTCAACATAACTTCCAGGATATTCACGATATTGCGGGCAATGATGACATCCGGTTTTCCACTTATCGCAATTAATCATTGTGAAATGGGGACATTGACCAGTGAACGCCCAGCAATCGTGGAGTGTCCATACAACTGGTATATTTCTTTTTTTCAAAAAACTAAATATAATTGGAAGGTTTATGACCCACAAATGCAAATTATGTAGATGTATTATATCTGGATCGAACGCTTTTATTTTGCGAATTAAAACTAGTGTTCCTATTATAGAACCAACATTATGAAAGCCTGTAATTTTAGAAAATAATGCTGACAATAAATTTTCATAAATAAACCCAAAACCTTCACATTTGCTATTATCACTATTGATATAATCTTTAGTATAGCCTTTCCACATACCAAACGTTGCTAAAGTTTTTGCTTTTAATTGAACATTTGCGGTTTCAAGAATTTTCATCGTTATATGTCCAGTGCTACCCCAAGGCAAAGTATTAATTGCAATTATTCTCATTGACTTCCCCCCTCCCAACTTTTAAATCCATAAAATACGAAGATGAAAGGTAAAAAAGAATAAAACGCCTCACCACTATATAGTAATAATAATACAATTAGCAGGGCAATTCTGGATGTTTTTGAGTTGCCAATTTTATTCATATATTTTATAGTGCCAATTAAAAAGAACATGCCAAATATTATTCCAAATGCTGCAAATTGATATGATAAAGTATTGACGTTCATAGGATTTGCACCAAATACAAACATTGATTGTTGTGCGTATGCAGCCATAAAAGTCCGCATATTGACTGGGGAAATGCCATACCATGGATTATTAATTGCAATCTCAAAACCGTTAATTAACGATGCATACCTTGTTACAGAGGTACTTTCATAATTTACAACTTTAGCAAACAGTTTTTCATAGATGATGGTTTGTTCACCCAAAACCAGTATTAAACATAAACTAGTTAAAAAAACAACGCTTACTATTTTTAGCGAGCTAGATTTGACTGGATTGTTTTTGTTGGTTATATATATTATCAGCAGAAAAGCAAGGGCTATATAGCCCGTAGTTGAAAATGTTATGACAAGGCATGTAATAAATACGATCATTTTTTTGAAATATGTTCTACTTCTAGATACAAAAGTTTCAAACATAATAGCAATTACCAAGTAAACGGCAAAGGCTCCTGGCTCCCAAAATATAGAGGAACTCCTTATTAAAAAAACACTTAGGTTGGCACCAATTCCGCCAATCAAAAAATTATAAAATGAGTTGTTAGCGGTATTAACAACGATTGGCATAAGCTTAATCAAATCAGGTAAAAGATAAGCTAAAACATGGGTAATGATTGCAACAGTAGCAATGAAATACATAAACTTACTGAAAGCATAGACAAAATCCTTATGTCTATATTTTAGAGCGATTGTATAACCAGTACAGATCGCAATTATTCTAGAAACTAAAGTTCCAAAATCAGCTTTATTGAATAGACAAGAAATAATAACAATAAAACACATTATTAATAACGATACTTCATGAATCCCAAAACTTATTTTTTTGCGTTTATACAATATAAGGAGAAATAAAATTAAAAAGGCTCCAATGATTCTAGGGATATATAAAAAAGTATTATTGCTATTTGTTCCAAACAAAACAGTATCAGTTGAGGTCAAAAGCAGAATATATAGGGGCCATAGTGGGATTCTAGATAATAAGGTACTCTTATGCATGTTTACTCCATTCACTTATATTTAACGTTTACCGATCCTGATGCTGCAGTGGGTACGCAGCGGAATAAAACGAACATG
>ENA-UOOH01003867-UOOH01003867.1-fermentation-metagenome-genome-assembly--contig:-NODE-3867-length-10908-cov-13.988114_pt1 | contig 10908 bp, 9 predicted proteins | sample MGYA00245778_ERZ724025 | MGnify/ENA primary metagenome ERZ724025 (study PRJEB28704, sample SAMN03018313) | fermentation metagenome | biome: anthropogenic terrestrial biome; feature: soil; material... | reverse complement strand
TTATAGATTTCATTTTACCGTTCACACATTTCAGAACATGTGCAAAATTTCAAGTAGTGTGTGGATATTTTTGAATAAATGTTAAATTTACATGTAGAATATTAGAAAAAATACAAGAAACGTGTCGATATGTGTTATAAAATAGACTACAATCCACATATTACTTGAAATTTTGCACACTTGCTAAAACAGCCTATCGTCATTGTCATGAATATCCCTTGGAATATCATTTTGAACAATATATGAGCCGGATATGACGAACATATGACGAATTAACACTAAAAAACAGCTTGTCTTTTTCCTTAATCTTCTATATAATTAAATTATAAGAATTTTGCGACATTTTTGTAAAAGGAGAAAACTATGTACATAAATTACAATGACTTATGCCCTTCCCCATTGAGTGATTTTTTGGAATATTCAATTGCTATTAAAGGCAGAGCGGATAAAACTGTAAGTCAATATTTTCTTGATCTTCGAACCTTCTACAGGTTTCTTGTGGTTAAATTTAAATTAAGTCCTGATGTTGAAAACTTTGAAGAAATTGATATCTCCCCCGTTACATTGGACATAATAAAAAAAGTGAAAATAATGGACCTTCATTCTTTTATTGCATACACGGATAGAGAAAGAAAAAACACAAACAGAACAAAAGCAAGAAAGATGTCAGCACTCAGGTCATACTATAAATATTTGCATTCTGTAGTAAAGCTTATTCCTGAAAATCCGGCGCTTGAATTAGAAACACCAAAAAATAAAAGCCGTTTGCCGGTAGCATTAACATTGGATGAATCAAAAAACTTATTGTCATCAATATCCGGTACCAATGAAAAACGCGACTATGCCATAATTATGTTATTTTTGAACTGCGGTCTGCGTTTATCAGAGCTTATAAGCATTGATATCGATAAAATTAAGGGAGACACATTAACTGTAATCGGAAAAGGAAACAAGGAAAGAACAATTTACTTAAATGACGTATGTGTAAAAGCTATAGAAGAATATTTGGATGTGAGACAAGAGCCCAAAAAAGGACATGAAAAAGCCCTTTTTATAAGTAACCGCAGAACCAGATTCTCTCAAAAAGGCATCCAGCATATGTTGGACAAGTATTTGACGGAATCAGGATTATCAGGTAAAGGATACTCCCCTCACAAGCTTCGCCATACAGCGGCCACCCTTATGTATCAATATGGCCATGTGGATATTCGGGCACTGCAGGAAATTTTAGGTCACGAAAGCATTTCAACTACACAAATTTACACTCATATAAATAAAGACCTGCTTCGTGATGCCGTAAAACAAAACCCATTAAATGATACAGAACAAGATTAATATCAATTTTTAAGATAGAAAAACTAAATCCTAAGACTTACAGTACAGGATTTCAGCCTTAGGATTTAGTTTAGGGGAATTTTTATTATGTCTCCGATATGAATCGGATTATTATGTATGTTGTTAAGTTCAGATACTTCGTATACTACTTGTCTTATATCTTTGCTGTCTGCATAAACAGATGCTATTGACCATAAGGTGTCTCCCTGTTGGACTCTTACGTAATCGAACTGAGGTATATCTTTTGAATATGCTTTTATTGTAGTAATTGAGGTAAAAGTAATAATACTTATCAGTAAAAGGGATAGGAACATAAATCTTTTAAATTTCTTTACATCACTTACTTTATATTTATTTAATATTATCATAACCTACACCTCGAACATATTTTCTATTTTAATTTTAACAGAACATTAGTTCGATGTCAATAATTATTTTACATTTTTACAAACAAATGTTTGCTTTACTTGTCAAAGTATGTTAAAATATAGAAAAACAAAAGGGGTGGAATTATGAGTTATGAAGGTTTAAGCGATAAGCAAATTCAAATATTGCAATATATAAAAGATGAATTAACTTTAAGAGGCTATCCCCCGTCAATTCGTGAAATCTGCAAAGCTGTAGGTTTAAGCTCTACTTCTTCCGTACATGCCCACTTAAATACATTAGAAGAAAAAGGATACATAAAAAAAGGAACTAATAAAAGAAGGGCTTTAGAATTAATTGATATTGATGACATATGCAGCGACATGCCTAAAAAAGAAATTATTAATTTACCTATTATAGGAACCGTAACTGCCGGCTCCCCTATTTTAGCTGTTGAAAATATTGACGATACCCTGCCTATCTCAATTGATTTTGTAGGTAATAAGGAATCATATGTTTTAAAGGTAAAGGGTGACAGCATGATTGAGGCAGGAATTTTGCACGGTGATTTTGTAATAGTTAATTCTCAGCATAATGCCAAGAACGGTGATATTGTTGTTGCATTAATTGGCGACGAAGCAACTGTTAAAACATTTTATAAAGAAAAAGACCACATTCGTCTGCAGCCTCAAAACAGTGCCATGGATCCTATATTAATAAAAGAGCCTTACATACTGGGAGTTGTAAAGGCTGTTGTAAGAAAATATTAAGAAAAATTAAAGCAGTCCACGGTAATCTTAAATCCCGATAGATTGCTTTTTTTATGACAACACCCCCGTCCCCTTGTCATTCCTCTGTTACAGGAACATCTATAATTATCTTTTTACAATCTATACAATAATATGCCTTTACCGTTGAACCGGAAAAAACGTTTAATTCAGCTAAAATAACAGAATTTGGACTTCTATCCGATCTAAAAATACGCCCCATTCGCCCTTTATTTTCACCTTCGGGTGTCCAGCTTAACAAATTATCAGCCTCAATAGCCCCTAATTGCATTTTTTTATTACAATAAGGACATTCCATAAAATTACCCCCTGTCATATGTTATTTTTTATTTCTTCGAATTCCATCATCTTCTCAAGGGAGAGCATTACTCCTAATTTTACATGGTCGTAGAACAGGCCCCCCTGGATGTAGGCAATGTATGGTGTTCTCATAGGTGCATCTGCGCTAAGCTCGATGGACGAGCCGGAAACAAATGCTCCCGAAGCCATTATTACCTGATTTGTGTAGCCGGGCATATCCCATGGTATTGGAGATACATGACCGTCTACAGGAGATGCAGCCTGTACAGCTTCGCAAATTTTAATTACCATATCTTTATTGTTAAATTTAATTGCCTGAATTATATCGCTTCTGTCTTCTTCTATTGTAGGAGTTATTTCAAATCCAAAAGAATTGTAAACTGCACCAAACAACAGTGCTCCTTTTACTGCCTCGCTTACAATATGAGGTGCGAAAAACAAACCCTGCAGCGTATTTCTTGTAGTTCCGAATGTAAGTCCGATTTCTTTACCTACTCCGGGAGCTGTCAGACGATTGGCAATTCTGTCAATTATAACTTTTTTGCCTGCTACATATCCACCGGACAAAGCGATTCCGCCGCCCGGATTTTTAATAAGCGAGCCTACCACCACATCTGCTCCAATATCTGAAGGCTCTAATTCATGCACAAATTCACCGTAGCAATTATCAACCATAATATAAATATTTGGATATATTTCGCGAATTTTTTCAATAGCATTTTTTATTTTTTCAATTGTCAGAGCTGGCCTGAAGCTGTAGCCTGTTGAACGCTGAATCATTAAGAGCTTTGTTTTCATTGAAACTTCTTTTATTGCACTTTCCCAGTCTATGTCATTATTGTATAGAGGAACTTCCTTATAAATTATACCTGCTTCTCTTAAATTGCAAGGTTCATTTCCTTCTTCACCTAAGACTGTAAGCAAAGTATCGTAAGGTCGTCCGGAAATGGATATGACTTCATCCCCATGCTGCAATATACCCGATAAGGTTAAATACAGCGCATGGGTTCCTGAAGCAATGGAAGGTCTTACTAATGCATCTTCAGTATTAAATACGGATGCATATATTTTTTCAACCTTTTCTCTTCCAACATCATCATAGCCGTAGCCTGTATTCCAGTAAAAGTTTGTATAATCAAGCCTGTGCTCCTGCATTGCATGGATAACCTTATATTGATTATATTCTCTGATTTTGTCTATCTTTTCAAAATTTTTCTGTTTAATTTCTTTTTCAATTTTCATTACATAATTATAAACAGCTTCGCTTACGCCAAACTGTTTACATAATTTATTTTCTGTTAACATTATTGCTCCTCTTGCTCACCTAAAAATAATTTCACCTGTTTAAAAGGCAGAATTGATGTAATTGCATGTTTGTAAATTAACTGCTGACCTTTGTCTGTTTCGATAAAAATTACATAATTGTCAAAACCTAAGACAGTGCCCGTCAGTTTAAAACTGTTGTTTAGATAAACTGTAATTGTTATTTTTTCTCTTCTTACTTTGTTCAAAAAAGAATCTTGTAAATTAATAATAATCATCCCCTTCCGTATTTAATAAAATTTCTTTATGTAGATTATTTAATGAATAGTTCAAAAACTACGATTTTGTCATTCTGAACGCAGTGAAGAATCTATAATATTCAAAACATGAGATTCTTCGGGCTAGCCCTCAGAATAACGATTAATAAAAGCTATCTTATTGAGTTTATATAGTCTAATATATCATTTATAGTGTTGTCGGTTTCTTCCAAATTATCCATGCTGAACCATTTAATACTTTTATCCTTTAGAAACCATGTATATTGTCTTTTGGCAAATCTTCTTGTATTTTGTTTTAAAATACTGACAGCTTCCTCATAGTCCGTACTACCTTCAAGATGCTCAATAATTTCCTTATATCCTATTCCCCTCATGGATACTAAATTCTTGTTATATCCTTTTTCAATAAGTGAGCGAACCTCATCAACAAGACCCTCCGACAACATTTCATCCACTCTTTGATTAATTCTTTCGTAGAGAACTTTTCTCTCCATTGAAAGCCCAATCAGTATGCAGTCATATTTATTGCTTTCTTTTCTGATATCTGTGTTTAGCTCGGAAAATTTCATTCCGGTAATATCATACACTTCCAAAGCTCTAATAACTCTCTTCACATTGTTTTTATGAATCTTTCCGGCAGCCTTTGGGTCAATTCTCATTAATTTATCATACAGAGCATCTTCTCCATGCTCCTTATAATAATAAGTGTAGTATTCTCTTATTTTTTTATTGGACTTGGCATTACCAAAGTCTAAATCATATATCAGAGAATTTACATATAGGCCGCTTCCACCTACAATTACAGGGATTTTATTTTCACCCGAAAGTCTGTCAATTATTTTTTCAGCATCATATTTAAATTCTGACACTGAATACTCTTCATCAGGACTTACAATATCAATCATGTGATGAATGATGCCCTGTTTTTCATCCTCGGCGATTTTTGCAGTTCCAATGTCCATCCCTTTGTATATCTGCATCGAATCCGCTGATATAATTTCAGTATTTAACTTCTTTGCAAGCTCTACCGATACATATGTTTTGCCAACAGCCGTAGGTCCTACAATCACAATTATTTTGTTCATTTAACTTTCCTATCTTTGAATTCTTTCAAACATTTTTTCAATTTCATACCTTGTCATTTTAATAATTACAGGCCTTCCGTGTGGACAAGTGTACGGGTTATCAGTCATCCCAAGGTCAGTTAATAAAGCTCTTACTTCAGACATATGAAGCTTATCACCGGACTTCACAGACTTGACGCATGCCTCTTTAATTATCTTTTCCAAAACAAAATCTATATTTGACTTTGTTACTTCTTTTAAGGAATCAAGGATTGAATAAAATACATCCTTTAAATTTGAATCCTTAAATATGGTTGGTATGTTATTTATCAGTATAGCATTATTTCCAAAGTTTTCAATGGAAATTCCCAAATAATCAAATATTTCCATACGAGACATTGCTGTCTCATAATCATCATAGGATAAATTAATAACTTCCGGTACTATTTCCTGTATTAAAATTTCTCTTGCATTATACTGTTTTAAAAACTTCTCATAGTTAATTCTTTCATGTGCAGCATGCTGGTCAATCATAAACATACAAGTTTTTTCTAAGTTTTCACAAATTATATATGTATCCATCACTATGCCAATAACGGAGAGTTCAGGCAGCTTATCATCACCTGTTTCTGTCTTTATAAATGTTTCCTGCTCAAACTTTAATTTTTCATAAGACTTTGGAGACTCCATTAAGGGCATATCCTTTTCTTCTTCAATAGCTTCTTCGAATATATTTCTTTGAATATCTTTTTCAGACAACCGCTCTATAGAATGACCAACTTCTGTAATCCTTAAATTTTCTATTTTCTCCGTGAATTTCTTATCAAGTTCATCTAAATTATGTAAATCCTCTAAACTATCCACGGCGTTTGCTCTATCCTGTTTTCCGATACCTCTGTCATATATTTCCGGTCTATATATATTTTTTGAAGACTCATTCAAAATTGTCTCTTTTTTTACTTCCTTCATAATATTGATGGAGTGCAAAGCTGAATAAATAGCCCTCTTTATTTCATTTAATACTATTTCTTCATTTTGAAACCTTACTTCCGTCTTTGCAGGATGAACATTTACATCAACCAATGCGGGAGATATATCAATTTTTAGAAAGCATGCAGGATATTTATTTTTAGGAAGAAATGTGTTGTATGCTGCTTCAACGAAATAACTCATCCTTTTATGCTTTATAACTCTTCCGTTAACAAATACAATCTGTTGCTTGCGGTTTCCCCTGTAATAGTTTAGATTTGTTGTATAGCCCGTAATGCTTACAATATCACTCTCATAATCTACCTTTATTAGTGAATTGTAAAGGTCTTTTTCATACAGGCTTGAAATGGTATTTATAAAATTATTTGTCTTGGGAGTTCTGAATGCAACATTGTTATTATTTATGTATTTAAATGAAATATACTCCTTGCTTAGAGCCAAGGATACAACAATTTCATTAATATTTGAGCTTTCGGAAATATCGCTTTTTAAAAACTTTTTCCTGGCAGGCACATTGTAAAAAAGGTCAGTAACAGTTATTGTTGTACCTACCGGACAGCCCACGTCTTCCTTTGAAGTGATTTCTCCGCCGTTAATTGTCATTTTAATTCCGTAGATATCATCATTGGTCCTTGTTATAACCTCAACCTTAGACACAGCAGTAATGCTTGCCAAGGCTTCGCCCCTAAATCCCAATGTAAAAAGAGAATTCAAATCATCAGAAGAAGAAATCTTGCTGGTGTAATGCCTTTTAAATGCACCTTCTACCTGATCTTTTTCAATGCCATTTCCGTTATCGGTTATACGGATTAAGCTTTTGCCGCCGTTTTTAATTTCAACGGTTATTTCATCAGCACCGGCATCTATTGAATTTTCCACTAATTCCTTTACAATTGACTTTGGGCTTTCAATAACCTCTCCTGCAGCAATTTTATTAATGGTTTCATTGTCCAATAAATGTATTACAGACATATGCCTACATTCCTTTCGTTTTGAATCCAAAATATTTGTCAATGCTATAAATACACGTAAGAGTTATTCTGAACGAAGTGAAGAATCTCATAAAAGATGGGATCGCGCAGTCTCATTCGCCAATTTATTTGCTCCTTACGTCGCATAAATTGGGAATTCGTTGCGAATGACCTACCATCCATTTGTCAGAAAAAACACTCTGACAAATGGGGTTAGGGCATCTTTCGCTTACACTCAGGATGACAAAGCATAACGCGTTTCTTGACATACAGCTAAATCTGTTTGGCTTTTTCAATTATATCATTAAGCAATTTAAATGATTGCATAGGTGTTACATTTTCAATATCGATGTTTTTAATATTTTCAGTTAATTCCTTGTATTCCTTGCTTTTACCCTTTTCCTCAGGATCAGGCTGGAACATGGAAACCTGGAAATTATCATTCACTCTGTTTTTCTTCTTGGCAAATGGCTTATTTATGTCGCTTTCATCAAGCTGCTTTAAGATTTCTTTCGCTCTTCCAACTACATCTTCCGGAAGCCCTGCCAAATTTGCTACCTGGATTCCATAGCTTCTGTCTATGCTGCCTTCTGTAATTTTTCTTAAAAATGTTATTTTATCATTTTCTTCTTTTATTAATATCTTATAGTTTTTAACGCTTTTAAGCTTACTTTCAAGCTCAGATAATTCATGATAATGAGTTGCAAAAAGTGTTTTTGCCTTAATTTTTTTTGTAATATATTCCACAACGCTCCAAGCAATGCTTAAGCCGTCATAGGTGCTTGTACCTCTTCCGATTTCATCTAATATCAATAGACTTTCAGAAGTAGCATTCTGCAATATATTTGAAACCTCGCTCATTTCAACCATGAAAGTACTTTGTCCCTGTGACAGGTCATCTGATGCGCCAACCCGGGTAAATATTTTGTCAACAACACAAATTTCAGCCTCTTTAGCAGGAACAAAGCTGCCTATATGAGCCAATAGTGCAATTAAGGCAACCTGCCTCATATATGTTGATTTACCCGCCATATTAGGGCCTGTAATAATTGACATGCGGTATTCTTTGTTGTCTATGTATGTGTCATTTGGAACAAACATCTCGTTTTTCATTATTCTTTCAATAACGGGGTGCCTGCCGTCTGTTATGCTTATATACCCTTTATTATTCATTTCAGGCCGCACATAATTATTCTTAACAGCAGCAATCGAAAGTGAATTAATCGTGTCAATTACCGCAATATTATAAGCTGTTTCTTGAATACGCTTTACATGGCTGCTTATGATTTCTCTTATTTCCAAAAACAACTCATATTCCAATTTCATTACCTGTTCATCGGCATTTAAAATTTTAGCTTCCATTTCCTTAAGTTCAGGGGTTACATATCTTTCACAGTTCGCCAAAGTTTGTTTTCGTATGTAATGTTCGGGAACATCCTCAAAATATGATTTAGTTACTTCCAAATAGTAGCCGAAAACCTTGTTAAAACCGATTTTTAAATTCTTAATGCCCGTTGCATCTCTTTCCTTTGTTTGAAGGTTAGAAATCCAATTCTTGCCGTTTACGGTGATTTTTCTTAACTCATCCAACTCTTCATTATAGCCTTCCTTTATTATTCCGCCTTCTTTAATTGATACAGGAGGCTCATCCTCAATTGATGTGTTAATTAAATCATAGATATCCTTAAGTTCATCAAATCTCGAATAAATGCCGGCAAACATTTCAGAAGATAGTTCTGATAATTCAGCCTTTAAATCCGGCAAATTTGAAAGAGACTGCTTTAAAGAATTTAGCTCCCTTCCGTTGCAGTTTCCGTATACAATTCGGCTTATAAGTCTTTCAATATCATAAACACTTTTCAAATATTCTTTAATATTATTAGATGTTATTACATTCTCATATAATTCTTCTACTGCATCTTGTCTTAAATTAATATGCTTAATATTTTTAAGGGGCTCTTCAATCCATTTTTTTAAAAGTCTTCCCCCCATGGCAGTTATAGTGTTGTCTATAATATGATACAGTGTACCGGGTCCCTTTTTCCCTCGTATTGTTTCAATAAGCTCCAAATTCTTTCTTGTGCTGCTGTCAAGCTGCAGATATTCCCCCACCGTGTAAAAATGAAGCTTATTAATATGCTCAAGGGAGGTTTTTTGTGTTTCATTTAAATACTTTAAAAGCATCCCAAGGGACATTACTGCATGAAAATTATCCTTAAGCCCGAATGGCTCCAATGATACAACCTTAAAATGCTTCAATACTATATTCTTGTAGTCATCAAGGCTTAAAATATCACTTAAATTTATCAGCGAATCTATCGTTTCATTACCGGTAAGTTTATTGGAAATAATTTCAGAAGGGGATATTTTGTTGATTTCTTCTATTAACAGCTCATTAGAATTGTTTTTTAAAAAATCACTTAATGATATATTTTCCGTTACAAACAGTTCACCCGTTGAAATATCCACATAGGACATGCCGAATCCCTTGTCCATATAAATGCAGCACAAATAATTATTGCTTTTTTCATCAAGCATTCCTTGGTCAATTATTGTCCCCGGAGTGATTACTCTTATAACATCACGCTTTACGATTCCTTTGGCGACGGAAGGGTCTTCAAGCTGCTCGCAGATTGCTACCTTGTAGCCGTTTTCAATAAGCTTGGAAATATATCCGTCTACAGCATGATGCGGAACACCGCACATGGGAGCTCTTTCTTCCTGACCGCAGTCTCTTCCTGTGAGGGCAATTTCTAATACCTTTGATGCAGTAATTGCATCATTAAAAAACATTTCATAAAAATCACCAAGCCTGTACAAAAGAATGCAGTCTTGGTATTGCTCTTTTATTGAAAAATACTGCTCCATCATAGGTGTATATTTCGTCATTCTAAACCCCCTATTCCGTCATCAAGCTGACAAAATTTTTATTACTCCACTATTATACCTTCTGTGTGGAAGGTTTTTACATTCGTAATTCTTACATTTACTATTTCACCAATCAGCTCACTGCTTCCCTTAAAATGAACCAACCTGAAATGCTCAGTCCTGCCTGTTAATTTACCATTCTCAGCAGATTCGACCAATACGGGAAACACCTTGCCAATGCATTGTTCATTTTTACATAGTACTATAGGATATAAAACATCCAAAAGCCTGTCAAAACGTTCATGTTTTACATCAACAGGCACCTGGTCTTCCATTGTGGCAGCCTTTGTTCCTTCTCTTACCGAATAAAGGAAAGTAAAAGCAGAATCATACTGAACCCTTTTAACAATATCTATGGTCTCCAAGAAATCTTCCTCAGTTTCACCGGGGAATCCAACAATTATATCTGTTGTTATTGCAATATCAGGGACTGCTTTTTTTAGTTTTTCAACCAAGTTTAAATAGTGCTCCTTTGTATATTTACGGTTCATTCGGCGAAGAACTTCATTGCTTCCTGCCTGTACCGGCAAATGCACATGTTTGCACACCTTGTCACATTCTTTAATTGCCTTTATCAAGTCATCTGTTAAATCCTTAGGATGAGAAGTCATAAAACGAATGCGCT
>ENA-UOOH01003865-UOOH01003865.1-fermentation-metagenome-genome-assembly--contig:-NODE-3865-length-10911-cov-10.025884_pt1 | contig 10911 bp, 8 predicted proteins | sample MGYA00245778_ERZ724025 | MGnify/ENA primary metagenome ERZ724025 (study PRJEB28704, sample SAMN03018313) | fermentation metagenome | biome: anthropogenic terrestrial biome; feature: soil; material... | reverse complement strand
GGCACGATTGAGGAATGCACACTTGAGCAAACTCTGGTTAAAGCATATGATGCATTTTACCCGGCAGTTGGCAGTCCAGCAATTAAATCCTTCCTTTCGGCTAAAGCAGATGCTATTGGCCTTGAAAATCCGAAAGCATACAGCGACTGGATTTGTAAAAACATTGAGGACAGAATCCTGAGACAGGTAAGAGTTCTGTCGGAAAATCCTCAAATGGCGGATAACTTTGGAGACCAGCAGGCGGCTCTGGCACTTGCGGCGGTTGTACTTGACAACCCATCAGAAACAACCGGGTGGCTGGATTTTGTTTTCAATGATATACTGCCTGCCATCGTGAATAGAACAGATCGTGACGGGATGGGCAATGAAACATCGTTGAGCAGCAACAGGCAATTTGTCGATAAGGTCGGACTGATAGCTGATGCTCTTGACGGATATGCAAATTACACCAAAGTAAATTTATATCAGAATCCGGCATTTATTAAAATGTTAACCGCTTATTATCCAATGATGGCAGCAGGAAAATATACAATACAACCAGGCGAATCAGGCTCGACGGGAGTGCCGGAGTTCATAGACAGCCTTGAAGCTACGGCAAAGTGCTTCGAAGAGACCGGAGATCCTGTATTTGCACAGCTTACATACTATCTGAATAATAATTCTGCCAGTGGCTTGCACTATTGCATATTTACGAATAATCCCAACAGCCTTGCAGAATCTGTTATGAATGTTATCACTACGCATGGCGAACTTGAGCTTGACAGTACTGTATTATCAGGTTATGATCTCAGCATTCTGAGAGAAGGTATGGTGCCATCAAAGTTAGTATCTAACAGTATTTCCTTCAATGACATGACACAGCTGGGTTCCAATGTATATACCAAGTACTTCGCATCGAACGGTGCAACTCAGCTTGAAGCGACGGGAAACGGTTCATATGTGACATATGAATTCACGTTACCCGAGGATGGTGACTGTGTGTTAGCATTTACACCATATAAAGCATACAGCTACGGAATTTATGATATATATGTAGATGATACAAAAGTAGCAACATATGATTTTTATGGTTCAACCGGTGTAAACTCAGGTACTGTGGTTATTTCAGACAGTTTCTTTACAGCGGGAGCTCACACGTTGAAATTCGTATGTATAGGTAAGAATGCTTCTTCAACAAAGTACAAAATGGGTCTTTTAAGTTTCATAACAACACAGACTATAATTCGGGAGGATACCCGGAGGGATGTTTGGATGTATTACGGCAAAACAAATACATCGACCAGTCATCCGGATCAACTGAACCTGGGTATTCATGAGTATGGTCTTGACATGGCGCCTGATCTCGGGATATCCGGTCAGTTGGATGGCGGTTGGGCATCCTCTACGCTGAGCCATAACACGGTCGTTGTGGACAATTCTTCACAGCTGCCGGCAGATGGCGGAAGCCTGCTGCATTTTGACAACGCAGACAATGTACAGGTCATGGATGTTGAATCTGCTGATGCTTACGCGCAGACTGAAATGTACCGGCGCTCGGTTGTGACGGTCAAGGTCTCCGATAAGGATTCCTATAATGTGGACTTTTTCAGGGTGAAGGGCGGAACCGACCAGACCTACAGCTTCCACGGCACGGCGGGGACAGTTTCGACAGAAGGCCTGAATCTTGTAGCGCAGACTACCGGTGCGACCTATCAGTGGCTTGAAAACGAGAGGAAGGATGCAAATCCGTCCAGCAGCTTCAGTGTAGATTATGATATAACAGACGAGCTTAATGTTCTTGCGGAACAGAAGGATCTTCACCTGCGACTGACGATGCTCGGAGAGTATAACGATGTAACTGTCGCAACAGGTTATGCTCCAAATAATGGCGGTGTGCAGAGCATGGAGTATGTCCTAACTCATGCGAATACGACAGGCAGCAGCCTTGAATGTGTATTTACATCGGTAATTGAACCATATAAGGACTCAAGGTATATACAGTCGATAGAAGAAGCGGTGGTAACAAGAGACGGCGTTCCGGTTTCGGACATGGAAGCAAGGGCAGTCAGGGTCACTCTGGCAAGCGGACGTGTAGACTATATAGTAAGTGCACTTGACAATACGGTAATATACAATATTGACGGCAAGTTTGACTTCAGCGGTATAATTGGCGTATACAGCGAGATCGGCGGAATGGTTGTCACGAGCTATGTAAACGATGGAACGGTGATCGGAGACCAGGTATATGACGCCGGTGCGGTGACTGGTACGGTGACAGAATTTACAGGGGAGCTTACGTTTGAAAACCGGATATCGGTGGTACTGGACAGCGCTATAGATGCAAGCAGGCTTGCAGGCAAATGCATCTATGTAGAGAATGACGGCCTGGAGAACGGAGTATACCAGATAAAGGGTATTGTATCAGCGGAAGGAAACAATGTGACACTGGACCTTGGCACGACCTCCCTAATCAGGAGCTATGCGGATAGCGAGAACCTTGACGGCGGCTTTATCTACAATATTGCAGAAGGAAGCCGGTTTAGGATTCCACTTGGAAATATGATGACAATACAGTAGTAAGGAGGGGCTAAGCCCCTCCTTAGAGTAAATGGGGACGGTTCGTAAATTATGTTTCCAATCTTAAGCCGAACCATTGCCAAGCATTGACGGCGCCAGTGAAATGCATATCCGGTATGAACATAGTGTTGATTATACTTGTTACCCTGCCGATAGTAGTCATATATCCTTTCATACAGAAATACTTTGTAAAAGGTATTCTGGCAGGCAGCGTAAAGGGATAAAATATAACTAGGAGGCGGTTTTATGAAATTTAGTTTTTTGAAGGAAAAGATTACCCCGGACATCCCTGTGGCATTGGTCGGATTTTCATTTAGAAAACACATGGGAGAAGGCATACATGACGATACATATGCAAGCGTTGTTGTGATGCAGGCCAACGAACCTGTAATCATAATTGCGCTTGATGTATGCTATGGGAATTTGAGCTTCGCAAACGGGATTAAGGAAGCAATAAGAGAAAAATACGGCTTATCCCGGGATAAGATCATTATCAACTACTCCCATACGCATTCCGCCGTTGCCGTAATGGGCGATGCCGCGGGAGGTCAGGGCATTTGGAATGAAGAGGATTATGCGGAGAAAATCCGGTATTCCAACATGGTAAAGGGCAAGATCTTGGGGATGATTGAGGAAGGATTCGCAAACCTGACGGAGGGCGATATCTATATCTGCAAAGGTGAATCAACCTTCGGTGTCAGCAGACGCTATCCCTCAGAGGAAGGTATCCTTTGGAAACCATATTTTAATGAAGATTGCATGGACAAAGATTTGTTCCTGCTGAAATTCGTCGACAGGGACGGCAGAATGCGCGGGCTTATATATAATTACGCATGCCACCCTACCGCGATGGGTTCTAACAATTATATAGTGTCAGCGGATTTCCCCGGAGTGGTGAGAAGAATTCTAGAAGAGGAAAATCCCGGCATGTCGGTTGTATTCCTTCAGGGTTGTGGCGCGGATATAAAGCCATATATTTCAGCTGACAACGGCAATTTCAGGGGATGTACCTTTGATGAGCTGGAGCAGGCAGGCAGGAGGCTGGTAAATGAAATTACACAATACATCAGTCAGCCTGAATGGCGCAGGATTAATGCGAAATTCAGAACAGGCTTCAGCGAAGTCAAGTTATATACCGAGGTCTGGGATGAGGCAAAATGGCAAACCGTGCTTGATGATCCGAAAGAACCACATTACAGGAAGAAATCCATAGAGAAGCTGTTAATCGACATAAAAGAAAACAAAGTAAAGAATTACCTGCCGTTTTATATGTCATTTCTGAGGCTTGATGAGAAAACATGCTTTATTTGCATGGAAAATGAGGTAGTTACGGATATAGGAAAGGAAATAAAGAGCCTGTTTGAAGAAGATGTTATAACGCTCGGTTACTCCAACAGCAGGGTTTGCTATATCCCGACAAAAAAGATCATACAGGACGGCGGTTACGAGGGTGAATCATTCAAGGCGGCACGGCTTTCAGGGCCTTTTGTTCCCGAAATTGAAGACATAATTGTCGGAAGGGCGGCATTGATGGTAAGATCGTAGTCTGGCAGAATTTTGGTGAAGACAAATAATCCTGTAAAAAATACTGGTTAACATAATATTACAAACTTTTGGCAAGAAGGTTCCGAAGAATATCTCTTTGGAGCTTTCTTGCATTACCAATGAAGAAGTCTTAAAAGAAGTGCGACATCGCTACCTCACTTCTTTGGTTTAATTTTAACCGACGTCAGCAGTTTATAGTCATTCAAATCAGTATCAGTGTTAATTCGAAACATCATCCACTTACCCATTTTCATATAGTCCTGTGCATTATCATATTGTTCACGCATTTCAGGTGATAATTCGTTCCGCAGTTTCTCCATTTCCGCTTCATACTTATAGCTGATGACCATGAACACCGAAAAAGAGCACTACTAGAATGGAGCGACAAAATGTCGCCCCATCCGTTCTTATAGCCTTCATAACCGTTTTCCGAAATAAATATCCGGTTTTCCTACTCCATTTGCATCAGGCATAACCCCGATAATCCTATATCCGAGCTTTAGGTAAAAACCTGATTGATGCGTACCGGGAGAAAAGTTCATTATTTTCCCTGATAAATCATCATACAAATCAACATTTGCAAAGGATGTTTCGCCGTCACCTATTTCATCATCAGCACCTAAATGTATTGTCAAACCACCTTGCCTTCTTGCTTCATCTTCAAGAGCTGTTACAATCGCTCTACCAACACCTTGGTTTCTCTTATCGCTGCGAACAGCCAAAGGATGTAATTCGAAGACATTTCCATTATACACTGGAGCAAGTATACCGCCCCAACCGATCACAATTTCGTTTTCAACAGCAACGAGCAGGGTGTTTTCCGGGATCAATCGCTCCTTTATTTCATCAATAGCGTCTTGAAGTGTTGGCCAACCAATTGGCAGGCTGTCAGTTAATATTTGTGCTGCTTGCATTATCTGTGTCTTACTTACTTTAGTCATATTAATAATGTTCATTAAATTTCCTCCGAAATTATTATTTTTTTATGGAATCAAACAAATCCGGAGGACTTCGTGCCTTTGCTTTAATCGCGACTTAACAAGGATATCTGATGTAAAGCATCATTTCCACCTCGATTCATTAGTTCTCATGTCAGACGGAGTAGCGGACTAACCGGTTTAGTTATATAGTGATCAAGCTCTCCGTTGAAGAATTTTTTTCTTAAATACTCTGAATTTTGAAATATATTTACTTGTATATATTACAGCTATTATAAGCATTCCAAACGATATGCCTGCGCAAAAGGATGCAATGCTTTCAGTAATTCCGCTATCAGCCAAATCCATTGCTTCCAAAGCTATAAAAATAATAAAACTCACTACACCAACCCAGGAAAAAAAATGTAGTTTTTTCATCAGTTTCATTTTCTCATCATTACTATAATCAGCAACCTTTAACACAGTTTCTTTTAAGTCTTGATTCATTTTCTCACTTTTCCTTTCTCCATCCAGCAATTCTCTAATATCCACGTTATAATAATCCGACAGTTCAATAATGACATCCAAATCCGGCATATTCGAACCAGTTTCCCATCTGGATACAGTTCTATTGGAAACACTCATTGCTTCCGCCAATTGCTCCTGGGTGATATTTTTCTCCCTACGAAGCTCCTTCAAAAATGCTCCTACCTTTTTCTGATCCATTGAATGTTCCTCCTTTCACCTTCAGATTACTATAAGTGGTTAAAGACTAACACGACACAAAGCGAGAAATGCCGTTAATTCCGTAGTTAGACATATGTTGTCTATTAGATAATCCCTCGAATAATTAATATAACGAGGCTAAGATGGACCCCCGCCCCACCGCAAAAAACGGGTCTAAGCAATTTCTTCCGTTAATATTACATTCCTGCAGTCTTAGCCTAAGCCCGAGTCATTAAGACCACCGTTTCCACACCTAATCAAATTCCCTCTTAATAATCTTTCGTTTACTTCCCAAAGCGCTGTCTTCTGGTCATGGAAAAAGACTAATTTATAGGCTTCTTCATAGGTAAGCCATCTATATTCTTTATGTTCATCGGAAATTCTAATTACACCGTTAAAAGGCATAGCGAAAAAATGCATTGGTACTACAACAATGTCCCTACCCCATATTGCTTGAACCTGCTTGTGAAATATGCTGGCTGGCAGATAACTTTCAGTAACTAAGCGATATAGTGGCAACATTTCGCTGATTCCGGCCTCTTCTAACAATTCTCTTCTCGCACCTGATTCAATCGTTTCACCTTCTTCAACTCCGCCGCATATACCTTGCCACCATAGTTCATTATCTGCTCTTTGGAAAATTACAAACTCATAATAACCATTTAAATTCTTTCGATACAAATAGATATGAACTTGTATGGGCTGTCTGGACATGAAATACACCTCCATCTAGTAGGGGTTATTCAATGAGCGCTTGCGCGAATTGCGTGCCAAAACGTGGGCGCTGAAAGCGCCTTCCTTGCACGTTTTGTGTGCAACGCACCGCGAGCATTTTATCAAATGCCCTTCAGTGGGGGATTGTACCCACCACTGAAGCAGAAATCGGTTTATCCCCCGCCTATAGAAACAGGGGTCTTAGGGTATTTGATAAAATCTTTCCGCGGCATTACTAATGAAAATGTTATGGATTATACTCATTATTTTGTTAATCAATATATGATCAATTATATCAATTTGGTATAAGTAATCAACGTACATTTGCATCTGTTTACTGTAATATACCATAGTAGTATCTTGGCAGCGGGATGAAAAACAACTGTGGCTGCTTATAAAAACAGAGAATCAACTAAAAATATCAGAGTTGATTGAAAAGGAGCCGGGAAACGTGCAGCAATAAACCACAATTGGTAATTATACTATATTTATCCATATAATTATGGATTCCAATGATAACCTTGCTCCTTGAAAATGCTCTATAAAGAGGGGTGTTTTCACTATCCTGAGCGGATAGCAGAAACACCCCTCTTATTAAAACTGTCAAGTGGAATTTTTGTTCCATTCTCTATCTGACTGACAATTTCAAATATTGAGCTATTAAAACAGATGCGTAAGTAGCAACCCCCTGACTGGATTTTTTAATTCTTTTATTTTTTATTTCCATTATTAGTAGCACCCTGCTCATCTTTACCATTCTTATCTGGCTCTTCTTGCTCTTTATCCTCTTGTTCCTGAGAATGGGCTTTCAGTTCATTGGATTCTTCTCTCATTTCTTTTGCTGCTTTCTTTTCCTGCTCTTTCTTTAACTCTTCCGCAGCCTTCTTTTCTTGCTCCTTTTTAATCTCTTCCGCAGCCTTCTTTTCTTGCTCCTTTTTAATCTCTTCAGCAGCTTTCTTTTCTTGCTCTTTCTTCATCTCTTCCGCAGCTTTCCTCTCCTGCTCTTTCTTCATCTCCTCTGAAGCCTTCTTTTCTTGCTCTTTCTTCACCTCTTCCGCAGCTTTCCTCTCCTGCTCTTTCTTCATCTCTTCCGAAGCCTTCTTTTCTTGCTCTTTCTTCATCTCTTCCGCAGCTTTCTTTTCCTGCTCTTTCTTCATCTCTTCCGATGCTTTCTTTTCCTGCTCTTTCTTCATCTCTTCTGAAGCTTTCCTCTCCTGCTCTTTCTTCATCTCTTCTGAAGCCTTCTTCTCCTGCTCTTTCCTCATCTCTTCTGAAGCCTTCTTCTCCTGCTCTTTCTTTAACTCCTCGGCTTTCTTTTCTTCTTCCCTTTTTAATTCATCAGCATCATTCCTTTTTCTTTCAGAATAATCTTTTATTTTCTCAGCTTCTGCAATAGCTTCATCTTTTTGCTTTTCAGCCTCTTCTTTCAATTCTTCTGCCTGCTTTTCAGCCTCGTTCATGAGAACTTCCGCCTGCTTTCTAAGTTCTTCCGCCTGAGCTTTTACAAGAGATTTTTCTGCTTCCGTCATGCCTGCTGTATTTTTAATCAATGCTTGTGCTTGTTCCCTTAATTCTTCCGCTTTTACCTTAGCTTCTTTCTTGATAGTTTCCGCCTGTTTTTTAACTTCTTCAAAATTAGCTTTTGCTTCAGTTTTTGTTGCTTCGAACTGAATTCGCGCTGCATCGGTAATGCGCTTATATTCCTCTTTAGCGATATCTTCTATATTTTTAATAGTATCTTTTTGATTTTCATCTAACTCTGTGTCCATGTCGTCGACATTGAGTTCTCCAATAATTTCATGTGCTCTTAACATGATGTCAGATACTTTTAAATCCTTAAGTTGTTCAACCGTAGCAGTAGGATCTAATGCCTGCAGCGATTTAATTATTTTAAATTTACCTGGAGATATACCAAGTGATTTTGCTTCCGTTCTCATAGAAAGATCTGAGCAGTCCTTATAAACAATAACAGACAAATCGTTATCATATACTGAATCTGTAACAGACTGCTCAGTTAAGTCCTGCAGATCAACTGCTTTATTTTCATCATTTGATTGTGTTGTAATTGAGATAATAGTTGAACCATCATCTTTTATAAAATTTTTCTCCTTGGCTGCATATACAAGCTTTTCCACAACATCAGATATTTTATTATTAATAATGTCCTGATCTTCAAGAATAGCTTTTCCATCTTCATTAATGCCTTCAACGCTAACAACTTTATTAAATACATTGATACCAAGTTCAACGCTTGGATTTATATCAAGGCATATATATGCAACAGGCGTTTTAAAATATGTATAGCCTCCAATAAAAGCACAGATTACCAAAACTGCTGCCAAAGAAGCAACTACTATCTTTTTCATATATCTACCACTCCTTTTTTTAAAATGTAAAAGTTTTTCATCGGATTGATTTTCAAGAGCCGCATTTAAATAGCACTTAGTTTTTTTGATAAGATCATCTTCAGCCTTAATTTTTTTTAGAGCAGACTTAAAATATGTATTCATATTCGGAACCTCCAAGCTTATGTTTTAGCAAATTTCTTGCTCTGTGCAGATTAGAATAAACAGTATTTATCTTTTGATTTAATAATTTGGCTATCTCGTTGGCAGTATAGTCCTCATAATAAAATAGATAAATAACATCTTTATATTTTGAAGGAAGAGATAAAACAGCATGCATTACTTCACTTTCCATTTCATCCTTGTACACCAGCTCCATATCTTTTATTGATTCAACATTTCTATACCAATAACTTTTACATAAATCCTTACACTTATTAATTGTAATCCTGCAAAGCCACGCTTTTTCATGCTCATCATTTTCGAAAGTGAAATTAGCCTGTAAAAGCTTTAAAAACACTTCCTGGAATACATCTTCAACATCTTCTTGATTATGTAAGTACATGAAACAAATTCTGCGAACCATATCAGAGTATTTTCGGAGAGCATTTGTAACTTCACAGTTGGTACCACCTGATGCTTTATTCATTGCTTTTTCTCCCTTCAGTTATAATACGATTGAGCTCTTCAAATCCTTGCAAAAAACTAAAAAAGATAGAAAGTTTCCTTTCAGGACACTTGTTGAGGTGTGGAAGATACCTTCTAATGGTTATATGTTAAAATAACGGAAGAAATTGTTTAGATCCGTTTTTTGCGAAGCAAAATAACGTTTCAACACACCCAGGTTGCATGGGCGAGCAGCAAACGAAGTTTGCGACCAGCCATTTCAACGAAGCTGGTCGCAGGCAGAGCCTGGCTGGTCGCAGGCAGAGCCTGCTGCTCGCCCATGCATCCGGTCTGCTCGCCCATGCATCCTAGGCGGGAGTAAAGGATTTTGCTTGCAAAATCCAGCTAGCCCGGAGCGTACCAAAGGAGCGTACCTAAGGAGCGTACCAACCGGAACGCTCCCCTAGGAAGGATAACCCCAGCCACCGGAACACTCCCCCAAGAAGGATATCCCCAGTCACTGGAACGCTCCGATTGAACGACCCGTAATTTTTTGACTCGCCGCCTGTTGTGTGAAATAGGTACCTGCCACCAGGCATTTTTCAACCAGAATGGTTGAAAATATGCGAAGAGGTGGGGACCCATCTTAGCCTCGTTATAAGTATACTACAACCTTGATATTGATGGCTGCATTTGCCCTCATAAAACCTTAATAACTATTTTTCCCAGACTGAAAAATACCCGGGGAATGCTTTATGATATACATCCTGGTACTTCTTCGAAAAATTATTTGTCAGCAAAGCTATAGCCTGTACCAACCTTAGTTAGAATGAAACGAGGGTTTGCAGTATCTCTTTCAATTTCCCGTCGCAGGCTTGTATGAACACCCTTAGGCTCTTAGCACCCCCCCACCTACACTTTAACTGTCGTGAATAAGGTAGTTTTGAGGTGAGGGTTTTATGGTTTATTGATGATAAAAAAGTATCATTAAAAACGTCGAGTGCATTGTAATATGTTGTGATATAATCAAAATACTTCATGAGGTATATTAATTAAGACGGGTGATGCGATGGATAATTTTATTGTAGTAGGGTCAGTAGTTGTATTCGTAGAAAACCGGCTCATATCAGGCTTTGAATATGCAGAGCTTGAAAAAGCAACCGGGTTTTCACTTTCTCACATTCGCTCTCTTTTTGTTAAATTTACAGGTAAACCTCTTGCGCGTTACATATTAAACCGAAGAATTGCGCACGCAGCTTTTGATATCATTCATAGCGAAGAAAGCATCTTAAATATCTCTGCAAAATATGGCTTCAATAACCCTGATACATTTACTCGTGCATTCAATCGTATCACAGGATATACACCGCAAAATTTCCGGAAGCAAAGATGTGTGGTCGGCCGCATAAAGCTTTGCGCAGGTGTTTATGGTGTTTCAGAAAGGATGGAGGAGACAATGAATAACGAAAAAACAACTACAGAAGGAAGCACAATATTATATG
>ENA-UOOH01003864-UOOH01003864.1-fermentation-metagenome-genome-assembly--contig:-NODE-3864-length-10911-cov-11.127948_pt1 | contig 10911 bp, 8 predicted proteins | sample MGYA00245778_ERZ724025 | MGnify/ENA primary metagenome ERZ724025 (study PRJEB28704, sample SAMN03018313) | fermentation metagenome | biome: anthropogenic terrestrial biome; feature: soil; material... | reverse complement strand
AACCATAAGGCGAAACTAAGGGTAAAACCATTAAAAATGTCCATTAAGCCTAATTCTGTATACTCTTTTTCTTGATACAACAAGGCAAGTTTTGGCTATTTTAAATAAATAATGTACATTTGCAGGTTAATTGATAATCTTTATAAAAAATAATGTATAACGAACAATACAGGCCTAACAGATTTAATCTCTTACCTCCTATTTGTAAGAATTTGCTAATTATTAATGTTTTAATGTTCCTTTCAACCTATGTTCTTAAGATGAGAGGAATTAACCTTGAGGATTATCTTGGACTTCATTTCTTTATGGCTGATAGTCATCATTATTGGCAGTATATTACCTACTCTTTTATGCATGCGAATTTCAATCATCTCTTCTTTAATATGTTTGCAATTTGGATGTTTGGTTACACTCTTGAGAATATTTGGGGTGCTAAGCGATTTATTTTCTTTTGTTTTACAGCTGCCTTAGGTGCTGCAATCACTCAACAGATTACCTATTATTTTATTTATAGAGATATTGCACATGGTGCTTATGAATTTATTAATACCGGTGTTCAAACAATTCCTTACATGGATTATCTCAACCAGATTAATACAGTTGGAGCTTCCGGTATTGTTTTTGGACTGCTTCTTGCCTTTGGAATGATGTTTCCAAATACCTATATTTATCTATATTTCCTTTTACCAATAAAAACTAAGTGGTTTGTTATAGGGTATATAATTATAGAGCTGTTTTTTGGAATTATTGGAACATCTGACGGAGTTGCACACTTCGCGCATTTGGGTGGAGCTTTGGCAGGCTTTATCTTGATTATGCTTTGGAAAAAGGGAAAATTTCAATTTTAAGATTCAATGTCGGAGAAAAAAGAGAAAAAAGACCAGTTTATCATTGCTTATCTTCCTGAATTGGAAAATACTCAAGCAATAATTGACTCTGCAATAAGTTTTGCAAAAATGCTTAAGAAAGGTCTTATCTTGCTTTATATTTCCGATAATGCATATAAAAGCATATCAACCACTGAAGCAGAGATAGTACTTAAGGATTTAAACTCAAAAATAACAGATGTTGACTTCCATTCTTATTGTGCAATTGAGGGAAAAACTAAGGATATAATAAATAAAATTCCACTCTTCCTATCGGGAGTATTGCTTGTTAGTGCTGCGAGTGAAAGCAAGAATAATAATGAAAAGCTTGCCTCTAACTCCAATACTATGCTAAAAAACTTATACACTTCACGTATTGCCTATTTCTTAGTACCTCAAAATCATAATTCTCCAATCTCTTTCAATAGGGTTATTATGACAATAAACCATATGAGAGAAAGTAAGGAAAAAGTACTTTGGGGTTCCTATTTTGGAAGATTTGCAAATAGTGAGGTAATAGTTTATTATCATAACTATAAAGATGAGTTCTACCGTCACCAACTACACTTCAATATCAAGTTTTTAATGAGAATGTTTGATAATTTCAAGATAAATTATAGATTGAATCTATCTTCAAATTCCAAAACTTTTGTGGATTATCAAGCAATTGATTATGCAAAAGAAACTAATGCTGGGTTAATCATTTGTCAAACAACAAAAAATAAGAGTTGGTTTGAAGAAATTTTTAACCTTAAGGAAAGAAAGATAATAAATAATACGCAGCAAATACCAGTATTATTTGTTAATCCTCGTGAAGATTTATTTATTTTGTGTGAGTAAGTTATGATAGATTTTTTATTAGGGATAATTTTGTTTTATATTGTTTTTAGGCTCATTACTTCTTTGATAATTCCTAAGATAACACATTACAGAATAAATAAAATGAAGGAAAAATTTGAAAGAGAGAATCAGGAGATTATCAATAGAAAAGAAAAGGGTTATACACAAAATATTCATCCTTCATTAAAAAAATACTACGAAAATAAAGATAAACAATAAATTAATATAGAAAATGAAAAAGGAAAACTATTTAAAGAAATTCTTGCCACATATAATTGCAATCCTAATATTTTTGGCAGTTAGTGCAATTTATTTCTCTCCTGTTTTGGAAGGATTAGAACTTCGTCAAAGTGATATGTCTAACTTTAAAGGTATGTCTAAAGAACTTCAAGATTATAAAAAAGCAACAGGAAACGGAGCTGCTTGGACTAATTCATTGTTTGGAGGAATGCCTTCCTATCAAATTTTAGGTCCAGATTCATATAATGTATTAGCTCCTTTATCAAAACCTATCACACTTTGGGGAAATAGTTTAGATTTAGGTGTGATGTTCCTTTACATGTTAGGTTTCTATGTATTTGTCATTGCACTCGGAGGAAATTATTGGTTAGGTATTTTGGCTGCCTTAGCTTATGCACTTGCATCCTATAATATAATAATTATTGAGGTTGGACACATTACAAAAGCTTGGGCAATGGCAATGATTGCACCAATTTTTGCTGGAATGATACTTGTCTTTAGAAAGAAATATCTTTCTGGTAGTGCATTATTTATACTTGCATTAGGTTTTCAAATTAGCTTTTCTCATATCCAAATTACCTACTATACAATGCTTGGAGGAATAATTTTGGCTCTCACTTTTTTTGTTTTTGCTATCAAAGAAAAGAAGATTAAGGATTATGTGATTGGAGGTGTCTTGCTAATATTGTGCTCTGCAATTGCATTAATGCCGAATTCTTCCTCGATTGCTATGAATCAAGAGTATTTAAAACACACAATGAGAGGAGGTTCGGATATTACTGTTCAACCAAAGGGAAACACTCAAACAAAGAATGCAAAAGGGCTAACAATTGATTATGCCTATCAATGGAGCTACGGAAAAGGAGAAAGTCTTACAGTTTTAATTCCAAACGCTAAGGGAGGCGGAAGTTCAGACCAAAAATATGAAAAAAATGCAAAGAATAGGATTGCTTTAGCACAATCAGTTCCTCCTTTACGTCAAAATGATCCTAATATTAATCAAGTTATGAATCAATATATTCAAGCTTCATATTGGGGTGAACAACCTTTTACAGCAGGAACTGTTTATTTTGGAGCAATAATCATATTCTTAGGTACGCTTGGTTTTATTGTAATTAAAGGAAGAGAGCGTTGGTGGTTATTATTTGCAACAATACTTTCATTTATACTATCATGGGGAAATAACTTTTTAGTTGTAAATGAATGGCTTTTCTATAATCTGCCTTTCTATAATAAGTTCCGGACACCTTCAATGGCTTTAGTTTTGGCAAATGTTACGATAATTATTCTTGCTGTACTTGGATTGAAAGAGTTTTTCTCAAGAGATATTGACAATAAGAAAAAGAAAAAAGCACTTTATATATCAGCTGGAATTGCTGGAGGAATTTCTCTTCTATGTGCAATTATGCCTTCAGCTTTTGCTTCATTTTCTTCAACAAAAGACGCAATGTTTGAAGAGTATTTAGGGTATAATTTCATGCAAGCATTATTTGAAGACAGAAAATCAATGTTTGTTTCTGATGCTTGGCGATCATTCCTTTTTATTGCAGGTGCTTTTGCTGCATTATATTTATTTGCTATAGAAAAGATTAAAAAAGAGTATATTGTTACTATCATACTCATTATATTAGTAGTTGTTGACCTTTGGGGGGTTGATAAGAGATATTTGACTAAAAATAATTTTGTAAAAACACAAGAAACTGAAATTTACCCTACTTCTGCTGATAATGATATTCTTACTCAGGTTAAAGAAAATAATATTAATCACTATAGGGTTTACAATCTTGCAGTAAATACTTTTAATGATGCAACAACCTCCTATTTTCATCCTTCAATTGGAGGATATCATGGTGCTAAATTACAACGTTATCAAGATATTATAGATTTTTATTTTCTCAATAGAAATTATGTTCAAAATGACTTGTCTGATGAAGTAAAACTAATGAATAATCCAATACGACAATTCTTTAGAGCATATCAAGGACAAGTTGCTGTCAATATAGGTGTTTTGAATATGTTGGATACAAAATTCTTAATTCTTCCAACTGGTGATGGTGTTCAAGCTTATCCAAACACTGAAGCTTGCGGTGCTGCATGGTTTGTTCCAAAGATTGATTGGGCTAAGGATGCAAATGAAGAAATCCTAAAGCTTGATAATATTAATCCAAAAGAAAAAGCTATTGTTGATGTTAGCTTTAAAAATATTGTTAAGCCAATAAATTATTTTGATACAACTGCAACAATCAAATTTGAAAGAGACGCTAATAATTCTCCAGAATATTTGAAATATACAACAAGTTCAAAATCTGATGGTATTATGGTTTGTTCAGAAATTTATTATCCTGAAGACTGGAAAGCATATATTGATGGTAAGGAAGTTCCATACTTTAGAGCAAATTATATCCTAAGAGCTATTAATGTTCCAAAGGGAGATCACGTTATTGAGTTTAAATTGGAGTCTGATACTTTTAAGACATTTAATATAATATCTCTTTTTGGCTCAATTATTCTTGTTTTGATCGTACTTTTTGCAATCTTTTATCCAATATATAAAAACAGAAAATCAACCTTAACAGCTAAAAAATAACTCCTTATGAAACGATTAATTTTTTTATCATTCTTTTTATTTGTATTGCTTAATACAGAAATAGCATTTTCTCAAATTGAAATTCGGAAACCTTTTATGGTGGATTCCACTAACAACAAAGGAGAAAAATTCAACATGGATAATCTTTTGCAGGTTCCATCATTAAAAGAATTAACAGTTGAAAATAAATATGAAAAAATTCTTTTCAATCAAACATTGAACATGGTTGTTAAAGAGGAGTCTTTTTTGATAAAGACCTATGTTGCGATGATTAAAGTTAATACATACACAAAATCAAGATTAAAGTTGTTTGCAACAGATAAAGTGAAAATAGCTCTCGATGGAAAAACAATTAAAGAAAGATTAGAGATAAAAGATTCTTTAAATGACGAGAGTAAAATTTCTTTTGATTTGAACTTGGAACCAGGTTCATACACACTTTCGTTTACATTCTTAGTTTCGGATGAAAACAATATTCATGAATTTCGTTTGGAACAAGAAAAAGGAGATTTACTAATATCAAATAATGATTCTAAGGAGAATAGAACTGGCTTAACTCTTAAAACAATGCTTACTGGAAGGAATATATATTCTTCTTCCATCTCCCCTAATGGGAATTATGTTTTAGTAAAGTATATGGATGTTGATGACAAGGGAAAAAGAACCTATGGGTATAATATATATAATGTATTGGGGAATGAACCCGAATTAGTTTGTAATGAAGAAGGGAATTCATCAATTAAGTGGGTTGGCATTAAAGATTCTAAAGAAAAATGGAGTGATAAGCTGTACTATTTAGATAAGAAAAATGACAATAATAAATTAATTATTCAAACAATTGATGGGAAGAAAACAACTTTTCTTGAAAACTTGCCAGAAGGCAGTGTTTCTCTTTCATCGCTTAATAATAATCTGATTATAATTTCACAGACTTCAAAAATTGATAATTCAAAAGAAGATCTCACTCGTTATTTACTACCAGATGATAGAATTGAAGGATGGAGAAATAGAACTAATCTATCTTTATATGATATAAATACCAAAACCTTACAACCCCTGACTTTTGGTTATCATTCTACATATCTTAATGATTATAATCCATCAACAAATTCAATTCTTTTCTCAGTTTCCTATGATAATATAACTCAAAGACCTTTTGATAAGAAATCAATATTTCAAATCAATCTAAATACTTTTAAGGTTGATACTATTGTAAATCAAGATGCTTTTGTTTCTTATGCTAAGTATTTACCTAATTCAGATAAGGTTGTTGTATTTGGAAGTGGTGAAGCCTTTAATTCAATAGGGAATACTTTAAAGAAAGGCGTAATTCCTAATTCTTATCTTGGATTATTATTTGTTTTAGACACTAAAACTAAAGAGATTGAATGCATTACAAAGAACTTTAATCCATCAGTTAATAGTGTTAGAATTACAGATAATGGTAAGCTTTTTATCGTTGCTGAAAACAAAGATTCTATTTCTGTTTATCAATATAATTTTGACTCAAAATCTATAAATAAAATTGAGCTTGGATTAGATATAGTTTCCTCATTTGATGTAGATTTAAATGGAGAAAATATTGTATATCATGGTCAAAGATATAATGATTTTCCTATTGTTTATACTTCAAAAAATATTGAAAATGGAATCTCACCAATAAAGGTTTATAAGTCAAAAAGCAAGGAGAATTTGGCTATTGGTGAAATGAAAGAATGGAATTTTGATTATAAAGGTACTAATATTGAAGGTCGATATTATTTACCTTATGATTTTGACTCCACTAAGAAATATCCAATGATAGTTTATTATTATGGTGGCACTTCCCCTACAGATAGAAGTTTTGAAATGCGTTATTCGGCATACCTTTATACTGCTCAAGGATATATTGTTTATGTTTTAAATCCAAGTGGAACAACTGGCTATGGTCAAGAATTTGCAGCACGTCATGTTAATGCTTGGGGAGAAAGAACTGCTGATGAAATAATATTTGGAGTAAAGAAACTCTGTAAGGAAAATTCATTTATTGATGCTTCAAAGATTGGTTGTATGGGAGCAAGTTATGGTGGTTTTATGACAATGCTTCTTCAAACAAAAACAGATATTTTTGCTTGTGCTATCTCTCATGCTGGGATATCTGATATTACATCCTATTGGGGTGAAGGTTATTGGGGATACTCCTATTCTTCTGGTGCAACTGCTCACTCCTATCCATGGAACAGAAAGGATATATATGTTGAAAGAAGTCCATTATTTAATGCTCACAAAATTAATACTCCTATTTTGCTTCTTCATGGAGATTCTGACACAAATGTTCCTATTGGAGAAAGCATTCAGATGTTTAATGCTTTGAAGATTTTAGGTAAGGATGTTGAGTTTATTTCTGTAAAAGGAGAAAATCACGGCATTGTTGATTTTGACAAAAGAATGAAATGGAATAACACAATATTTGCTTATTTTGCCAAATACTTAAAACAAGAAAATACTTGGTGGGAAGCATTATTTCCAAACACTAATCTATAAACAAACTGATTGAAGTATTTATTCAGAGGTTATCCTTCTAAAGTGGTAATTTTAATAAACAAAAATATCATTCTCTAAATCAAAAGTTTCCCATTCATTATTTTGATTTTTCATCAAAATAATATTTTTAGTATTGTACTCTATGCTTTTGTAAGCTGGTTTTATTATTTTAAAAGAACGATTCCTTATTCCAAAATTTCCATCCTTATCTTTAATAATATAGAATATCTTTTCATTTTCAAAAGGAACGCTATTATTAATAACTCCATATTGAGGAAATGCAAAAATATTGTACCCTAAACATAATGAAGGAATTATAAAAAAAGATATGGTTACTATTATCAGTGATTTAAAATGTGTTTTTGTAAATTGAAAGAATAGAAGATACATTGCTACTAATGAAAATATAAATATTGCTAATCCCCAATAAGGAAGTCTTTGAGTATAAATAATAAGGGTTAACAAAATTGCTGCAATTGTGTAAACCAACAATTTTTGTTTACCCTTAACTAATGTATTTAATTTTATTCTCTTACAAAACTCATAAATAGAGTAAACTGAAAGAGGTACGGCTAAAAATGCCCATTTGATGTCAATTGATATTATTCCCACCCACATAGCTATTGCAATAAAGAAACTTACAACAATTACATCCATTACTCTTAACTTTTTTGATAGAGTTGTAGCATAAAAGCCAGTAAATACATCGAATGGTTTGGCAGTCGTATTGAGTTTAAGCTTAAATAAAATATAATAAGAATAAATTACTATTGGAGCATAGAACAAATAGAAATATAAAACATAAGTAATAATATTTGCAAGAGTTTCAGGAACAGCAATAAAGAACTTATTAATAAAATAAACTACTGAATTAAAAATAATAATAAATGGAGATGTGGAATCAACGTATTTAGTTTCTACATAAATAATAATTAATATGAACATTATAGCAATAGGAATTCCTAACTTTTGTTTGGCAAACACTAAAAGAGAGAGATTAAATCGAAAAATTAACAGTATAAACATCAAAAGTAAAAACAGTAACCCATCATAAGTTAAGTTTTTATCTAAATTTCCGATTAAGTATTCTTTAAATGAGAAAATTGCCAAAAGAAGAATGAAAAATATATCAAACAAAAGAAAAAAGTATGCCCTTTTGTTTTGCTTATACCAATTAGATGAAAATGTAAACGATTCCTTTTCTAATAACTTATTAATCATAATTAAATATTTGGAGCAAAATTAAGTAAAAATACAATGTGATTAGCAAATTTTACATTATTTATTCTTTAAAATATCTGGTCTTCTCTTTTTAGTGCGAGTAATTGATTGTTCAAAGTTCCAATTATCAATTAGTTTTTGATTACCAGACAATAAAACTTCTGGAACTTTCCAACCATTAAACTCTGCAGGACGACTGTAAACGGGAGGTGCGACTAAATCATTCTGAAATGAATCAGTTAGAGCAGAGGTTTCATCGTTTAATACTCCTGGTATCACTCTTATAATAGAATCAGATATTACTGCTGCTGCCAGCTCTCCTCCACTTAAAACATAATTCCCAATTGAAATTTCTCTTGTTATTAAATGTTCACGTACTCTCTCATCAATTCCTTTATAGTGTCCACAAAGAATACATATATTATTTTTCAATGAAAGTTCATTTGATATTGATTGATTTAGCATCTCTCCATCTGGAGCAGTGTATATAATCTCATCATATTCTCTTCTTTGCCTCAAATCATTCAAACAATTAAATATTGGTTCAATTTGCATTACCATACCTGCGGCTCCTCCAAAAGCATAATCATCAACTCTCTTATATTTATTCAAAGCATAATCCCTCAAATTATGAAATTCAACGCTAACAATTCCTTTTGTTTGTGAACGTTGCATAATTGAATGAGAAAATATATTTGAAAGTAATTCTGGAAAAAGTGTAATTATATCTATATGCATATTATTCTTATTTATTATTTTGCTTACGATTTATTAATATATTTGTTGCAGAAGACTTATTCTTTTAAATCTTTTTTACTTTAGAAACCTATCTTTCAAATCTCTTGTAAATGCTTTTTTTTATTATCCTTCAAAATAATATAGAACCAAGATGCTAAACAATCTCTTTTACAGAGAATATTTAATGAAATAATTCATAAAAAACAATTCCCTATTCAAAATAATTTAGTATATTTGCAGATGTAAATCATTCATTAGGTTTGTTTAGGACTATTTATCCTAAATTAAATTTCAGGAGAACAAACTCCAATCCCTAAAATATATTTAAAAAAAAGATGCACATCTTTTATAGTGAAAGATGTGCATCTTTGGTGTAAAAAGTCCTTGATTAAAAAGTTTTTTATAAGGACTTTTTAGATTTATACGCCGATTAGAAAGAATTATTCCCTATATAAATTTACTTATATCAAGGTTTTATTTTTTCATTCTTAGTTTTATTCTAAGAAAACAAAATTTTACTTTTTGCAAAGGACTCTAAGGACTTTAAAGTCTTTAAGGACATTAAGCTCTTTAAACTCCTTAAGCTCTATAACAATTAATAAGTTTACTCCATACCTATAAACCTATGACCCTTTCAGGGTCTAATTACAATTCAATAAGAGAATCAAATCCCATTTAAGAGAAGAAAGAAAAATAAAGAAGAAAAGAATAAACAATATATAAAAATATTTTTCTACCTTTGGATTTTGGAAATAATTAAAAGTTAGTAATGAATAAGTATCGGATTGAAAATCCTAATAATATTATAGTGCGGGAGTATAAATCCCGCACGACGGAGAAATAAAACTTCGTTTGCGATAAATTAAAACGAAGAAAGAAAAAATTATTCCTTGACTTTAATAAATTATTCCTTGATTTCAATAAAATAAAACGAAGAGTTATTTTTTGATTAATTACTTGCAGTTTTTCATATATTTATCCAATTTTTCTTTTGGAGCTCCTTTGCTTAATGCTAAATTGAAGAAAATACATGCATTGCCATAATCTCCCTGAAAATAATAAATTTCTCCTTTAGTAATTATTGCAGTTGTGTATTCAGGTTCAATAGATAATGACATTTCAATATATTCAAATGCCTCATCATACCTTTTCAAATACATTAGAATATCAGCTCTACTATTATATAAATAACCTCTATTTTCATAAAGATTTTCATTTGTAGGTATCTTTTCCAGTACCTTATCCAAATCTGTTAATGCTTCTTCATAAAAACCTTGTTTTCGTTTAATTTGAGCTAAATTTAATTTAGCACCATAACTTTCTTCAGGATCTAATGCAATAGCTTTTTCATAACACTCTCGTGCATGTGCATAGTCTTCTTTATAGCTATATACTAAAGCCAAATCAAAAATTGCCTCAGAGTTTTCACCATTTATTTCAATTACTTTTTTATAATCAATTATAGCTTTGTCTGTTTCTTTAAGGTCTCTATATGTTTTGGCTCTATTTAATAATGCTACATCGTATTTATTATTTAATTCAAAAGACTTTGTAAATGATTTAAGTGCAGATTTATTATTACCTTGATTTGACTGAAATGCTCCCAAATTATTCCAATATAAATAATTATCTTTATTATCTGGATATTTCTTTAATAATTCTTTTGTGGTTTTCTCTGCATTCTTATAGTCTTTTGAATTTGCGTACTTAATTGATTGAGAAAATAATTCATCAGCACTTTGAGAATATAAGTTAATGCAAAATAATGAAATGATTAGGGTTAATAAAAGCTTTTTCATATTTAATTCTTTTAAATTTCTGCAAATATATGATTTTAATTGTTATGGGAACTTCTAATAATATATATTATTTATTTTTTAAAGGACAGAAGTTCCC
>ENA-UOOH01003863-UOOH01003863.1-fermentation-metagenome-genome-assembly--contig:-NODE-3863-length-10914-cov-9.118427_pt1 | contig 10914 bp, 8 predicted proteins | sample MGYA00245778_ERZ724025 | MGnify/ENA primary metagenome ERZ724025 (study PRJEB28704, sample SAMN03018313) | fermentation metagenome | biome: anthropogenic terrestrial biome; feature: soil; material... | reverse complement strand
CACACAGCCTTGGCAACTGCCGTTACATCTTTGGAGGGAAGGTGATAATGCTGCACAGCTAGGGATCTAGCGTCGGGCGCCTCGTTACCGGGTATGATTAGCTGTCTGAATGGGCGAATGTCGACCAGAAGTCACAGCCGAAACAGTACTAACGTATGGGGAGGATCCGCAAATGCGAAAGCTGCTAACAACTGTACTAGCTGCTGTTCTTGTTCTCACTATCGCAACGATGGGCTTCGCGGCGAAGAAACCTGTGATCGCCTTCTCACAGTGTGCTATGAACCACCCTTGGAGAGTAGCCATGACCAACGATATCAAGTTCTGGGCCGAGAAACTCGGAGTAGAGCTGATATGGAACGATGGCGAGTGTGACGCGGCAGTTCAGCTCACCAAGGTAAGGGACTTGCTGCTCAAGAACCCGGACGCTCTGATTATGTCGCCGTTCCAGGCAGCGGCGCTCGATCCGGTGAAGAAAATGTGCGACGAGAAGGGAATACCGCTAATCTGTATCGACAGAAGCATCGAGTCGAAGCCCGGTAGCGGTAAGTATATCGCGTTCATCGGCAAGGACAACCTCAAGATCTCTGAAGAACTAGGCGGGTTCGTTGCTGAGTTCCTGAAAGACACCCACGGTCAGTACAAGGGTAACATCGTGGAGATCCAGGAGATGATTGGCTCATCGGCAGCCATAGAGAGGCTCCAGGGATTCAGAAACGCAATAGGCAAGTATCCCAACATCAAGGTCGTCGCCAGCCAAACCGGCTCCGGCAACAGGGCTGACGGCACCAAGGTCATGGAGAACTACCTGGAGCGCTTCCCCAAGGGCAGCATCGACATTGTGTACACCCACAGCGATGAGATGGGCCTTGGCGCTCTTCAGGCGATTAAGGCGGCTGGCAGGACTGAACTCATTGGGCGTCTTGTCACCATCGATGGCCAGCGTGCAGCCATCAAGACCGTTGTAGACGGAGAGCATCTGGCCATTGCCGACTATGCGCCCCACTTCGGAGAAGCCGCCATCAAGACAGCTCTGGATTACCTGGCAGGCAAGTCTGTACAGCCGGTGCAGATGCTCAAGTCCAACCTGTATGAGGTAAGAACACCTGCTGGCAAGGCGTTCACGGTGAACTACTACAACAGGATGCTGGCAGAGGATCTGTTCTATTAGGCATCGGCTTGGGGGGCCATAGCCCTGGGCTTCGGCCCCTCTTCCATATCCTGCAGGCCGTACAAACTGAAGGATTGGGGTAGTGACCATGCGATGCGTTTCATCACGCGCGATACTTGTGATAGGTGTTGCGTTGATCATATCAGTGTGCGGAGCGGCTGCGGCGGATGACGTTCCCGCAGTTCCCATCCCCACAACTGACATCCCCGGATTGGGCCCGGAAGATCTGGAGACTAACTACTATGGTTTGATCGTCGAATGGACCCAGAAAGCTTCGCTGGACGACAACATTTCGGTTGAAGTGTGCTATGTGGATCCCAAATTGGCGCTGGCTTCAGCTGTAGTCGATGGCGAGGTAGGCGAGGGTAATCTCCAGGAGTACACAGCGCTGCTGGAAGAGTCATATGCGGCAAGAACTCCGTTCAGAGTCAGGCTATCGCACGGTAGCGACACGCAGAAACTTGACATCAGTGCATGGGACCTGACTGTGAAAAACGACAAGGGCGCACAGTTCGAAGTAGTTGACGTGTCGGGAGGAGAGCCTGAGCTTCGAACTAGCTACAGTCGCGGAACCTACTATCAGGCTGAGTACAATGTGGCTTTCGCCACTTCGGGGAAGCAGTTCATGACGCCGGATACCAGATGGATATCGGTGATCCTATCGAAGGACGGCGTCAGCCACGAACTGAAATGGGACTTTAGCAGCGGCGTTGCTGTGGAAGAGTCATACGCGTTTGAAAACGCCGTCAAGGGCGTGAGCGTGGGTTCGCTCATGCTTCTTTGCCTGGCTTTGATCGCTACCCGGCCGAGAACTGAGCCGAAGGGAGGCAAATGTCGATGCACGACAGACTGAGAGCTACTCTGAATGAGCGAAAGGACGAGTATCTCAACTACCTCCTGGAGCTGCTATCCCGTGATACTCAGGTTGTTGGCCATGGCATACGGGGCGGACACGAGAAGAACGGCCAGGACTATCTTGAGGGTTTGCTCCGCAGCATGGGGGCGAATGTAGAACGCGAACCTCTTGAGGAGAGTACGATCCAAAAGGGGATAGCAGAGTATCAAGAGGGGAATCCCGATCACAACTATGATGACCGTTACAACCTTGTGGCCAACTTCAAGGGGGCGGCAGGCGGCAGGTCACTGATGTTCAATGGCCATGTCGACATCATGCCCCCGGGCGACCTGTCTCTATGGCACAGCGACCCGCTCAAGCCTGAGATCAGGGACGGGATGCTGTACGCGCGCGGAGTGGCCGACATGAAGGCTGGGCTCATGGCAAGCATACTGGGTGTGAAGCTTCTGCAGGACGCAGGTGTGGATATCCCCGGAGATGTGACTTGTCTATCTGTGGTGGATGAAGAGGGCGGGGGCAACGGAACACTGGTGTCTATGCTGAACGGGCGTCGCGCAGATGCTTCAGTGGTGTGCGAGCCTACTAACAGGAACGTCATCGTGGCGCATATGGGGTTCATCTTCTTTGAAGTGAACGTAACCGGCATTGCCCTTCATTCATCTTCGAAGTGGAAGGGTGTAAACGCCATAGAGAAGGCCATGTTCCTCATAGACGCCCTACACCAGCTGGAGAGCAAATGGCTCATGACATGCAGGCATCCTGTGTTGCCGCCTCCGACTCTGAATGTAGGCGTGATAAGCGGAGGCACTGCCGGAAACGACGTGCCTAACAGTTGTACCTTCAAGTTCTGCTTGCATTATGTGCCCAGCTTGATGACGCACAACGCTGTGATTCAGGAGGTCCGGGATGCCTTGCTTCTGCGTTCACAGGGAGACGAATGGCTGCGGGGCAATCCGCCTACCATCAGCATATACCAGCAGGGGCTGGGGTTCGAAATGGACCCGGATCATTCCTTCGTTCAGACGGCACATGCTTGCGCGGCAGAGGTTCTGGGCGACGGCTCAGTGATTACTGGCAGTCCTGCTGCTAACGATGCCAGGCTGATGCGGAATATCGGCCAGATGCCCACGATCATCATGGGGCCCGGGAGAATGGAAGATTGCCATGTGGTGAACGAGTCAGTTCCCATTCGGGAGTTCCTTGATTTCGTGCTGATCTATGCCGCGTTGATCTGCAATTGGTGCGGTCGACGCCATGCCCGGTGATGCCGGCCATCACCGCACAGCAGTCATAGGAGGAGTGCGACATGACAGTCAGACTAGTCGAAGTAGAGTTTCCAGAACCCATGGTACCCACGGAAGTGCCCGTTGTGGCCAGGAGCGTATATGGCAGCCGCATCCAGCGAGCACTCGGCGCTCTTCAGGAGCGCGGGCTTTCGCACCTTGTGGTGTACGCTGACCGCGAGCATTTCGCCAACATGCACTTCCTGATCGGATACGATCCCAGATTCGAAGAGGCGCTTCTTATCATGTCTCCGGGCAATAGGCCTGCCTTGTTCGTTGGAAACGAAGGTATGGCCTATGCAGCCATCTCAGAAGTTGAAATGGACGTAGTACTCTGCCAGTCCTTCAGCCTGATGGGTCAGCCCAGAGGCAAGAGCCCTTCACTCAAGCAGATGCTGAGTGATGTCGGAATTGGTAGAGGGGCAAGGGTCGGTATAGTAGGATCCAAATACTTCAGTCCCCACGAAGTAGATGATCCAGAGCATGCATCCGATGCACCGGGCTTGATCGTAGACACGCTCCGATCTCTTGCGGGCTACGAAAACGTTGTCAATGCGACCGGCATATTCACAGATCCAGTGAACGGGATTCGCATCTGCTTGGATGTAGATGATATTGCATTCTTCGAATACGGCGCCGAGGTAGTATACAGTGGAGTAAGGCGCGTTCTCAAGGGGCTGAGAGAGGGTGTTTCGGCCCTGGAGGCATCTGCGCTGTTGGGCTATGCAGGATATCCGCCGCTGTCATGTCACATTACCATGTCCTTCGGCGAGCGCGCCATGCTGGGCCTAGCTTCGCCGTCACCCGCCAATAAGCTGCGAATCGGCGACTTCGTGAACTTCGGTTACGGTGTGTGGGGCGCCAATATGGCGCGCTCGGGCTTTGCGGTAGAGCGCAAGGATCAGCTAGCTCCTGAAGCCCGAGGAGTGGTAGAGGATCTCTATATACCGTATTTCCAAATGATGGCCAGATGGTACTCCAGCCTTGCAGTGGGCAGGACTGCCGGCGATGTATACGAGGCGGTCAAGGACTTCGTTCGGGATCAGCAGTACGGAGTCGTATTAAACCCTGGTCACCTTATTCACCTAGATGAGTGGCCTCATTCGCCGTTCTCGCCTGGCTCCACATGCGAGCTGAGATCAGGCATGGCCATGCAGTGCGACATAATATCGTCTACAGGCGCCCCCTACTACGGTGTTCACGTTGAGGATGGCCTAGTTCTGGCGGATGCTGCTATAAGAGCCGAGCTGAACAGCAAGTATCCGGCAGCTGCAGAGAGGATAAGGCAGAGGAGACGACGCTTCACTGAGACGCTTGGCATCAGGCTATCAGACGATGTTCTGCTCATGAGCAGCATTCAGGGCGTTCTCAGCCCCTATATGCTGAGGCCTGAACTAGCGTTTGGGCTATAGCTGAAGCAGATGATACGTTGAAAGGACGCGTGCGCTGTGGCTGACGACAATCCTGTTCTTAAGATGGAACGGATCACCAAGGAGTTTCCAGGCGTGAAGGCTCTGGAAAACGTCGACCTTGAGCTGAGGTCTGGCGAGGTCCACTGCCTAATTGGCGAGAACGGGGCCGGCAAGTCCACCTTGATCAAGATAATGACCGGCGCGCTTACCAAGACGGGTGGCCGGATCTTGTCAAATGGCAAGCCCGTGGAGATAAGCGGCCCGCAGGACGGCAAGGCTCTTGGGATAAGGGCCATTTATCAGGAACTCGACCTGCTTCCGACACTCTCGGTTGCGGAGAATATATTCGTCGAAAGCAGACCTACGACTCGTGCGGGCCTGATAGATTGGCCGGAGATGAACCGACGAGCTCAGGAACTCCTGGGCCGGTTCGATGTTCGCATTGACGCCCGGGCAAAGGTGAGGCAGCTAACCGTGGCAGAACAGCAGATAGTAGCCATTGTGAAGGCTCTGTCGCAGGATTCGCGTGTGTTGATAATGGATGAGCCTTCGGCGGTACTCACAGGCGGCGAACTCGAGCGCCTATTCGGCATAATACGGCAGCTCAAGCAGCAAGGCGCGGCCATCGTGTACATCACGCACCGCCTGGTAGAAGCCTTCGAGATAGGCGACAGGGTTACGGTACTGCGTGACGGGAAGTACGTCGCGACCGCCGAGATGAAGGACGTAAGCATGGAGCAGCTCATCAAGTGGATGGTAGGTCGCAAACTCGAGGAACAGTTCTACAAGGAGAAGGTCAGGATCGGACCCACAGTGCTTGAAGTCAAAGGGCTCACTGTGAATGGGAAACTCAAAGACATCGACCTTCAGCTGGGTGAAGGCGAGATTCTTGGAATAGCCGGCCTTGTGGGGGCCGGAAGAACGGAGCTGCTCAAGACGCTGTTCGGCGCCTACAGGCCAGACGCGGGTTCGGTGACCATACACGGCAAGCCATACCACATCACCTCACCTAGAGGCGCCATTCGACATGGCCTGGGCCTTGTTCCGGAAGACCGGAAGAACGAAGGCGTGGTACTCTGCCGCAGCATAGAGGAGAACATCTCCGTAGGGGTACTGGTGCGCAGGGTGTTCAAGTTCATAGTGCATTTTCCCAAGCTCTTTGCCAGGGTAGCGCAGCTGGCCAACTACGTTGGCGTTAAGTGCCATTCATTGCAGCAGGGAGTAGGAACACTCAGCGGAGGAAACCAGCAGAAGACGGTTCTGGCGAAATGGCTTGCCTCTGAGTCGCAGATCCTGTTGCTTGATGAACCGACCCGAGGTATCGATGTTGGCAGCAAGCTGGAGTTCTACAAACTCATAGCCGCAATGGTGCGGGAACGTAAGTCCGTCATACTGGTGTCATCGGAGTTGCCTGAACTCATGGCGCTTTCTGATCGCATCCTAGTGATGTCGAATGGGCAGATCAGGAAGGAATTCATGGCGGATGAGGCGACCCAGGAAGACGTCCTGAAACACGCGATTCCTCAGGAGCTGAGGCAATCGCTGGCGGTCAGCTGAGTAGGGGTGAGAGAGGTGTTTCAAGTGCAACGAGACCTTGAAAGAAAGACCGCTGCCAGTCGTTTGGGCAACCTGTTCTTGCCTCTGGCTCTCGCGGTGATTATCGCGGTGTGTGCCTTCATCTCGCCGCCATTCCTTACACAGGAGAACCTCAAAAACGTGATCATCGGTTCTGCGACATTTGGCATACTGGCGTGTGGGATGACGATGGTGCTGGTTACCGGCGAGGTTGATTTGTCGGTAGGCTCGCAAGTGGCATTGACTTCGGTAATCGTGGCGACACTGGCTCCAAAGAGCCTGGCCCTGGCGGTTGTTGCAGCGGTTGTGGCTACTACTCTTGTCGGCCTGGCAAACGGAATACTGCTGACGAAAACAGCGATGCCGTCATTTGTGCTAACCTTGGGCACCATGGGCATCGTGCGCTCCATGGCGCTGGTCATCGCCGACGGGCAGCCGGTCTACGGAGTCCCGCAGAGCTTCACTGCTCTGACCAGTACCATGGTGGGGAAGATCCCTCTTGTAGGAGTAGCCATGGTTGTAATGTATGCTCTGACGTGGTTCCTCTTGAGATACACGAGCCTGGGGAGATCAATATATGCAGTAGGTAGCAGCAGCGAATCGGCCAGGCTCTCCGGGATAAGCGCGAGGCAAGTCAAGATCGCGGTCTACGCCATGTCAGGATTCTTGGCGGGAATAGCCGGGTTGTTCTACACTTCCTACGTCACCCTAGGTCTGCCTGATGGAGGCGTAGACTATGAGACGCAAGCCATCACCGCAGCGATAATCGGGGGCACGAGCTTCTTCGGAGGCGAGGGCGAGGTCCACAACACGTTCCTGGGCCTATTCATAGTCGGTATTGTAAAGAACATCCTTAACCTGATGGGAGTGTCGCCCTTCGTGCAACCGGTCGCCATCGGCATTCTCATCATCACCGCAGTGGTCCTTAGAACCAGGAAGTCGGAGTGAGAACAGCACAAGCCAGATAGTGAGGAGAATCGACTATGGAAGTCTCAACCGATACGCCCAAATCGATCTGGTCGCAGATATTGGCGATCCTTGGCAAGAATCCTCGCCTGTCGGTGTTTTTGATATTGGCCGTGATATCTACGGCGCTTTCCAAGGGTATCTTCCTGAGCCCGGCAAACCTCCACAACATGCTGAGGCAATACGCAGGAATAGGCATCATGGCGGTGGGGCAGACCTTTGCAATTCTGCTGGCAGGTGTAGACTTATCACAGGGATCAGTGGTTGCTCTGGTATCCATGATTCTTGCCTACCTGAACACTAGCGGATGCGGTATCGTCTGGCCGCTAGTGGTGGGCCTATGCGCCGGCGCCGCCTGCGGCCTCACCAGCGGACTGATCGTCACCCGGGGCAAGGTTCCTCCGTTCATCGCTACGCTGGCCATGGCCAGCATCGCTCGGGGCATAGCCACGCTGATTACCCAGGCTCGGCCTGTATACGGACTTTCGAAAGAACTCCTGGTATTAGGCAGGGGAACCGTAGGCGGCATTGGGATACAGATATTGGTGTGGGTGAATGTCGCGCTGTTGGGTGTATTCCTTCTGACAAGAACCGTTTACGGACGAGAGGTATACATCGTGGGCGGAAATGAGAGGTCTGCCAATCTCTCTGGTATCAATGCCCACAGGGTGAAGCTTCTTGCCTACGTTCTTTCGGGTATGTGTGCAGCTCTAGCAGGTATCGTGATCACATCTAAGCTGGATATGGGCGGCCCCTACATTAGCCTTACCGACAACGTTCAGTCAGTGGCGTCAGTGGTTATTGGAGGCACGAGCTTTGCGGGCGGGCGTGGATCCATATCCGGCACAATAGTGGGAACGCTGATAATCGCGATGATGAACAACCTGATGAATCTGATGCTCATTAACCCCTACATTCAGCAAGGGATTATCGGGGCCATTATACTTCTGACTGTTACAATGAACCAGCGTAAGGCAGGCATGAGGTAGGAGTATTTCGGGCGCTTCCGGCAACAGCCAGCCGACTAGCTTGCCAGACGCGCGTGAATGGTTGAGGGATGATAACGATGGATGCCATCAGCAAGATAATCGAGGAGAACATCGCGAAGATCACGAGCTGGCGCAGGACCATTCATGCGACTCCTGAAACCGCCTTTGAGGAGTTTCAAACCAACTGGTTGTGCCGCAGTGTGCTATCGGACTTGGGAGTAAAGGTGTGCGCGGATATTGCGGGCACCGGAATAGTGGCATTGATAGAGGGAGGGCTTGCGGGACCTACCATAGCCCTTCGCACTGACATGGACGCACTTCCCATACAGGAGACAACCGATCTGCCTTTTCGCTCTACGATAGCCGGACAGATGCACGCCTGCGGACATGATGGCCATCTGGCTATCATGCTCGGCACAGCAATGGTACTCAGCAGCATGCGTGAGAGCATCCGGGGTAACGTGAAACTCATCTTTCAGCCGGCTGAAGAGCAGCTGGTTGGGGCCAAGCAGATGATAGACCACGGCGCGCTGGTTGATCCTTCGGTGGATGCGATATATGGCATGCACCTATGGCCCGATGTGCCCCTGGGGCATGTTGGGGTTCATGCCGATACGGCTCTGGCTGCTTGCGACAGGGTATCAGTGACAATACGGGGAGATAGCGCTCATATAGCGCGTCCGCATGAAGGCAAGGACGCGCTTGCCGCTGCCCGCCTCCTGATCGATGCATTGCAGCTATGCGCAAAGCAGGAAGTGGATCCTACAGAACCGTTTGTGCTCGGCATAGGCCAGGTGACCGCAGGCCGAAGCTACAATGTCACTCCCGATACGGCAGAGTTCCACGGAACAGTCCGTTCGGTGCGCGGCTCCACAAGTGATGCAGTCCGCAATATGGTGCCGAGAGTGTGCAAGGGCATTGCCGAGGCGACACAAACCCAGATAGACGTTGATTACACGACAGTGTGTCCGCCGGTGAGGAACAGCCCGGGCCTGGTGGAGCAGATAGTAAGGGTCGGGAAGAGCGTTCTGGGTGAGTCAAAGGTACACGTGCTGTCAACACCTTCGCTCATAGCAGAGGACTTCTCGCACTACCTCGCGGAAGCACCCGGAGCCATGATTATGCTGGGGATAGGCTCTGACCATCCCCTGCACCATCCGATGTTCTCATTCGATGAAGAAGTACTTGGCCTTGGGGTTCGTATCCTCAGTGAGTTGGTGATGGACGAGTAGGTTCGATCAAGCTGACGGGCCCGGTAGATTGGGGTCACGTTGTGATTCTCCTTTGCTTGCGCCTCTTGCTCTGCGCTCACGTCACGCGCGCTATCGCACATTGCGCTGTCGGGATTTAAGTGGGATAATCATCGCAGAAAAGGTGGTTGTTGCATGCTCAAGAGGATCAATGCTCTTTTCGGCGCGCAAGACATGACCGTGGGTAAGCCAATGTCTGCTTTGCTGCGGTTTTCCATCCCGTTGCTTATCGGCAATCTTGCGCAGCAGATGTACAGCACGGTAGATTCTATCATTGTAGGCCGTTACGTGGGCGATCAGGCTCTGTCGGCCATCGGAACAACCCTTCCGATCATTAACCTGCTCCTTGTTCTCTTCATCGCGATTTCGACAGGCGCGGGAATCATGGTGGCGCAGTACTATGGGGCCAAGGCCAAAGAATTGCTGTCGCGTTCAATTGGCAATGCGATGATCCTGGTCCTCATATCTTCACTTGGGGTCATGGCCGTCGGCATCCCGCTTGCGGGTTCCCTGCTGAAGCTGACCAAGACGCCTGTAGAAACGTTCGGCATGGCCCGTTCCTATTTGACCATCATTCTTTCGGGAGTTGTGGGCGTCGGATTCTACAACATCGTGTCAGGCATCCTTCGTGGACTGGGCAATTCCGTATTTCCCTTGCTGACGCTGTTGCTCACGTCATGTCTGAACATAGTCCTGGACATCTGGTTCGTGGCAGGCTTGGATATGGGAGTCGCAGGCGCGGCCCTGGCAACGATCATATCAGTAGCCGTCTCCGCAGTGCTGTGCATAATCAAGCTATGCAGGATGAAAGAGGTCGTGAAGATAGATGCCGCGAATCTTGTTCCCTGCAAGAAACTAACCGGGCAATTGCTGCGGCTGGGGTTGCCGGCAGGTGTCACGCAAGCGGTTTTTTCCATGTCCATGGTGTTCGTGCAAGCGTTGGCCAACAGCATGGGTTATCAGGTGGTAACCTGTACCACCGCAGTTATGCGCATCGACGGCTTCGCAATGATGCCCAACTTCACTTTCGGCATGGCTATTGGCACCTTCGTTGGCCAGAACATTGGGGCGGACAGGATGGACCGCGTCAACCAGGGTTCAAGAGACATCCTGAAGATAAGCTTGACCACATCATTTGTGCTGGTGGCCTTGTTGTTGCTATTCGGCAAAGACCTCATACGCATGTTCACTACCACAGAAGACATCATTAGCCTGGGTGTAAGGCAGATTCGCATACTGGCCGCCGGCTATGTGGCCATGGCGATTTCCCAGGTTTTCGGCGGAATCATGCGCGGCGCCGGCGACACCATGCCCTCCATGTGGATTTCGATGTTCATTACCGTTGCAGTACGTGTGCCTCTTGCGTATCTCTGGGCATGGCTCACCAGGAGCCAGGCGTACCCTGCAGGATCGCC
>ENA-UOOH01003861-UOOH01003861.1-fermentation-metagenome-genome-assembly--contig:-NODE-3861-length-10916-cov-2.749471_pt1 | contig 10916 bp, 7 predicted proteins | sample MGYA00245778_ERZ724025 | MGnify/ENA primary metagenome ERZ724025 (study PRJEB28704, sample SAMN03018313) | fermentation metagenome | biome: anthropogenic terrestrial biome; feature: soil; material... | reverse complement strand
AGATGCCGTCGCCCGCTGTCGCTTGTGTTCCGGCAACCGTATCGTCAAAATCCTGTAAAACAGTAAATACACTGCTGTCACCTGTGGGGGCACTTGCGGCTGTCAGCAGAACCGATGTAAGCATTGTAAATGCCAGCATGACGGCACTCACACCCGCTATAACAGAGGACTTGAACCTAAGTTTCACTGAAACCCCTCCTATTCAAATTTTCACAACTGCAAAATTATATTGGTGTCTTGATTTAGGCCAATGCTCGAAAGCCGTGAAGCATTACTTTTTGGCGGTCAGCACCTTGAGAAGGCTTTCCACCTGCGGATTCACCTGCGGATATACCTGAGACCACTGCTTACCTTGCACAACCTGATCAAGTCCCGGAACCGCACCTGTATTAAGCCAGCTTTGCCATACCTGAGTCACGGTGGGGCAGGAGAGGAGCGAACGAGTATATTCCTGCTCGGCTTTTGTCAAGGTTTTATTGGGTTCGGGCTTGACATCATAGGTTTTGTACTTGATATCCGCCGCATTCTGCTTTTCCTTGGGCAGAAGATCGGTGAACGGGCTGCCGAGTGAAAACCACTTTTCATATTCGATATACAGTGCAGCCGCCTCCGGGTTTTTTGAGCCCTGCGCTATGCCATAGCCGGGAGAGATTGCTGTTTGCAGGTAGTTTTTAGATTTCTTGTCCTGCTTTGGCATGGGAACCCATCCTAGATTTCCCGCCAGCCTTAGATCATTGAATTCGACCGTGGCGGAATAACTCTGGGTAACAATCATAGCCACCTTGCTGCTTGCAAAGCCAGTGCGCTGGTCGCCAACATAGAGTGTATCGCGCAGGTCATACATCAGATTCATAAACTTTGTCACATTGGTATGTCCGAGATTATTGACTGCGCCGCCCTTGCCGTCACCTGCAATAAGCTCCAGCCCGGTAGAAGCGATTAGATCCCCGGTCTGCAAAACAAGCCCTGCCTGTGTCACCTTTCCGGTAGCTCTGTCCTTAATGGTTGTCTTTTTTGCAATATCCGCAAACGTGGCATATGTCCAGTTGCCATCTTTATAAAGCTGTTCGGGATTTTTTGAAACACCGGCATCACGCATCATTTTCTTGTTGAAAAAGACCCATGCGTCAAGATTTACACTGTTGACTGGTATGTAGGTTTTTCCCTTCCAGATGTATTGCTCACGCACCGACTTGCTGCTGTCGTTCCAAATCGGATTGCCAAAATCAATGAAGGAGTCAAGGGGCTGAACAAGCCCATCCACAATGGGTTGGGGATAGTATTTCCAGTTGGGCATTTTCACAAGATCAGGCATGTTTCCGGCTGCCTTGCGTGTTTTCAGCTCGTTCCAGTAGTTGTTGTGATCCACTACTTCTTCCTTAATGGTTACTTTAAATTCTTTTTTATACATGTTTGGCATGGATTTGGGCTTGCTGTATTTGGCGCTTAGCGGTTCCCAGCTAAACATTGTAACCGTTTTATTTTTTAGATTTCGCGTGGGCATGGCGGCTGTAGTAATATCCAGTTTTGCACCGGATGTGGGCTTGGTGGTATTGGAAGCCGGTTTCTTGGTGCTTGTTGCCTTTGAATTGGTTGATTCATCATTTGTCTGGCTGCCGCTTGCCTCCGTTTCGCTGGTTTCGGATGCCCCTGTTTCATCGGTAGTGGTGATAACCGTAGATTCGTAAGTTGATTGCGTGGATTCCTCCGGATCTTTGCCGCAGCCGGACATGAGCGCCACCGCCAGCAACAAGCTGGTAGTCAGGGCGAGCAAACGGCTCCATACGGATTGCTTTTTCATAGTATTTGTCCCCTTTCTATAATCTTTACAAAAATATGTGATAAACTCAAATGATTATTGTCCAATTTAATTATAAACAGCTTGCTGAAATAATTCTATATAACTTTCTTTCAAAAAGTTTAGCCTGTAAAGCCAAAACATATATGTCTTAATTTATCCTACAATGCCGGCAGTAACAATGCTTCTTATGAAAAACCGTTGCAAAGCGATGTACAGCAACAAAACCGGCGCAATGAAAAGCAGTGCCGCCACCTGTACGTATACCCCCATCAACGAGCGGGATATTGCCGAGCCATCCGGCAATTTTTGATGGTTTAAGTAGTTCCAAAAATTAGATAATTCGATTGACATGGGGCGTGATTTATTGAAAAACAGCGAAACATTGAGATAATCATTCCAATACCACACAAAGCTAAATAAAAATGAAATAAGCAGAATTGGTCCCGCATTCACAAGCATGATTCGGAAATACGCACTGATAGGCCCGCATCCGTCGAGATATGCTGCCTCCTCAAGCTCCGAAGGCATATTTCTGTAAAACTGGCGGAAAAGATAGACAAACAATCCGGCGCGGATTCCGGTGCCTAGCAGAGCGGGCAATGCCATAGGGGTTAATGTGTTAATAATCTGGATTCCCTCTCCACCCAAAATCTCCGACGTAAATTTGGTAAACCCGACATAGTTCACATATAGCGGCATGTTGATGCTTTGGGGGGGCACAATCAGAGTAAACAGTGCAACTGCAAATAATGCACCGCGTCCGACGAATCGGAAGCGTGCAAAGCCATATCCCGCCAGAGAGCAGGTAAACACCTGCAACACGGTGCAGATAAGTGAAAGCATAAACGAACGTAGCAGTGCACCCGCCTCAAAACCACCTAGAATTTTGGGCAAAAAAGCAATGCCGGACTCAAAAAATACATAATGAAAGTTTTTCAGCGTCAGGGTCCGCGGTATCCATACAACAGTGAGGTCGTAAAGCTCGGCTGGCTCACGAAAGCTTACGCTTAGCATATAAAGGATGGGGTAAAGGATGACAAATGACAGTCCTACAAGCAGGAAAGTCCGTACCGCCGCAATGAAAAAGTTTGCCGTACGCGAAGCAGCCTGGCGGACCTTGGGTCCCGCAGCAATCTGATCGCGATTAATATGGGCTGCTGCATGAAGGATTCCCCGTAAATCCATTCCTTTCCCTCCTTTCTTAATCTACCGCGTAATAGACCCAGCGGTTCAAAATAAAATACACAATCCCGATAATCAGAAATATCGCAGCGAAGCTGAACACCGACATGGCAGCGACATAGTCAAATTCGAGAGAAACGCTGTCGATTAGCTTGAAAAGCGGGTTTGAGGAATTGATATAACTGTCAATCACAGTATAAATCAGATTTACCAGCAGCATGGGAGACAGCATGGGAAGTGTTATCTTCCAGAATGCAACCCATGCATTGGCTCCTTCCACTTTCGCCACCTCATAAAGAGAAGCCGATATCGACTGAAGTCCCGCCAAGAAAATCAAAATTTGGATGCCGGAATGCCAAACCAAGTAAAACAGCCGGTTGACGGTATCGATTATATAATCAACAAATACGGGATTCACTCCCGCCTGGTATAATAAATCCTGGGTGGATGTCACCTCAAACATCATACCTGCTCGCTGACCACTCATTATCATATTTAAAAACTGGTCGCCGTTTACAATATCCATTACCACACCGGACGCAATGATTACCGGTAAAAAGAAGATTGCACGCGCCGCCGTTCGTCCCCTGAATCTTTGATTTAACAGAATCGCAAGAAAAAGGGAAAATATGCAGATGAGAGGCGTCTCAACGATGGTGGAGCGGACCGTCTCGGTAAATGCCGGCAGAAACTGTGCATCTCCCAAAAACAGACGACGATAGTTCTCAAGGCCCACCCATTTTTCGTTGAGGTTACCGGGTTCCATATCCGCTAATGAATTAAAGCTAAACCAAATGGTACGAACAAACGGAACGGCGAAGAAAAACACAATCCCGATAAGCCAAAGAGAAATGAATACGTAACCGTAAATTCCGCGTGACCGCTCATAGGAACGAAGCTTACCTTTTTTCATGACGCTCCTCCTTTCACCGCATAGGACTTCGCGTCAACAACCGTGCCGTCAGCCGCCTGATAGCTGTCGTAGGTGTAGTTTACATAAACCCTTGCTCCATTTTCATAGATACTCACAAATACTCCTGAAGTTACCTGTTGGTGGTCATAAAGACGTGAGCCGCCTGTTGCCCTTTCAATCTGAGCCGCCGCCTTGTATTCCTCTGTCGCTTGATCGAGTGTCAGTGTGTAATGGCAACCCGAAAGTCCGCTGAGACCGGTGTCGCGCAGTGCTTCGGCAGGCTCATATATCCAGGTGTATGCAGGGCATCCACCGGCTTCAATGGTTTTCAGCAAGGCGTCGCTTCCTGCGTTGCTGTTGTTAAGCGGCTGTCCGGAATAGCGAATCAACCCGCTGATTGCTATCTGATAAAACGGCACGCTTCGATCGATAATGTCATGATCGCTGGTCTTTGACGGCAGACCGAATATGTCGGAAGCAAACTGCAGGGCATACTCGTTGGGGTAATACAGCATGGTACGAAGGTCACCGCTGACAGTCTTCATTGCTGCTGTGATCTCGGTTTGTGTGTGTCCTCTCTTTGCTCCGTCACCACGATAATCGTTGTAAAGGAGCTGGCCGATGTCTGAAAATGCAGCGGTTTTAAAATCTGCATTTGAAATACTGGATTTCAGCCTTCTGATATAATCTCCGATTTTGCCCACGGTTAGAAAATAGTATACCTCTCCTTCGGCGGAACCCAGCCCGGGCAGATAGCGACGCGGACGGACTGTCACGCCGGATAAATTGCAGACAGTATCGACGTTTCTGCCTATAAACCCAATATTCGAGAAGCTCAGCACATCAGAAAATAGTGGATAAAACAGAAAGTCTTGCGACTGCGTCAGTCTCCGCACATCTATATCACCTGATTGCAGCGTGGGTTGCATCGCGGCAGAGGTCTGGGGCTTTCCAGACAGCTCATGCTTGCTCCAGCTACGGTAGCTGAATACCACATTATCGACCCCGCGCTCTGACAGAGCATTCGCAATCGTTTCAACCCGTCCCGTATCCGTAAGTGGAATAACCGTGTCGCTTTGGACGCCGAGGTTAGATACCTGCTTTCTGACACCGGCATACAGCTCTACAAACAGCGCTGCCGGTTCTGCTTTTTCCATTAATGTATACTTTTCAATTAGGTGTTCGCGATACGCCCGCGCCATGCCACCGTAACCTGCATCAGACCCTGATAAAAATTCATAGCTAACGCCGATTTTTGGAATTCGGGGCGAGCCTTTTTCAAGAATCGATGTGTTGACGTTTCCGATTGAATAATCCATTTTTTCACGGATTGCAAAATCTGCATAGACGTTGGAATAGGAAGTGACCTGCATATTTCCCCATGCATTGACTGTGGATTCTTGGCAGCCTTCTTCAATCACAGCAAGGTATGCAGCGCCGTTTACTTTTACGCCGAACACAGGAAGACGAATATCCTGTTGCTCAACCGTCAGATCGTATCCGTTGCGCAAAATCGTAGGCTCCGCACCATATACCGGGCGTGAAAAGCCGGAGGCGAAATCCCGCCCTTGGTTAAATTCAATTAGGGCACCTGAGCCATCCGGCACCATAAGGTATCCTTCATCCTGCGAACCGCCCGCGCCAAAAAACGGCAGTAGACTGATGTTGTAAAGAAACATGTCCGGATGCCCGTTTTCAATCTGGGAAACACCAACCTCGGCTTTAAGCCTGCCGTCACTGATATAAACATACAGCGGTATGGTGATTTCATAAACCGAGGGTTCATCTGCACCTTCCACGGTTTTGAAGAACCGAAAACTGTATTTGGTGCAAAAACCGTCCGGAACGGCTAATATCTCAAAAAGTTGATCATACACACTATCCGACATGGTGGATAGGCTACTGTTTTCGCCGGTGACCGGATTGAAATATCGAATCACAAGCTGAGATGACAGTTCCGAGCGGTAGGTACCGGAGGCAACCGTATCCTCCCCACGTTCCGGGGGATTGCTGTACCAGCGCATGCCATCAGCAGTTTCGACATAAAACTCTCCGTTTGAAGGCTTGACATACAATGACAGATCTCCCTTTTGAGCACAAGGGATGAAGTGATCAACCGTCTTATTGTTCAAATCCTGGTTTGCAGATGCCTCCGGGAAGGAGACTTTTGCCGATTTTGCTTGAAAGCCTGTTGATGAGCAACCCGAAAGCAAGAGTATTCCTGAAAGCAGCACACACAGCAATCTTAACTGCAGTTTCAACCGTATCACCTCTTTTTGTAAGTTATTTAACGTGAATATCAACCCATTCGTACCCTGAAGGAAATTTCATTCATCAGCGTCATGATTGTGGACGTAAGTTGCTGAAACAGGCTGTAGAGCAAAAAGACCAAGAATATAATAAGCAGCATTCCAATCAAGGTAATTATCAGCGAAAGAATGGTTTTGCCTAACTCGTATTCGTGGAAAATCATTATGCCCGACAACAGCATTGTCAGACTCCAGAGTATGCCGACAATCATGATGAACTGTAAATAGGCGGCCTCCTCCTTGATAATGAAGTTGCTGACCAATACCCGTAGAAAACCGCAGTAAATATACGGCTGCAGCGAATAAAGGGTAATAATCCAGATATCGATAAAGGTCGCCTTTCCGTCTGCCAGTGCACTCAACGCCCAGTTGGAAAGCACAAATAAAAAGAGAATAATCAACCGTGAAAAAAACACGCCTGTCAGATTAACAGAATTCGGATCCCGCATATTGATTTGCGGTCCTATAAACTGTTGCTCAAAAGCACCCATCAACACCAGAGCAGCAAAATAAAGAATCGACATTCTCAGGGAATTCTTGCGCCTGTAATGCAGCTCGTCAAAGCCACCACCCGGATGTAATACGGTGTAAAATGCCAACTTATACCTGCTTATGTCCCTGGATTGAAGGCCGGATGTTAACACAATCCCCCTTCGGCGCTTACGCAAAATGTACCGCACCAGCATCACTGCGGCAAACACAGCAATCAGCCCTGCAAAAACATATACAAAATTGCTTCGCATAGATATGATGCGGTATTCCTTGTAGGCATCGCTGTAGCGTTCACTGTCACGACCTTTAAGGAAATACTCCATAGCCGATTGGTGTTCCTGCCGATTGTATAACGCACTGCCTATACCGATATAGGCAAGCTCATAATTGGGGTTATGCTCCAAAACACGCTGCCACGGCTCGATTGCTTCCTCGTAATTCCCTTGATTGTAAAAGCCCACCGCTTGATGCACAGCGCGACCCATATCAGTAAGCCTGAACACCGTCACGGTTGCCTTTTTGCTGTCCAGCACCAGCAAATCCTCACCGCACATATCAATTGCAACCGGCCCCAAAAATGTTCCGTCGTAATCACCCAGCGAGCCAAACGCCGCAATCAGCTGCAAATTACGATCAAAATGGTAAATCCGACCTTTTTGATCGTCAATTATGTTTAGGAATCCATTTTCGTCATATGTAAGGTCAATAAAGTTAAGCCGTCTGGCATCCTGTGCCATTGATTGGTAAGCCGACTTCGACATTTTATTCACCGTGGTGTCGGTGGCTTTGGGATTTAAACGGCGGATACCATCCATCTCGGTTTTCATGTTTTGCCATGGTATGTTCTGTCCCGGAGAAATTGAAAATATAAACCCGTCATCAGCAATATCAAAATTTGTTATTTCAGTTGGAACATAGTCTGCCATGGCATCCTTTTGCTCCTCCGTCATAAATTGCTTCCAGAAAAAATCACTCAGTGCTTTTGCGGTGGTAACCACCTTTTCACTGCCGAAAAAACCCTCAAAGCCGAGCTCTTTATCAAAGAGAACAGCACCTTGGTAGATATTACGGCATTTGACGTATAAATTCCCTGCACGGTCGATGACAAGCTTCTCCGGCAGGAACTCCACGCTCTCGTTAAAATAGGCGGATTCGGGCTTGTCGATCACTGCGGTAATTACCCCATCCGTTCCGGTGCGGATAACACGACGATTCCCTGTGTCGGCGACAAATATCCGGTTCTGATTGTCCACAAAGAGACCGGATGCGTCCGTAATCGGAGAATCCTCTCCGTTGAGGGTAAAGTGATCAATAATCGATTTTGCTTTGTAATTCCCGTCTAAAACCAGTATTCGCCCGGGGCCGGAATCCAAAATATATATATCCCCGGATTGGGAGACAAACAAGTCGGTTGGCGTGCCCATGGTTTGCACACCCATGTCCTGCCCATTCAGAATCAGTGCCGGCTCGTATACGTCCGGAATAGTCACCGCATTGCCGTATGAATCATAGGTATAAGAACGATATGGCGCAGCCGCCGCAGGAAGGCAGAATAGTACTGAAAATATGAGGATACATATACAAACGCTTTTCCGACGCACACTCTCCCCCCCTAACCTTTAATTCCGGAAAATGCCATGGTCTCGATAATACGGCTCTGGAGCAAAACGAAAATCAAAAATGACGGAATCATCATCAAAACCGCGGCAGCCGCACCTGGGCCTACACGTGACATTCCCGCCGTTGCTATCTGATTCAGTATGGTAGGCAGGAGTTTTAATTCCTCCTCGTAGACGTAGGCTCCCCCCGTACTGTTCCACAGAGACTGAAAAGAAAAAATCACGAGTGTAAACGAAGCAGGTTTTACAAGCGGCATGCATATACTCACAAACACACGAAATATCCCCGCTCCGTCAATTCTTGCCGCCTCCAGCATTGCGTCATTGATTTGGGTCATGAAGTTTTTCATCAAAAACAGTCCAAGCGGTAGGGCTACCGTCGGCAAAATTACTGCCCATGGGGTGTTAATAAGCTGGGTTTTTGCCACCACAATATACTGGGGCAGGGCGGTCACCGGTCCGGTAAAGAGCAGTGCCATAACTACGATATTAAAAAGAAATCCCGAGCCGGGGAATTTGTATTTCGCCAGCGGAAACGCCGCCATGGAAGCCACTATTAGGTTTAGAAGCGTACCCACAACCGTAACAAAGATGCTGTTGGCGGCATAACGCGAAAAGGGAATCCAAAGGCTGTCTGTGAGATGCGATAGCATACGATAGTTTTCGGTTGTTGGATGGTTTGCTAAAAAACGAGGCGGAAACACAAATATTTCTTCAATAGGCTTTACCGACTGGGCAATCGCATAAATAAAAGGCAAAAGCATGAACGCACCAAAGCATGCGAGTACCGCAAAAACCAAAATATCACCCGCCAGTGACCGATTTACCCCTAAATGCCGACCTCCCTGTTGTTTAGGCATATTTGGTTTCCCTCCTTCCCCTTATGGTAATATTCAAACGTCAGCTACTCTGGTGATGATGCGCTGGATAACATGGTTTACCGAAAGAATAAGAACAAACAGCACCATAGACACTGCGCAGGCATAGCCCATTTCAAAGCGTACATTGCCGTAATCGTAAATATGGGTCACAATTGTAAGCGCGGCATTGTCTGTGGAAGGGAAACCTGCCAGCGTCATACAAATAGAGCTTACTGAAAATGCCGCGCCGATTTGCATAACCGCACCGAACAGGAGCTGTGGTCCCATGGAGGGCAGCGTCACATACAATAGCTCCTGCAAGCGATTTCTTACACCGTCCACTGCCGCCGCTTCATATAGCTGCCGATCCACGTTTTGGAGACCGGCGATGAAGGATAAAAATGAAGTGCCCAGACTCATCCATATCTGCACTACGATAACTACACCCAGCACGGTTTCTGAATTGGTAAGCCACTGAACCGGCTGGTTAATGAATCCTAAAGACATCAAGAAATAATTAAGATATCCGTACATGTCTCCGGAAAAGATAAATCCCCACATTACGAACAGCATACCCGAAATGGAAGGGGCGTAAAAAACAAAGGTCAAGATTGCCCGTAGCTTTGGATTCAGCTCGTTAATCAGCCATGCAAAGATTAGGCAGGCGAAATAGCTGATGGGTCCGGTGATAACTGCAAAAATAAATGTGTTGTTGGCGGCAATCAAAAATACGTCATCATCGAAAAACAGCCTTGCATAATTTTCGAGTCCAACAAAGGCAGGAATCTCAAGCATATTAAAGTCAGTAAAGCTTAAAAATGTCGCACCTAGTATCGGAAGTATAATAAACATAAAGAAAAGAATATAAAAGGGGGCAAGCATGGCATAGCAGCCCCTCGCGCGTATAATGCGCGAAAGCAGACTCCATTCCCGCCGCTGCCGTTTCCGTGAAGCAGACATCATCTGTTAGCCTCCCTCCACTTACGTGCAATCTCCTTGTTGACCTGCAAATTATATCGGTTCAGCGTATCAACGGAGTTGTCATACTGGTAAATCACCCGCCGAAACGCATTGTTGATGCCACGGGCGATATAGTATCCGCCGGGGATTTCCGGGATTACGACTACCCTCTCCCACTGCTCAAGCAGGACAGACTGTACATCCTCCCAAGGCAAGCGTTTGAAAGCGTTAATGTTTGCCGGCGTGTAACGGGCGATTGGTCCAAGCAATGCTTCAACCGACATACCAAACATTGCCTGCGCCTGATCAGAAGTAAACCAGTCAAGCAGCTGCCATGCGTCTTCTTTTTTACTGCTTTTTGAAAAAATAACGGCACTGGTCAGCCCTTGGTTCAGTCCGGGATTAATGCCGGTTCCGTCTGCGTTTGAGATGCTTACCGATCGGTCTATTTTACCATTTTTTAATACGCCCGGCAAAGGAATCATCTGCCAACGTCCGGCAATCTCGGGGGCCGCTACTTCAAACATGGTATAGATGGAATACGGGGCGATGCCAAGAGGCATCTCGCCGCTGCGAAAACGATTATAAAAATCATAAGCGATCGGGAAACCGTATTGTGAGAAAAGCCCGGTCCAAAGAGTAAAAGCGTCAATCGCCGCCTGGCTGTCAAAACCGGTTCGACTTTGATCCTCTGCATAAAAGCTGCCGCCGTTTTGGAACAGAAGGGTGGCGAACATTCCCAGAGAGGCGGGGATGCCGATCTCCATGTTTTTTCGTTGC
>ENA-UOOH01003859-UOOH01003859.1-fermentation-metagenome-genome-assembly--contig:-NODE-3859-length-10918-cov-4.277824_pt1 | contig 10918 bp, 7 predicted proteins | sample MGYA00245778_ERZ724025 | MGnify/ENA primary metagenome ERZ724025 (study PRJEB28704, sample SAMN03018313) | fermentation metagenome | biome: anthropogenic terrestrial biome; feature: soil; material... | reverse complement strand
GAACGCATCCCAGGGGCGCCCAATACCTGGGCGGAATTGCGCTTTTGTGCGCGGGAGGAGGAAGTGATCCACCTGGACGACCTCCTGCTGCGCCGTTTAAGGGTTGGCCTCCTGCTGCCCGATGGCGCAAAAACAGTCATGCCCCGCGTCCGGGCCTCCGTGCAAGCCGAATTGGGCTGGGATGATGCCCGCTGGCAGGCCGAAGAAGCCCGCTATTTCCAAATCTATGCAGCTGCTTACAGCCCCAATCCCTCACCTAGTAGTAAAGGAGCAAGATGAGCAAGAAGACCGGTTTTACCCCACCCTGGTATGCAGAGCCAACCCCTGAGGGCAGTTTTCGCTCGCTGTTTAAATGGGCCGACCTGGCCGAATTAAAGCACCCCAATAACGGCCTGGTTGAGTACCTGATCGAGAAATTCGACCTTAATCAGGCGCATTTTGCTGCGCCGCTTAACCTTTCGCTGGAGCAGGTGCCGGATGACCAGCCCTGCAGCCTGGCCCCGGAGCATCTGGAGTTTCTGCGCCAAACCTGCAGCCCGGAGAACTTGCGCACCGATACCTATGAGCGGGCGGCCAAATCTTACGGGGCGGGAATGCTGGACGCTTTGCGCCTGCGGCGTAAAATGCTGGAGAACCTGCCCGAGGCTGTGGTGGCTCCCCGCACGCAGGAGGAGATTGAAGCCATCGTGCGCTATGCCGATGAAAAGCGCATCCCGATCTACGTCTTTGGCGGCGGCTCCACGGTTACCCGAGGCTTCGAAGCCACCCGGCAGGGCAGCATCGCCCTGGATATGAGCAAGCACATGAAGCGAGTGGTGAGCTTTAACGAAACCGACCAAACCATCGAAGTGGAAGCCGGCATTTGGGGGCCGGAGCTGGAAGCCTTCCTGCAAAACGCACCGGAACAATTTGGGGCCAAGCGGGCTTACACCCTTGGGCACTTCCCGCAATCCTTCAAAGCTTCAAGTGTTGGCGGCTGGATTGTGACCCGCGGGGCGGGACAAAACTCCACCTATTACGGCAAGATCGAAGACATGGTCATCAGCCAGGAATACGTGACCCCGCGCGGCATACTGCGCACCTGCACGCACCCGCGCTCGGCCACCGGGCCGGATTTTGATGAGATTATGATGGGCAGCGAAGGCAGTTTTGGCATCCTCACCAAGGCCACTTTCAGGGTTTGCCGCTGGATGCCCCAAAACCGGCGGAAGTTCAGCTACATGTTCAAAAACTGGCAGGACGCTCAGGATGCCTGCCGCGAGGTGATGCAGGCCGAGATCGGCTTCCCGTCCGTTTTCCGCATTTCCGACCCGGAAGAAACGGATGTGATGATGCACCAGTATCACATCGCGGATACGCCTGCCGACATGGCACTGAAAGCGCTGGGTTTCCAGCCCATGCAGAAATGCCTGATGCTCGGTTTTACCGATGGCGAACTGGGTTTCTCGATCAACCTGGACCGGAAAATCCGCCAGATCATGGGCAAATACAAAGCCTTCGACCTGCGTCTGGCCAAGGTGACCGAAACCTGGGAACGCGGCCGTTTTACCGACCCGCACTTGCGTGAAGACCTGATGGACTACGGCATCCTCATCGACACCCTGGAATGCGGCGTCACATGGTCGCAGATGCCCAGGGTACACGCGGAGGTGCGCAAGGTGATCAAGGCCCGCCCGCGGACCATCTGCATGACCCACATTTCGCATTGCTATCCCCAGGGGGGCAACCTGTACTTCATCATCGTGGCCAAAATGGATACGATGCGCGAATATCTGGACTTGCAATACGATATACTGGAAGCCATCGCCCGTTCGGGCGCCTCAGTCAGCCATCATCACGGGGTGGGCAAGCAAAGCGCCCCCTGGCTTGAGGATCAAATTGGTGCTGAGCAAATGGAGCTGATCCGCGTTTTGAAAAAACACTTTGACCCGCACAATATCATGAATCCGGGCGGCACCCTCGGCCTGGACATGAGCCCCGACCAGCAGGCGAAACGCTGGAGCAAAGACCTGGAAGGCTGATGGCTGGCGAGCATCTGCTGGCGATAGACCACGGCACACAAAGCGTGCGCGCCCTTCTCTTTGATTTGCAAGGGGAGCTGCTGGCTAAATACCGCGTGCCCATTGAGGCCTACTACTCCACCCAGCCTGGTTGGGCGGAACAAGACCCAAACTTATTTTGGAACGCCGTCTGTGAGGCCTGCCAGGGCCTCTGGCAGCAGCCCGGCGTGCGCAAGGAGGCCATTGCCGGAGTCGCGCTGACAACCCAGCGTTCCACGTTGATCAACCTGGATGCCCAGGGCCAACCCCTGCGCCCGGCCATCGTTTGGCTGGACCAGCGCCGCACCCCCGGCGTAAAACCTGTGGGCGGGCTCTGGGGATTGCTCTTTGATATCTCCGGCATGCGCAACACGGTAAATTATTTGCAGGCTGAGGCGGAAGGCAACTGGATCCAGCGCTACCAACCCGAGATCTGGCAGAAAACGCATAAATACCTGCTGCTTTCCGGTTACCTCACTTACCGCCTGGTGGGCAGCTACGTGGATTCGGTGGGCTGCCAGGTGGCTTACATCCCCTTTGACTATAAGAAACAGCGCTGGTCCGCCAAAAGCGACTGGAAGTGGCAGGCTGTACCCATGCCGCTGGAAGTTCTGCCGGACCTGGTGGACCCAACTGAAACGTTAGGGGTGATCAGCAAGGAAGCGGCCGAGGCAACCGGTATACCGGCCGGCCTGCCGCTGATCGCCGCGGCGGCGGATAAGGCCTGCGAGGTGATCGGTGCCGGATGCGTGGACCCGCAGATTGCCTGCCTCTCATTTGGTACCACCGCTACGATCAACACCACCCAAACCCGCTACATCGAGACGATCCCGCTTATCCCGCCCTATCCTTCGGCGATCCCAAAAGCCTATTCCAATGAGATCCAGGTTTACCGGGGTTACTGGATGGTCTCGTGGTTCAAGCGTGAATTTGGGCAAAATGAGGAGCGCCTGGCGCAGAACCTGGGCGTGGATACCGAAGAACTCTTTGATGACTTGGTTGCCATGGCGCCACCCGGGGCGCAGGGGCTGACCCTGCAGCCGTATTGGTCGCCTGGGCTAAAGGTTCCCGGGCCGGAGGCCAAGGGAGCTGTGATCGGTTTTGGGGATGTGCATACCCGCAGCCATTTTTACCGGGCCATTTTGGAAGGCCTGGCCTACGCCCTGCGCGAAGGCGCCGACCGCACCATCCGGCGGACTGGCCAGCCCATCAAAGAGGTGCGCATAGCCGGCGGAGGGAGCCAGAGCAAGGCAGCGATGCAGCTGACCGCGGATATTTTTGGTTTGCCTGCCAGCCGCCCGCATGTATATGAAGCCAGCGGTTTGGGGGCCGCCATCGACGCGGCGGTGGGCCTGGGTTTCTACGCCAATTTTAATGACGCGGTTGCGGGCATGACCCGTGTGGCCGATACCTTTGAGCCCAAGCCCGAAAACCACCGGCTTTATGACCAGCTTTACAAAGAGGTCTACCTGAAGATGTACGACCGCCTGAAGCCGCTTTATTCAGCCATCGCGCGCATTACGGGCTACCCGCCAAAGGACTGAGATCGGGCTGGGTTTGGCCCTGCTGCCAGCAGGGTTGCGTCACTGAAATGCTTGCTTTATCAAAAAAAAGACCCCGGAAATAACTTCCGGGGTCTTGGCTTTTAAGGCGAATTAAGGTGTAGGTGTTGGCGGGGCCGTGGTGGCTGTTGGCGCCGCGGTGGGGGTGGGGGTTACGATGTTCACCGGAACCTTGATCAGGTCGCCGATTTGCAGCGAGCTCAGGTCCGTCAGCAGGGGCAGGCCCTGGGTCTGGCGGTAGCGGTTGGTTTCCACCAGAATGCGTTCCACGCTGGAGTAGAAGTACTGGGCAATGGAGCGCAGGGAAGCACCTTCCTCGGCCACGTAGTCAATGATCGTTCCGCGCGGAATGTCGCTGGGCCAGGGGGTCGCCGTAGGCATCTCCTGCCAGGGGGCAGGGATGAGGATGGTCTGACCCTCGCGGATCACACAATTCTGGTCCAGGCCGTTCAGCTGCAGGAAGAGCTGCATGGAGCGGACATTGTGCGCCTCGTAAATCGACCAGCAGGTGTCCTCGGCCTTGACCTCATAGGGGAAGGGGCCATCGGGCGTGCCGGTAGGCGTGATGGTGGGGGTTAGTGAAGGCGTTGGCGTGATCGTATAGGTTGCCGTCGGCGTCACTGGTGTGGGGGTCAGGGTCGCGGTAGGGGTAGGGGTCTTGGTATGGAAGAGCGCCAAACCGCCGCCGCCCAGGTTGCCAGTGGCCCAAAGCCCAATCAGTACCAGGCCAGCCAAAATGAGCAGACCCGCCAAAATCATTACAAATGAGCGTGAACTGCGGCGCTTTTTGCGATAGGAGGAGAGTAAGCTGCTGGTTTTTTTCTTCGCCATCTCAGGTCCTTTCAATTCAGCAAGAAAGGTTTAGAAACGAGGTTTAATCCTTGTTCCAATTCCTGTCAAGTATATCACGCAGCTTAAATGCTGTAATCCTGCCTAAGGTTCCTGCTTGCGGACCACCCCGCTCTGCCAGGCCAGGATGGCAGCCTGGGTGCGGTCGGCCAGGTTGAGTTTGGCCAGGATATTGGTGATATGCGTCTTGACTGTCTTTTCGCTGATGAAGAGCTGGCTGGCGATCTGAGCGTTGTTTTTGCCCTCAGCGATTTGTACCAGCACCTCCAGCTCGCGTTCGGTGAGCGCCTGGAAAGGGTTCGCCTCAGCCTGCATGTCGCCGCCGCGCAACTCCTTGACCAGGCGGGTGGCCACGCGCGGGTTGATCACGGCTTCCTGAACGTATGCCCGGCGGATGGCCTCGGCGAGTTCGTCAGGGTCGGCGTTTTTCAAGAGGTAGGAAAGCGCGCCGGCACGAATAGCCGGAAAGATGTGCTCGTCATCGTGATAGCTGGTGAGCACGATCACCTGGGTATCGGGGCTTTCGGCCTTGATCCGCCGGGTGGCTTCCACGCCATCCATCCCGGGCATCAGGAGGTCGATCAGCACCACATCCGGCTTCAGTTCCTGCACTTTCTCCAGGGCTTCAAAACCATCCGCCGCTTCCCCCACCACGATAATGTCCTCCAGGGTAGAGAAGTAGGCTTTAAGGCCCAGCCTTACAACGGCGTGGTCATCGGTGAGTAAAACACGGATCTTATCCATTCAGGCTCCTTGGTAAGGCAGGCTGGCAACGAGTTCAGTATCGCCGGGCTGGCTGTTGATGCTGAATGTACCCCCCAATTCCTCCAGGCGGGTTTGCATACTGCCCAGGCCGAAGCCTGTGCCTTGGGGAGTGCCTGGCGCAAAGCCCTGGCCGTTGTCGCGGATGCGCATCCGGGTGAAGGCGGGCATGTAATCCAGCCAAAGCCCGGCCCGGCTGGCGTGGCTGTGGCGCAGGATATTGGCAAAGGCTTCCTGAGCCACCCTGAAGAGTACTTCTTCCTGGGCGATGGGCAGGGAGCGTTCGTTTTGGATATAGACATCCACCGGAATCTTGGAGCTGCTGCTCCAATCCGCGCAGAAGCGGCGCAATGCCTCAGCAAGGCCCGTACCTTCAAGCTGGGCCGGCCGCAGAGCAGAGATCAGAACACCCAGCTCGTCCTGAGCGCCTTTGAGCAGGTTTTCAGCTTCAAGGACCTGCAACCGGGCGGCACCTGGGTCGCGGGTGAGCAGGTTTTGGGCGGCGCGCAGCTGCATTTGGGCGGCGAAGATCTGCTGTTTGACCGTATCGTGCAGATCCCGGGCGAGGCGGTTGCGTTCCTCCAGGGTTGCCATTTCCTGGCTGCTTAGCATCAGGGTCTGGAGTTTTTCGGCCATGCTGCGCATTTTGCGGTTGAGCATGCCCAGTTCGTCGGCGCTTTTATCCACGCGCAGGTCTTCGAACTTGCCGGCTGCCCATTGGTCGCTGGCAGCCGCCATGCGCTGTACCCGGCGGGACAGGCCGGATGCCATCACCAGGCCAAAGAAGGCGCCAAAAGGCGTAACGATGGCCATCAGTAAAAGGACCACCGGCAGCAGGTAAGTGAGCAAGGGGGTGTAATGGCTGATGGGAACGATGGGCATTCTGGCTAAAGGCAAAACCAGGACTGCTATTGGTTCATCGCGGTTTGGCAGCCCGAAAGGCAGGTAGAGGCGGTAGCCGCCTTCCGGCAGACGTTCGCTGATTTCCCAAACCTGGCGGCTTCCGCGCAGTGCGCTTCGATATGCTGCTTCAGCTCCGCTTTGCGGGGCGGGTATGAAGTTTTGCCCAATTTCTAGCCCTCCGCGGCCCGGGCAGGCGGCCAGAACCTGGCCGTCCGCTGCGCTGAAAAACACTGGCTCATTCCCGAGGATCCGGGCCTGAGGAGAGTCGAACAGGCCGCCGATCGGCTCACTGGCAACGCCTTGCTCACAATACTGCTCCAGGGCATCTTGCAAGCCTTTTTGGTTGAGCGGTTCGGCTTCGAAGAAAGCGGTGAATTGGCTGCCGGTGATGGCCCTGGCATCCTCCATGTATTGGGATTCACCCAGGCGTCCGTAAGTGTAAACCCCGTATGCAGCCAGGAGGCTGAATACCAGGGCGATGCTAAGCAGAAGGACCGTTACCAATGTGTAGGCAACGGTCATCTTCCAGATCAGGCTTTTTGAGAAGGGTACTTTCACGTTACTGTCTTTCGCCCAGTACCACCATCGGCGAAACCTGGATGGGCTTCCAGGCCGCGGCGAGCACCGTAAGCGCCGTGAGGCCAAAGGTGCACAGCGCCACCAGCAAAATCGAAACAGGCGTCGGGCTGAACAAGGCAGCCAGGCTTCCGTAGGTCAGCCGGGCAAGCAGGCTCACGCCCAGAATCGCGGTGAGGCCGATCAAAAAGGCCACTCCGGCGATGATCAGGTATTCTACCATCAGGGTCCCAAGCACCTGCGCCTGGCTGTAGCCCATACTCTTCTGCACACCGATCTGATACCGCCGGTTGAGGACGCTGAGGCTGACCGAATTGGCGATCAAGAGGAGGCCCGCGGCAAAGCATGCGCCGGCTACAACAAGGGCAAGCACGAAGAAATTGCGGTATGCCTGGGTGAAACGCGCGGCTCGTTCAATGAGGTTGACCGGCGTTGCGATTTGTGCCAGAGGGCCTTCGATGCGCGTGAGGGCGGCCAGGTCCTCCGGGCTGACGCTCAGCGAAAGCTGGACGAAGTCCGGCTTGGCGATGGCGCGCAATTGATCGGCGCTCATCAGCACTCCGGAGATGGCCATGGTCTCGTTTGGCAGGCTGCTGTAAGAACCAATGACCGGCACAAGCACCTGGCTGCCATCCTGAAAATTGATTTGCAGTTCGCTTCCAACAGGGAGTTTGAGGTAGTCTGAGGTATATACGCCTGGCTGACTCCCCAGCGCCGGACCCACGAGGGCGTATTTACCTGGCCCATCAAAGCCCAGCAACTGATCGGCACGCATATTGAAACTTGGGTTCCCAGCCAGCTTAATGCTTTTGACCATGCGGGTCAGCATCAGCGTTGTTTCTTCGGTTTTAACATCTTCAAGCGCTTGCATCAACGCGGCCTCATGGCTTGCCGGCGCTACCAGCATGAGGTTCTGCCCCTGCCAGTTGGCCTGATCGTTCACGTTGAGCGCCGTGCTGTTATTGATGGTGACCAGGGTGAAAAAGATGGTGACCACGCCAATGAGCAGGGCTACGCCTGCCAGAATGGGTGTAAGCCCGTTTTTGACCAGGTTGCGTTTGGGCAGGCTGAGCAGGGGCTGAGCCTGGACTGGCAGCAAGGCTCCAACCGCCCCCAAACCAACTGCCACCAGCAGGCTGAGGAAGCCCAGGCCAATGCCGGCCAAAAGCAGCGCAATCACGCCTTTGATCAGGCCGCCCATGATGAGCATGCTCACCAGGGCAAAGGGGATGCCGACGACCAGGGTGCCGGAAAGGCCGCTCAGGAGCCGTTGAGCTTTGCCGCTGCCGGGCTCCTGGCGTAAAAGTGAGGCCGGCGAAACATGGTCCACCCGCAGAATAGCCCAAAGCGAAAAGAGCACGCTTACAAAGACCCCCAGCAGAACAGAGGCAACAGCCATCAGCGGCTGGGCCTGCCAGCGGACCAGCATGGTTGAGGTGCGGGCAAAGATACCGGTCATGCCCCAGCTGAGCGCGATGCCCACAACCGCGCCTGGAAGGCTGCCCAACAGGCCGATGAGCCCGGCTTCAAAGGCGAAAAGCAGGCGGATATCGCTGTTTTGATAACCCAGCAGTTTCCATGTGGCAATCTCGCGCTGGCGGCGGTTGAGCAGCACCTGCATGGTGTTGCCAATGCCGATCCCGCCGATCAATAATGCCAGGATTCCCGCGCCATTCAGCAGGAAAATCAGGGTTTCCTCAGAAGCCTTGCTGCTGTTTGCTGCTTCGGCAGCAGTGAGGCCCCACCAGCCGTTGGCGTTCATTTTCTCCAGGAAAGCCCCCGGTTTTGGCGTGTTCACCAGCAGGGTGTTGTAAGCCGGGCGGCCGCCAACCAGGCGGCTGGCCACCTCCAGGCTGTAGAACACTTTATCGCCCTGGTGATTGACCGTGTCGTCCAAAATGCCGGCAACCCTGAGCTGCAGCGGGATGCCGTAATTCAGATCGCTGACTGTAAGGGTCATGCCGGGTTGGATCTTGTAACGCTCGGCGATATCCAGGCTGACCAGCATGCTTTGATCATCTTCCAGCAAAGTCAAGGGTTGAACATCATGCCGGCCTTGCAGGCGGATGCTGCCGGCCAGGGGGTAGGTTTGGGTATCAACGCCAAAACCAGCCCCGGGATAATGCCAAACCGGGTCTGCCTCACTGCGGAAAACGATGTTGCGGCTATAGGCGATGAGCGTGGAAGCGGTGATCTCACCCTGAGCTTCCTGCGCTTCCAGCCAGGCAAGGTCTTCGGCTTCGATGAACTCTGCGCCTTCCCGGCCTCCGGAAATGTCGCCGCCCAGGAGCAGGGGAGGGGCGACCACAAAAGCCTTCTTGAGCGAGATTGAGAGGGTGTTCAAGGCCACTAAACTGGCTACCCCAAAAAAGATGCACAGAATGGCAACCAGGCTGTGCTGTCCGCCGCGGCGTAAATTGCGCCAGGCTGTCTGACGAAAGAAGCTTTGTTTTTGCATGCGGCTACCCTGCCCAAACTGAGGCTGGCGTCAGTGCAGCCTGCCCAAGGGGTTGGAGAGTTTTGGCATCAGTAAGCCGGCCATCGTAGAGATGCAATTCGCGGTCGCTTCTGCGGGCGATCTGCCTGTCGTGGGTGACCATCACCAGGGTGAGGCCCATTTGCCTGCGCAGCTCCTGCATTAGTTCCAAAACTTGTTCGCCGGTGCTGCTATCCAGATTGCCGGTGGGTTCATCGGCATAGAGGATGCTGGGTTCAGTAACCAGGGCGCGGGCAATGGCCACCCGCTGCTGCTCGCCGCCGCTGAGCTGGTGCGGACGGTTATGCAGGCGGTGCCCCAGGCCTACCCGGTGCAGCATATCGGCTGCCAAATTGAAGCAATTGCGGCGGTCCTGCCGGATGAAAAGCGGTGAAGCCACATTTTCGAGCGCGGTCATGGTATTGATCAGGTAAAAATTCTGAAAAACGATGCCCAGCTTCTGGTTGCGTAATTTGGCCAGATCGCCTTCGCGCAGCTTGTTGAGGTCCTGACCGTCCAGGATAACCCGCCCTTGGGTGGGGCGGTCGATGCCGGCCATGATGCCAAGCAGGGTAGTTTTACCCGACCCGGACGGGCCGACCAGGCTGACCCACTCGCCCTGGCGCACGATGAAACTGACATTGTGCAGAATCGGGAAGGTTTTAATGCCGTTATCAAGGTCTTTGCTAACGGACTGAACGTCAAGGATGATGTTTTGATCCATTTTGAGCCTCCATTTCATTTCACTATCAAGTGTAGAAGCGGCGAGGCATTGGCGCATGGGGCGCAGGGCTGAATTGGCCTAAGACTTAGGTCTGGTTTGCGTATTGCGGCAGGGAAAGAATTGCGGGCAGGCAGGAATCAGCGGCCAAGCATCATCAAGAACGCCAGAATCGTACCCGTGATGCCCTCGCCGCCCAGGAGGCCGGCAGCGATGATATTGCCGATGCTGTCGTCATCGCTTGTTTTGGTATAGCGCTTGAAGAGCCACGCTGCCGTTGCGCCGAGGAAGATGGCAGCAGCCATCCCCAGGGAGAGCAGCATACCGATGCCGATGATCATGGCCGGCACTTTATTCAGGTAGAGGATGCAGCCCAAGAGCGCCGCGATGGCAAAGATCACCGGGTCGCCAATGCCCTGGACCATGGCCGTTACACTGTGGGCCTGGGCCGCGCTCAGGCCAGTATCGCCGCCAACGCCGCCGTATTGCGAGATGAGCAAGAGGAGAGCGACCACACAAGCGGCCACGCCTACCAGGCCGCCGATCATCTGCGTGACGAATTGCGCCCGCGGGTCTGTGCCTAAGAGCGCGCCGGTTTTATAGTCGTTCATCGCGTCGCCAGCGTAACCGCAGGCAACCGCCACGATGGCAGCCACCAGAAAGGCCTGCAGATCGTCTACGGGCAGGATCAAGCGGATAGCCAGGAGGACGATGATCCCAAACACCTCCATCGGATTGATGCCGGTTTGGCCGGTGATCACCGAAGACATCAAGGTGGCAAAGACCACGCCCAGCATCAACAAGGCAGCGATGGCCGGGGAAAGCCCCGCCATGATGCTGAGTACGAAGGCTGCGGCTGTACTGATTAGGGCAAAGAATCCGGGTTTAAGCCCCGGGCGCGAGCCCGCTGCCTGGCCCCTGGCAGGCAGGCGCAGTGTGCTGAGAAATTGGAGAAGGATGCCCAAGCCGCTGCCAACCATCAGGCCGACCGCGCTGGTGAGGATGAAGGCGCCGGCTGCATCCGGGCTGC
>ENA-UOOH01003858-UOOH01003858.1-fermentation-metagenome-genome-assembly--contig:-NODE-3858-length-10920-cov-54.092867_pt1 | contig 10920 bp, 10 predicted proteins | sample MGYA00245778_ERZ724025 | MGnify/ENA primary metagenome ERZ724025 (study PRJEB28704, sample SAMN03018313) | fermentation metagenome | biome: anthropogenic terrestrial biome; feature: soil... | reverse complement strand
TTTTTTACTGGACTACCTATCCGTCTTTTCCAAGTTTAAACATAGGAACTAATTTTTTTTAAGTACATTCTTATTATTTAATACCCACCAACTGAATTTTGACCAAATCTTCAATTTCCTTTCCTTCGTTTATAAATCTGGCCAATGTATATACGTCATTATTATTCCCCAATGCAATCGAATTTACATAGGTTGGAATAGAACCGTTCTCATAGAAAATTGGACCTAAATCCTGATATTTCCTTTCAGGGATGTTGTAAGTAACAAGATGCAAATATTCCATCCCTTTCGCGGCACCCATATTAATTTTGTCGAGTCCGGCTACTCTCTTTCCGTCTTTGTATATCGGCGCACCCGTAAGGTAATAAATCATACCGCTCTTATCGATGCAGAAGCCAAGGTAACCATAACTGAATTGATCGAACATTCCGCTTTCCTTCGACGGTAAAGATGTAATGCGGTCAACAATTTCAACTTTTTTCTCACGCGGATCAAATGTAAAAAGATACCCTGAATTTCCGTGCACGCCATATGCCTTATTTTCAGGACTATACCAGTATATCTTACGCCAGTTATACCCCATACTTCCCGCATCTTTGGGATCATATTGACCAAAATAATCGAGTCGCAGATCAACTCCGTCCAATTTTCTCAAAGCGGGATCAGAAGGGTTATAATAGAATATGTCTCCGTCGGCAGTAGAATAGTAAACATTCCCGTCACGAGGATCTATGAACATGGAACGACAAATTACCCTGAAATTTTCGGTACCTAGCTGCGTTTCTCCTGCTTTAGATATCGAACCGAGGTTTTTCAGTTCTCCTTTCTGGATATTATAATCCAAAAACAGCCCTCTTGGCCAAGTCAGTCCGTACAAATGGTCTCGATCTTTATCCATCACCATTGTAATGATACCCTCCCCTTCCGGTGCTAGGGCGAGACTCTTTATTTCTCCGCTCTTCATATCATAATAAAGAAAATGGCCACCGGGATATAACCTATATTCCTCCGGAGCAACTGTGGGAACATGTTCGGCACCATCTGTCATTTGATAATAACCGAGGTGGGTAGCGAAATACAGTTTCCCGTCTTTTTCATAAAATTCAACATGGCTTTTGCCTTGCGCGATATATTTTTGTTGTTTCTCTCCCAATGCTTCTGATAAATCTGCAATAAATTCCGTCTTATCCTCTTTGGGGTCATAACGGTAAAATTGTCCTCCGATATCATGCCTAGTGGAGGACAATACATAATATATTTTTCCATCACTTGCTGCCGATATCGCATTATAGGTGTCATGCGCATCCGGGAACCCGGAAAAGTAAGTTCTGGCAATTAAGGTATCACCGACAATAAAATCATTTGTTTTCTCGACAGAAACGGTTTTCGAATTGTTGTTACAAGCAATGAGTAACAAAGTTGATAAAAAAGGAATCAAGATTGTTTTTTTCATTTTAAAGTTCATTTTTAATTTATATTGGTTACATTTTTAATATTTCTGAAAATCCCGCTAATATCCTAGACTCAATACTTTTATCCCATCTTGCCGGCAGCCCATATACCCGCTGAGCGCCATCACCCTCATATCCCCCTTCTTCGAGAATTGTGACTGTTGGGATATATCCCATTACATCATTTGCATAAGACATTACAAAAATTTCATCGCCATACAACTTCTTCAACTGAAGGGCATAGGAAATTACCGACTCCCCTCCAAGGACAAACAACTGCTGTTCTCCTATCCGCCAATGTTGAATCGGGAAAGGATAATTATGTCGGAATGATTTATTGGATTCGTATTCGGCAATCATTCCCCTTGCCCAGCGACCTTCGTAATCGTCCCTAAGAGATATTTCCTGAATTTTTTGCATCGGAAGAGGTGTATCGAATAACAAATTAACCTCATCGTATGCAACCTGTATATTACTCTTTTGAATTTTCATATCCCCGGAAAGGACACACTCAACTGATACCGCTAATTGTTTTCCATACTGGATGGCTAAAGGAACAGATCTTCTCGGCAAGGGGTTCTGGTCTGCTCCTGCACCTTGAAAAAAAAGCGCCATTGCCCCCGGATACATTTTTTCCAGTTCTATCTGGGCAAATCCGGGATAATCTCCTGAAAATTCATTAATAGACAGAGTAGTAGGATGACAAGCGTAGCCAAAGATCACGGCGAGTAGCTTTTTATCCAAATCCTCAATCTTAATCACAGGCACAGCGTAATCATTAGGGCCTTTTAACGTTGTGACCGACAACAATTGATTTTCACTGTTATTTCTTCGGTTTACTTGAAATCTGGAAATTCCATTCCCGGTATATATTCTGGCTGGTTTCAAACCACTCAATGCCTGCTCAACCAATAGCAACAAATTCTTTTTCAATTGTGCTGTATAGATATCCACTTTTTGCCATTCGGAACGATCCATCGGATAAATATATTTTAAAGCGCGGGCAACCACCGGTCCTGAGTGAGTATGGGAACTACTTATAATAATTTGCGATTTTTCAAAGTCATATCGCTGCTTCAATATTCCCTTCAATTCATTGGAAAAATCCTGCGGAATCGAAAGGATATCCATTGTTATCAAAAGAGTTTTGAATCCTTTCTGGTCCTGGAATACAATCGCTTTTGCCCATAAATCGTGAAGAACACCTTCTGACGGTGTTGTCCGACTGGCATAACCGGCCATCCACATCGGAAATTCAGGAGTAATCTTTACTTTGCCAACCCCTATTTCCCATATGTCTGCAGATTCCTCCACATTTCCAGAAAATCCGAACGAAGGCAGAATAAACAGTACAAGTATAAGACAATGGCGAATTATTCTTTTCTGCAACATGACCTACATTCCTTCTCTTTTAATAATTTTCTCGGCATTCATAGAGATCTTCTCAATCGCGTTCGCAATGCTATCTAAAGAAGATTTGTCTCCCAACAGCATATTCTGAGTCAACCATATAGATTTTTCGTCACAAATCTTATCATTGACCGGACACTGGTTATTTTCAAGAAAGTCATTGTAATCAATTTCACTTTTTGAATAAAGCTTTTGGTATAATCTCGATTCAAACGCATTCTTTATAAAAGATTGGGTATGAAGAGGTGTATATCCCGCAGAGCAGGGAACGCCTTCCGCTTGCAAAGCTTTAAGGAATAAGGATCTTGGCATTCCTTTAAACTTTTGCTTATCATAAATCATAGGGAACAAATGAAAGACAGCTTTAGTCGTTTCCATATATAACTTAACGGAAGAAATGCCGGGTATGACATCAATTTTTTTCGCTAAATACATGCCATTATCCCATCTTTTATCCGTTTCTGCCCGTAATGTTTTCATCTGGTTCAATCCGATGGCAGCCTGATATTCCGTAAACCTGATTTTAGTGCCGACCATAACCGCGCCTCCACTAATATTTCCGACTTGTGTACCATAAGGGAATCCCAAATTATGATAAGAATAACAGCGATCCATAAATTCATCGTCGTTACTGACAATGGCCCCACCTTCTCCGATAGGCATATTTTTTGATGTTTGAAAGCTAAAACAGCCTGCATGTCCGATGGAACCTACCTTTTTCCCTCCTACTTCCGCCAAATGGGCCTGACAAGCATCCTCAATAACAATTAAGTTATGCTTCCGGGCTATTCTCATTATTCGCTCCATATCCGCCGGAATTCCCAGAATATGTACCAGTAAAATTGCTTTGGTCTTTTCTGTAATCTTTTTCTCTATGTTGGTCGGATCAATTTGAAACGTATCCGCGTCAATATCTGCAAAAACAGGTAATGCTCCATTAAGTAAAATGGCTTGGACAGTCGCAACAAATGTATAGGGAGTTACAATCACCTCATCTCCCGGCCCAATATTCCATTGAGCTAGAGACGTAATTAAAGCATTGGTGCCATTTACTACTGAGAGACAGCGCTTGGTCCCTATCATGTTGGCCCATTGATCTTCAAACTCAGATGTAACTTTAGAGCGCGACCAAACCCCACTTCTCAAAATGTTCAAAATACTTTCATCGTAATTGGGGGATTTCCATCTGGGCCAATCGGGCCATAAACCGGTATACGATTTCGGACCGCCAAGGATTGCAGGTAGTTTTAGACTATCCTTCGATTTAGCAAAAACGTATGAACTATTTATTCCCGAAACAGCCAGTAAGCTTGCTCCTCCCAAAACAGATTTTCTAATAAAAAATCTCCTATTCATAGTAAAACTTATAATATCACCACTCTTTTCGATAAACCGAAAGAGTATGCGTTTTATTGACAAACTTTCTCTCAGGTATATCTCCTATATCAAAAAGTATATAAATCAGCTAGTTATATGGAAATTATCTTCAATAACATAAGTCTACAGATTGATATTGAATATCTAATTACAAAGATGCAACTTAACTGTTTCGTTTTAAAATAAATATCGAAATTTTATCCTCAAAAAACGCAGTCATTCATTGTCGCACCTTATTCTTGACAACGGAAAGAGGTGTAAAATTACAACATTGAAGGAACCCTTTTCGAATTAGCGGATTTTTATTCAACATTTTGCTTGAATAGTAATTGTATTACGAAACGGCGGTGAGCACGGACCGATTGAATTTATAACAAAATTATTGAGATAATATTGTAAATCATTGCCGTCCGATAAAAACTAGTTTTGATTATTCGTGACCTCTAACAGGTTTATTATCAAATGCAGATAGTTAAACAAGTGTATCCTGCAAAATGACACCAGGTTCGAAAATGCCCAGGGACGTTTCAAACGCTTCTGTATAACCGTAAGTAACAGGTTCACGCTCAAAACACAATATATCTGTATTTTTATCGCGTTCTCATTGTCTCTCGGGAAATACTTGAGCGGGAAATTCCCTTTCAACTGTTTGTAGAGTACCTCGATTTGCCACCTTATTTTGTATATGGCGGCCATCATGTTGGGGCGCATACCGAACAGGTTGGTCAGGAACTCGAACTTGCGCTTCAACACCCTGTCATAAAACACCACTTCCTTCACCGTTATCCCGATGATGGTGTCTTCCGGCACGCCACTGTGAATACATTCATCAATGTAAAGTTCTTCTTCCACCTTGTAAATGGCATTGTCCTTGAGGCGTGTCACAAATCCGGCTCCTTTTTCACAAAACAGTTTGAACGCTTTATAATCGTTGGATCCTTGTCAAAGACGTAGATGGTGTTGGCATCGTGAGTGATCCTCTTTAAGAGTAAATGGTCGCTCGTGGCAGCCGATGAGAACCATATCATCTTTGGTACAAGCTTCATCGACATTGATAACGGTATGCACCTTGATCCTCCTTTGCGTTTACCGTCCGAGGGGGGGCAGCCCACGCACTTCAAGATATCTTGGAACAAACTGATGACCGTACTGTCAAAGAACTCGATTTGTTTGTTTATTACTTTCTTAAACCGGATGTCCGAGATCACGTGCCCGTACTCCCCGGAGCAAGTCGTGGTACACACCGCAGAAGAGCATGCTGATAAGGTGATCCTTCGCCGTGAAGCGTTTCACATAATGGTCTGCCTTGTATCGTTTGCTGTTCCGTACAATAATATCCTTGTATTAATCATAGATAATGAGTTGTCCAAGAACCGATTATCCAAAAAATGTGTGCTCTTGTTCATTGTAGCCTTGTTTTTGTGGTGGATACAAAGCTACAATTATTAATGCGTTGATCAAAATCTAATTTGCCCTCGCACTTCTTTTAAAAAAGTTTTATCGGACAACAGTGTTTCAGATTGCTAAAAGCACGCTATAGATGCCTCCGATGTTCCATTTTACGGAGAAACGAATAGAGGTCCATATCTGCATTTGCTTTGTTGTTTACAAGGTTTTAGAAGGAACTTGAACGAACTATCCGAACTATCGGTATAAGGATGAGCGTGGATAAGGTTCTGGACATCGCGAAGACGATATCGATCCTTAAAATTCGACTGCCGAACGGTGAACTCAACACACAGACACTCTACACAACATCACAGAAAGAGATCATTAAGCCTCTAATCGAGTTGAAATGGCAAATAGGGTGGCACATTTGTCAAAATCAGGACTACAAGCCCGTTTTGTGGAATGACGGGTACTCCAATTTAAAAAACAAAAAATATTGAACCCCTTTAAAATGTTTCAAATCAGAGTTTGTAAATGTCTAACTGACTGGTGCTTGAAATTTCTTTGTGAAAAAAGACTTTTTCCCAAGCGGGTTCAATATTAACATTCAAGTTTCAAAAGTGCGGAAATTGTTAAGAATTCAACTTTTGCATTTATCATGATTATGGATAAATCTTCAGACTCAACAGCAGCGGCTATTTCTTTTTATACACTTTTACATAATCTACCATAAATGTATCAGGAGCGCAAGCATTCTTTATCCCTTCAAGTGTGGCTGGTATCTCCATACTGAGAATCATATACTGATCAATTTTCGATATTCCTTCGCTTACCTCATGAAACTTCAGTCCATCAATAAAAAATGCATATTTCTCCGGTGTCCATTCAAGTGCAAAGGTATGAAAACCTTCTGAAAGCCCTTTCAGATCGCTGTCAAGACGCCCCACCGATTTCTGGTTTGGCCCATAAGCCCAGTGAACACAGTGGGTCATATGATCGTTACCTAATCCCTTGAAATATTCAAAAATATCTATTTCTGCACCAAAAACTGCTGGGTCTTCACCTTCCGATATCAGCGGAGACTGCATCCAAAATGCAGCCCAAGGGCCATCGCATTTTTGAAGGCGTGCTCTACATTCGAAATAACCATAAGTAGTATTAAAAGTTTGATAGCTCCCTACAGCACTACCCATGATGCTGTCCTTTCTGATGTCATACATCAGGTGTAAACATCCATCATTTACGGCAACCATGGAGGGGTCGTTGTAACCGATACGGCGAGGGCCGGTTCCCCTGATTCTCCATTTTAATGTATCCAGTTCCGTTCCTTCAAAATGATCTTCCCAGAAGAGGGAATAACCTTCATTCTCGGGAATAAAGAGATCTTGCGAAAGCGCAGTATTTTCCGAGATAACACGCTCTGCTGTCTTTTTTTTTGATTCTGTACACGCAGATACCGCCATGATACCTAATGTTAAAACAATAATTAGTCGAGCCTTAAAAAGCCCATTTTTATATGGTTTGTAAAATTATACTGTCCCTGATGGGGTGAAGTTGCCTGTTCAGGAACACAATTATCTTTTCAAGGAAGAGCCAAAAAGATGACTTCCACTTGTTCATCATCCTTTTGAAGTTGAATCCGGCGGCCGCCAGCATCACGTTGATCTCATCCCCGACAATTCCCTTGTAGTAATTGCGGGAGAGACGGTGATCTTCTTTCAGGTGTCCGATTACCGGCTCAATACCTGCCCGCTTGCGGAAGTACTTTCTCTCTTTATTCTTCCTATAGGTGCTTAGAGCCTTTGAAAAGGATTTGGGGATGTGGATGAGTGTATCCCTGACTTTACTTCTTCCCCGGTACCCCCTGTCGCAGATACCGTTTCGGGGTTTTCTTTCCGTCAACTTCTCCACTTGCTCGATAGCCTTGTCTAGCGTGTGCCCGTCAAATTCATTTCTAAAACTCAGTGCTCCAACAATTACACCGCTGCCGGTTCGTGTGATGGATACCTTGTTTCCAAACTCGTACAGTTTATGCTCTTTCCCCTTGCTGATGCATTGCACATCCACCTCGTGCAGTGAATAAATCTTGTTCTTGTCTTTCTTCTTCTGGGCCAGTACCCGCTTGTACAGGTCCAGTTCATTCCGGTAACCATCAACCATGGTACCCAGCTTCCTTTCCACATCGCGTACCAGCCGTCCGGCTATGGTTCTCACTTTCTTATCCGCTTTCCTGGCTTTACCCCTGTTTCGTGGGTGATTTCGGAAGCGCTGATCGTAGGAAAGATCTTTTAAAATTCGCGTGTAACTTTGGCGCAAATCCAAACTGTTCCTGTCTGCTATCTTCCAGCACCTCTTGATAATCTTCTTTGCCAGTTTGTCATCCGTGGGGAAGGTGATATTTTTCTCCTGGACAGTGGTGTCGATGTAAACGTCCTTGTCGTTCGAGTCTTTACCATTGATACGGATGCTCTCCCTTAAGATCAGCTCAATACCCTCTTTGCCGATGCGGTGACGGAAATGAACCAACTCTGACGCTTCACAAGGGACACGAGGTTGAAACTCCTGTTCCCCGCAAAAGTATTGGTAGTAATTGTTTTCACTCCATTGTTCCACCACGCTTTCATCAGAGAGATCGCGGATGTGTTTCAGGATCAATAACCCCACCATCAGGCGAATGGGCTTCGCCGGACGTCCGTTATCGGGACAATACAAGGGTGAGAACTCTCTTTCAAACATCTCCCAATCAATTTTATTGGCCAGAATGAATAGCGGGTGCTTATGATTCAATGTGCTTTCCAGTGAAAAGAACAATGAGTGTTGTGAACGGTCTTGTTGTTTTGCCAGCATGATTTTCTGCAAGATTTATATCTCAAATTTACGAAAACTTGCAGATATAACCAAGGAAAATATCTATTATTTTACTGTATCATAGACGATTGAACACTTTTTAAGGGCTGACTAATTAATGTTTTCATTTTAAATTTATTATGTAAATGGTTTTTATTTTAAATATTTATCGATAAAATGATATGCGTCTTCTTCGATATTAGAGGGGGGCTTGTGACCTGCACGAGGATAAACAAATCTTATCGCATCCTCTACATTCATAAAGTGATTCATTCCGGACATAAGTAAGGCTGTCAACTTCGGGTCCCTGGGTAAATACATAACCGGGTACATGCCATGTGCCGATGGCGAAAAACCTATCTTTTGTGACTATCCATCCTTCACAATCCGGTACCTCTTGCATACAGGCTATGTTACTGCACTATTTTGTATTTATAAAGTGAATAACTGTTCTCCGCTTCCAATGTGAAACTAGTTTGCCCCTCTTCACCTGCTTTTGCCTGAAAATTATCACCTTCGCCCAAAATTTTCTCTAATTTTATATCTGTCCCTGGTTTTAACCATGTATGCAATTGTTTGGATTTATTCTTGTTGTTTTCCCTTAATATTAAAAAATAGCCATACCCGTCATAAATGCTTTGAAAGCCTGTCCATGATTTTCCGGAAGGGATATAGCCGATCGGAAAAATTACACCACTGTGCAAATCATATTGAATTTCCTTATACACATTCATTATCGGTTTACAAAGATGCAACTTAACTAATTTAATTTAAAATAAATATCGAAATTTTACCCTCAAAAAGCGCAGCTATTCATTGCCTCCACAACAAAGTTACAACATTGAAAGAAACCTTTCCTAATTAGCAGATTTTTTTGTTCAACATTTTTGTTTGGATAGTAATTATATTACGAAACGGCGGTGAGCATGAGCGGGTTGAATTTATAACAAAATTATTGAAATAATATTGTAAATATTCGGGCTTGAGTTTATTATAGTTTAAACGCTTGATTGCTGATTGACGTATGTACTCGAGGTAAAACCTTCAGTTTACAATCCATCACCCAGATGGGCTGGTAATGCTTATGTCTAACAAAACATTTTAAAGAAAAAAGAAAAATTTCCGTAAATAACTTGTTTTGTGGTACTATTGAAGAAGTGAAGCGACTATTTGGAATATTAGGTTATGTAGAGAAAACAAAAGGTGGTACTTCCGGTTCACGCGTTGAATTTGTTAGTACGGATGGGCTGAGCTCATATGTAATGAAGCAAATGCTTTCGTTTATTCGTGAACATCGCCTTATAGAGAAGAATGTAAATAATAAAAGCAGGAAAAGGAGGAGATGATGGGACAGTTAAAATACAAAGGATACGTTGGAAGTGTGGAGTACAGCGAAGAAGATAATTGTCTGTACGGTAAAGTTTTTGGTATGCACAATGATTTGATTTCCTATGAAGGTGAAACCGTAGAGGAGTTGAAAAAAGATTTTGAGGGAGCTATTGAGGACTATCTGGCAAGTTGTGAAGATCGTGGGGTAAAACCACGCAAACCGTTCAGCGGAAAGCTTAATTTACGAATGTCTTCAGAACTTCATGGCCGTGTCGCTACTATTGCTGCCAATACAGGAACCACTATTAATGAGTTTATCAATAGGGCAATATCTAACGAACTGAAACATATAATGTGAAATAACCCAAACTCCGCAATCATATAACTTTCAACATTACAATTTCATTTCCCAGCCGTTTTGATATTTCCTGCTCCAGAGTTTATCAGCTGTTCGGTTGTTAATGATATGTCCGTTCACAGGATTGGTCCTGAATGTAGTTTTTGTACGCTGGGCGATATTACCTAAATGGGCCAGGGCTGTGCTGATACATCCCACATTGATATCGGCATCTACCGTTTTCTATTTGCGTCCGATTATCATCAAAAAACGCAAATTACTTTTTCTCTACAAATGTTCTTACGACTCCTTTATCGGGAGCGAGCATCGTTACGCTGTAGCCTTTCTTTTGCAGCAAATCGATAAGCGGGGTGGGGGGGAACGAGGAGATAAACTCCATACAATCCCCCTGGCTTAACTCATTGGCGAGAGCGAGAACCTGGTCTTTAGGATGTTCTCCGGCTTCAATAATCGGGCGGACATCCAACCTGTGCGTAACGACTTTTTGAGGAGCTTTTTCCGAAAATGGGATTCGGATATCTTCACTGCCGGGACAGAAACTATCTCCAAGCGGCGATTGTCCTGCTTCTTTTCGGAGCGCATCAACCATCTCCACGATATTTACACCTCCCACTTTTGCCGCTTGTTGCAACGAGGTTACCTTCGCTACCGTTTTTCGCAATACGGGGTTTTTTAATGCGGCAAAAGCAGGAGAGAAATCTTTTAAAAGCTCTTCCAGTTGCGGAAATTCTTTTAATAAATCGGCAACTTTGGTGTCGG
>ENA-UOOH01003854-UOOH01003854.1-fermentation-metagenome-genome-assembly--contig:-NODE-3854-length-10932-cov-14.394134_pt1 | contig 10932 bp, 12 predicted proteins | sample MGYA00245778_ERZ724025 | MGnify/ENA primary metagenome ERZ724025 (study PRJEB28704, sample SAMN03018313) | fermentation metagenome | biome: anthropogenic terrestrial biome; feature: soil... | reverse complement strand
TAAAAACTATTTTCAAAAAATGTGTAACGATTTGGACAGTTAAATTGTTTATATAATAGAGAACTAACTACTACCATCATCAACGTATACTAATTATATAACAACCTATAAAGCAAACAAAAATGAGTGGGGAGTTGAAACTATTGTAGATTTAGGAGTCACAGTGGTTGCAGCAATTTTGGCCTATCATATAGGTCCAATAACCTTGGGTCAAAACATAGGGGTATCAATTCTTACTTATGTAGCTTCATCTATGATACACCATGCGGAGATATATGGTATGGAAGATGCATATTGGTCATATGATTTTGACCAATATGAAAGTACAGAGTCTTGGAGTCTTGAACGCCACTACAAATATACAGGGGCATGTTATTCCCAGAAGGATCAAAAAGGCACTGAATTTCCTCATGTTTTCTATGAGTACAATTATTTTAGCTAATTACAATACAGAAATTATTAGGTTGTAAATTATTTATATGTGCTGCCGGGTGTTTTATTGATATTCTAGTATTAACTTACTAGAATATCATGTTTTGCCTTGAGTATATATATTACAATGTTACACCGTTTATAGATTTAATTTATTTTTATAAGTAGTCTATAATTTAATAATAATTTATTTAAATTATATTTAGGAGATGGTTGCTATGTTTAAGTACAAATATTTCTTTCTACCACATGATGAAGCTGAAATAGGAGCTATAGAAGGTTGGCTGGAATCGATGGCTGACCGAGGACTTAAGTTAACACTTATTAAAGGAAGGTTTTTTGGTTTTGAAGAATCGTCAACAGTTAATGTACGATATTGCATTCATCCACGCACAGATGATACAAGCTGTGGTATGCACGGATGGAAATATGTAGGTAAACTTTCAAGATACTTTGACATCTTTATAACAGAAAATGATGATGTAGATAAGGCAGCTATTTCTACTTTACTTATAAAAGATTCTCTTAATAAACAAGTAGGCATTTATGGAACGATACTGTTTTTTTTGTATGCTGTTTTAATGGTTATGCTTTTTATTAGACTGAATTTTGATTCAGAAGGCTTTATAAGCATGCTAATTGATTATGATGTATTGCTGCCGATGGGAATATTGGCTGGATTTATTTGTGCCGTGGTATCGGGAATGCTGCATGCTGTCGCATATTTTAAAAGGGAGAAAAGAATCAACTTGCTTATGGAGCGCAGGAAACAGCCTTTGGTAAAGACTCACAGAATATTTGAATCATGTATGATTGCATTAATTATTATAAGTTTATTCATTATTATAGTAGAACTTGAGAAATCAAAACGTATAGAAACTATTCCGTTAGACAAATATACACTCAATCTAAATCTACCTCTTATGGAGCAAATTTCTCCTGAAGAATGGTATGCAGCAGAGGAATTTATAGAAAAACATAATTCCGACATAAGAACTAACTATTCGGTAATAGAAAAAAGTCGTTATGTGGCTCCAAAGATATTATATGTCAGACAGTACTGGTACGCAGTACAGGACATACCGGATGCTTATGAGGTGCCGTTTGGATATAATGTTAGCTATTATGAAATGAAGGATGAAGATTTGGCAATTCGTTATGAGAAAGAGCTATGCATGAAATTAGGTGCCGGGGAAATGACTGTTTTGCACGTTGATGGCTTCGACAGTGCTTCTTATTTTTCTAATACTGAAATAGAATTAAAGGATAGAGGAGAAATTGAAGACATTGTACTCCGAACTGGGAATATCATTATAACAGCAATGTACTATGGCTCAGGCAGTCTGCTTGATTCAGTCAACCTATTTTCAATGGCAACACCAACTGAGTAATGAAATGCTGTTAAACATTTGCCATATTGCAATCAACATTGTATTTTATGTCAGTAAATTGGTGAAAAGGCTGTACTTTGATCAACTTACTCCTAACAATTAGAAAAAACGTAAATTACCTTTTATAAAAATAATAAATACATTCAGGTTATATTGCTCGACAAATTGTTGAGGCATTAACACATTGCTAAAAGTATTGAATTTTTTATGCAATAAATAATTAAAACAATGAATATCTTGACAATTGATGGCAATAATATTATTATAGATATGGAAAATGCAACAAATTGAACATAATAGGTATTTATAATGATAAGGGGTGCGCGATAATATGAAAAGAATAATAATGGATGAACTGGTAAAATGGAAAAACAGAAAGGACAGAAAACCATTAATCATAAAAGGTGTTCGTCAATGTGGAAAAACATATATACTTAATGAATTTGGAAAAAGGTGTTACGATGGTATAGCATACTTTAATTTTGAAGGTAATCCTTCTTTGACAGAGCGTTTTGAACAGGATCTTGACCCGGGACGAATTATCATGGAGCTTGGAGTTTTAAAAGGGAAAAAAATAGACCCTGAAACTACGCTTATAATATTCGATGAAATTCAATTCTGTAATAAAGCTTTGACATCATTAAAATACTTTAGCGAGAAGTTACCGGAATATCATATTGTTTGTGCAGGTTCACTTTTGGGCATTTCCTTATCTAAGCCGCTGTCATTTCCTGTGGGTAAAGTGGATTTTATAACGATGTATCCTATGAACCTTTATGAGTTTCTTTATGCTTGCGGGGAAGATATGCTTGTTGAGTATATTGAAAAAAATGTTAATATAAATGAGCCTATGCCCAAGATGTTTGAAGACAAGCTTAAAACCTTGCTGAAAACATATTTTGTTACAGGTGGTATGCCTGAAGTGGTTAAGGGTTGGATAGATACAAAAGATATTGAAGAGGTCGAAAGAAAGCAGGATGATATATTAAATTCTTATGTGTTGGATTTTGCAAAACATGCACCTGCAACGGATTTTCCTAAGCTCTCATTAATATGGAAAAGCATTCCGGGTCAGCTTGCAAGAGAAAATGGAAAGTTTATTTATGGTTACGTAAAGCCCGGAGCCAGAGCGAAAGATTTGGAGAACTCATTGCAATGGCTTATAAGTGCAGGAATGATTTACAAGGTCACTAAAATTGAGAAACCATATATTCCTTTATCTGCTTATGAAAATCAAAAATATTTTAAAATATATATGTCGGATATAGGTCTTATGAGAAGGATATCAAAGCTTCCTGCTTCATCTATATATGAGGATTCAATTCTGTATACAGAATTCAAGGGTGCGTTAACAGAAAATTACATATTGAATGAGCTGGTTAATTTGCTGAAAGAAGTACCATATTACTGGAAGTCGGGTAATATGGCAGAAGTGGATTTTATCGCACAGTTTGATGATAAAATTATTCCGATTGAAGTTAAATCAGCATTGAATGTAAAGTCCCGCAGCCTTAGCGTTTATCGAGACAAATATAAGCCTGAAATTTCTGTCAGAACCTCAATGCAGAATATAAAAAATAACGAACGATTAATCAATATTCCGCTTTATATTTTCTGGATGATTAAATCGCTTATACGGTAAAGGAGATACAAAAAAATAATGTTTGATTTATAATAACATTTGTGATATACTATTAAAAAGATAGATTTTGACGGAAAGAGTGGGTGACCCCACTCTTTCTACATGTATGACCCTGCGCTTTAAGCGTTAAAAATAGGCATATCAGCATAAAAGGAGAGAGAATATACACATGAGCAAGAAAAATATCGTATCTTCTGTCAGGGAAATTGCAGAAGAAATACTAAACTCAACGGAAATGGAACTGTTTGATATTGAGTATGTAAAAGAGGGACCGTTTAAGTATTTGAGAATTTACATAGATAAGCCGGGAGGAATAACTGTTGATGATACAGCAGATATAAGCAGAATTTTGAATAAGAAGCTTGATGAGATTGACTTAATAGATGAGCAATATTTTTTGGAAGTATCATCACCGGGAGTTGAAAGAGCTTTTAAGAAAGAAGCAGATTATATTAACAATATTGGAAATGTGGTTGAAGCTAAATTTTACAAGCCAATAGACGGCAAAAAGTCTGTAACAGGCGTATTAAAAGAAAAGGGTGATAATAATATTGTTATTGAATCAGGAGAAGATGTAATTAAGATTGAATTGAATGAGCTGGCAAAAATAAATAGAGTGATAGAGGAGTTTTAATGGAGGGGTTGTTTAAATGAACAAGGATATTTTAAATGCATTAATCGAGCTTGAAAGAGAAAAGGGTATCAAGCAAGACGTAGTTTTGGAAGCCATAAGGTCTGCATTGGAAACAGGATATAAGAAGAATTACGGCAAAGCTACAAACTTCAGTATTGAAATCGATAAAACAAACGGTGAATATAAACTTTTTCAAGACAAAACTGTTGTGGTAAATGTAGAAAACAATAATTTGGAAATTTCTTTGGAAGAAGCAAAAACAATTGATTTAAAATTCGAATTGGGGGATATAGTTAAATTACAAATTGAGCCCAAAAAGGATTTCGGCCGAATTGCAGCCCAAACAGCAAGACAAGTAATTTTGCAAAAAATTCGCGAAGCTGAAAGGGAATCCATTTTCAGTGAATTTTATGGCAGGGAATCAGATATATTGACAGGTGTTGTGCAAAGAGAAAACAAGGGTAATATATTTATAGACTTAGGAAAAATTGAAGGTATACTATCTGTTAATGAGCAAATTCTCGGCGAGGCATATAATCCCGGAGACAGAATAAAAACTGTTATTTTAGAGGTTAAAAACACAGGAAAAGGTGCCAACATTATGTTGTCAAGAAGCCATCCCAATCTTATCAAGAGGTTATTTGAGCTGGAAGTGCCCGAAATTCATGATGGTACCATTGAAATATATTCAATTGCAAGAGAAGCCGGCTCAAGAACAAAAATAGCTGTTTTTTCACATGATCCCAATGTTGAACCAATAGGCTCCTGTGTAGGAAACAAGGGTACAAGGGTTAAAAATATAATTGATGAAATAAACCAGGAAAAAATTGATATTATAATTTATGAAAAAGATCCCGAAAAATTTATAGCCAACAGCTTGGGACCTGCTAAGATAGTTGTTGTTAAAGCCAATGAAAAAGAAAAAACAGCAGTGGCAGTTGTTCCTGACAATCAACTTTCTTTGGCAATTGGAAAGGAAGGACAAAATGTAAGACTTGCTGCAAAGCTTACAGGATGGAAAATTGATATAATAAGCGAATCTCAGTATAATGAACGCTCTCAGGAGGAAGTATGAAAGCACGAAAAATACCAATGAGAAGATGTATAGGCTGCAATGAAAGTTTTCCAAAAAAGGAATTATGCAGAATTGTTAAAACAAATCAAAATGAAATTTTTTTCGATTCAACAGGAAAACTAAACGGCAGAGGGACATATATATGTAAGAATATTGAATGCTTCAATAAAGCAATTAAATCAAAACGGCTGTCGAAATCATTGGAAACTGAAATCCCGGAAGAAATATACGAAGCCATAAAAGCTGAGATAGAAAAAAATGCATAAAATATACTCAATGCTTGGCATTGCAAAGAAAGGCGGAAATGTTTCCATAGGCTTTGATTCAACAAAGATAAGTATAGAAAATAATAAAAGTTTTTTAGTAATAATAGCACTTGATGCTTCTGAAAAAACAAAGAAAAACATTAAATTCATATGCGACAAGTATGATTGTGAATATATTGAATTTGGTGAAAAAGAAATATTGGGAAAAAGCCTTGGAAAAAGGGCGGTGAGCGTTCTGTCAATAAGTGACAAGAACATAGCATCGTATTTATTAAATAATGTATAAACCGGAGGTGGTTGCATGAGAATATATGAACTTGCAAAAGAATTAGAAATGAACAGCAAAGATCTTGCAAAGTTGGTTGAACAGGAATTAGGAATTACTGTAAAAAATCATATGAGTTCCTTGACGGACTTAGAAGTTTTAAGATTTAAAAAAGCTTTAAGTCTTAGTAATAGCAGTAAAAAAACAAAGGTTGTGAAAAGCAGCAAAAATGTCATTATAGATGATGAGCCGTTGGTTGATGAAAAAATAGATTTAAATCAGGCAAAACTTAAAAAGGTAGATAAGAAATTATTATCACCGGTTAAAAAGCATGCCCAAACTAAATCGGGAGCTGCAAAATCATCGCAAGGCGAAGAAAAAAAGGAACAGCCAAAAAAGGAGTTTGGCAGGGATAAGCAAAAACAGAAAAAGCCCCAGCAGCAAAGCCGTCCTGAGCCAAAACAGCATAAGATTAAAACCATCAGTATGGAGGATTCCATTGTAGTAAGAGAGTTTGCAGACAAATTGGGTATTCCCGTAAATGTTGTAATATCCAAGTTGATTTTGCTTGGAGTAATGGCTAACATGAACCAGGAAATCGACTATGACACCGCAGCATTGATTGGGGAAGAATTAGGCGCTAAAGTAAATAAAATAGAAGTTGTTGATGAACTGCAAAATTTAGAGGATTCATTATTTAAAACAGATGAAGATGATGAAAAGGAATTGCAGCCAAGACCTCCTATAGTAACCGTAATGGGTCATGTTGACCATGGAAAAACTTCGCTTTTAGATGCAATAAGGGATACGTCCGTTACTCAGCTTGAAGCCGGTGGAATCACTCAGCATATAGGAGCTTCACAGGTTGAAATCAACAGTAAAAAAATAACATTTTTGGATACTCCGGGACATGAAGCATTTACTGCAATGAGAGCCAGGGGAGCAAAAGTTACGGATATAGCAATAATCGTAGTAGCTGCAGACGACGGAGTAATGCCTCAGACAGTAGAAGCGATAAGCCATTCAAAAGCGGCAGGAGTTCCTATAATCGTTGCTGTTAATAAAATTGACAAACCTACTGCAAACCCTGATAAAGTAAAACAGGAACTTTCAGAGTATGGTGTAATATCCGAGGACTGGGGAGGAGATACTATATTTGTGCCTGTTTCGGCAAAAAAACGCACCGGTATTGAAGAATTGTTAGAAATGATATTGTTGGTTGCAGAAGTTCAGGAATTAAAAGCTAATCCAAACAGAAGTGCTAAAGGTACAATCATTGAAGCGAAGCTTGATAAAGGAAGAGGACCTGTTGCTACTGTTTTGATTAATAACGGAACATTGAAAAAAGGCGATTATGTATTGGTGGGAAGCACTCACGGCAAGGTGAGAGCCATGTTTAATTCAAAAGGGAAAAGAATTACTCAGGCAGGACCGTCAGTTCCGGTAGAAATATTAGGACTTTCAGAAACACCTCAAGCGGGAGATATGTTAGTAGTAATGGAAAATGAAAAAGATGCCAAAAATATTGCCGAAAAGCGCAAGGATAAAAAGCATCTTGAAAGTATAAATGTTTCATCAAAGGTGTCCTTGGATGACTTATATGAAAGAATACAAAAAGGTGAAGTAAAGGATTTAAATATCATTATAAAGGCAGATGTCAGCGGTTCAATAGAAGCAGTTAAACAATCAATGCAAAAATTAAGCATGGAAGAAGTTAAGGTTAATCCTATACACGGAGGTGTGGGTGGAATAAACGAAAATGATATCTTGCTTGCTTCTGCTTCAAATGCAATAGTAATAGGTTTTAACGTAAGACCTTCCGTTGCTGCCCTTGACCTTGCAAAACAAGAAAATGTCGATATACGTACCTATAATATAATTTATAACGCAATTGAAGATATTGAGTCTGCTGTCAAAGGTATGCTTAAACCTGTATATAAAGAAGTAATTATGGGAAGGGCTGATGTAAGACAGACATTCAAGGTGCCAAACGTGGGGGTTGTTGCCGGTGTTTATGTAACAAGCGGTAAAATTACAAGAAAATCAAAAATAAGATTGCTTCGTAATGATATAGTTATTCACGACGGACAAATTACATCGCTGAAAAGATTTAAAGATGACGTATCTGAGCTTAACAGCGGTTATGAAGGCGGAATAGGTATTGAGAAGTACAATGATATCAAGGAAGGCGACTCAATGGAAGCCTATATCATGGAAGAAATCAAAAGATAAATAAAGAGGTAGGAAATGGGAAATAGAAGAAACAACAGGTTGTCGGAGGAAGTTAAAAGAGCATTATGCGAGATAATCAGAAGTGATGTAAAAGACCCTCGAATTTCAGAGCTTATGAGCATAACGGATGTCCATGTAACAGAGGATTTGAAATATGCTAAAGTATATGTTTCAGACTATAATGATATTGAAACTACTTTAATTGCTTTGGAAAGTGCCAAGGGTTTCATAAGGAAAGAAATCGGCAAGAAGGTTAAAATAAGAATTATTCCGGAATTGATTTTTATCAAAGATGATTCAATTGAAAGAGGCATGCACATGAGCAGCTTGATTGATAAAATTATTGAAGAAGATAAAACGAGAAAGGTTAATGAAGATAATGCTGAAGAATGATGTGAAAGAAATATTTAATTTAATAAATACTTCAGACAAGATTTGTATAGCAGGACACAAGGCACCTGATGGAGACTGCATAGGGTCAGTGATGGCCCTTTACAACTTCCTTAAACCGTTAAATAAAAACATTACAGTTATGATGGACGGGATTATTCCTTATAATTATAAGGCTTTTACGGATGAAAGCGTCATATTAAAAAACTATAATAATGAAGAATATGACCTTTTGTTTGTATTGGATACAAGTGACAGAAAAAGGCTTGGGAAGTTTGAAGATGTGTTAAATAACTCAAAGAAAACAGTAGTTATCGACCATCACAAAACCAATGAAGGCTTTGGTGATATTAATATAATAGATACTGAAATGAGCTCCACCGGTGAGCTTTTGTACGATGTATTAAAAGCTTCCGATTTAGATATTTCAATTGAAGCTGCTGTTTTAATATACGTTGCTGTTTTAACCGATACAGGAAAGTTTTCTTATACAAACACAACGAGCCATACCCACAGGAAAGCAGCAGAGCTTATTGACCTTGGTGTTAATGTGTCGGAAATAGACAACATTGTTTACAATTCGAAACCTTCTAATATAGTGAAAGCATTTATAGACTGCGTAAGCGGGATTGAGCTGTATTATGACAACAAGCTCGGTATAACAGCAATAACAAAAAGTATATTGGATAAAAACAATGCTGAAATGGCTGATGTTGACGGTGTTGTTGAATATATAAGAGAAATTAAAGAAGTTGAAGTATCCTGCGTTTTAAAAGAAAACGATGAAGGCACAAAAGTAAGCTTAAGATCAAAGAATGATATAGATGTTTCAGCTGTTTCCGTTAAATACAAAGGCGGCGGCCACGCAAAAGCTGCAGGGTTTGACCTTAATGAAAACGTAGAGAATGCAAGAAGAATTATAATAGAGGAATTTAAAGAGTATTTCGTGTAATGATAGGAATATTAAATATATTAAAGCCAACAGGCATGACATCCCATGATGTGGTAAGTAGTGTCAGAAAAATATTAAATATTAAAAAAGTCGGTCATGCCGGAACACTTGATCCCAATGTAGCAGGGGTATTGGTAATTTGTGTGGGTAAAGCAACAAAATTCAGCGAATACCTAATGAGCGGCGACAAAGAATATGTATGTGAGCTGAAATTAGGACAAAGCACTGACACCCAGGACAGCTACGGGATTGTTATAAACAGCTCAGACAAAGATTCAGTTACCATTGATGAATTAAACTACGTTTTAAAAGAGTTTACAGGTGGACTGATTCAAATTCCTCCTGCATATTCGGCTGTAAAACTAAACGGGAAAAAATTATACGAATACGCAAGACAAAATATTCCCGTTGAAAAACAAGGTAGAATGATTAATATTAAAGATATCAAGCTCCTTAAATTTTACGGTAAAAGTGCTCTTTTAAAAGTGAAATGCAGCAAGGGCACATACGTTAGAACCCTTTGCAATGATATTGGTAATAGATTGGGTACTTATGGTTATATGGGAATTTTAATAAGGACTGAATCAAAAGGTTTACATATTAAAAATTCTGTAACCTTAGAACAGTTGAAGTTTTTTAATGATACCAATAGGTTGAATGAATGTTTAATTCCTGTTGAGGACATATTTCAATTAGATAAGCTCAATATAGAATCGAAATATTATGACAGATTGACTACAGGAAACGAAGTGGATGTAAGAATAAATATAAACAGTGATAAATTTTATGTATACTGCAGGGATAGTCTTATTGGTATCGGAAAAAAAGTTGAAGGTAATAAAATTAAAATAGACAAAATGCTTATATAACGGGTGTGACATATGGGAAATATAAATGGTTCATGTATTGCAATAGGTAACTTTGACGGAATACATGTAGGACATGATGTTTTAATCAGAAGAATGATTGAGCTAAGCAATGAAACAGCTCAAAAGAGCATAATAATAACATTTAAATATGTAAGAAATGATCTTAAAAAGTCTTCAATGAATATGAAATACATCAACAGTCCTGATACAAAATTGGAAATATTGAAATCCTACAATGTAGATGAGGTAATTGAAATTGAATTAAATGAAATTGTATCCCGATATACGCCGGAACAGTTTATCAAGCTTTTGGCGGATGATTATAATGCAAAAAATATTGTAGTAGGCTATAATTTTACTTTTGGTCACAAAGCAAGCGGCAATATTAATACATTAAAAGAATTTCAAGAGAAATACGGATACCGGGTGGAGGAAATACCTCCGGTAAAGTATAACGGTATTGCAGTAAGCTCATCATTGGTTAGAACCCTGTTGAATGAGGGAAAAATTAATGAGGCAAATACACTTTTATTAAATAAATATACCATATATAATGATGAATTAAATATTAATTATAATAAAAACATAGGTTTTGTAGATACTAAAAGCAGCATTTTAGTTCCTCCTGACGGGAAATATATAGTAAATTTAGGAAGAAAAGAATATATTGTAAACATTGTTTCAAACAAGAATGGAGCTGCTTTAATATTTGATAAAGAAGTTGAAGAAAACATAGACATTGTATTCATAAATAAAGCATTTTAAGGTATGGGGACACACCTCT
>ENA-UOOH01003852-UOOH01003852.1-fermentation-metagenome-genome-assembly--contig:-NODE-3852-length-10941-cov-4.994121_pt1 | contig 10941 bp, 6 predicted proteins | sample MGYA00245778_ERZ724025 | MGnify/ENA primary metagenome ERZ724025 (study PRJEB28704, sample SAMN03018313) | fermentation metagenome | biome: anthropogenic terrestrial biome; feature: soil; material... | reverse complement strand
CCCCGTGTCACCAGTTTTGCCATTCTTTTCTGAAGACCACATTACCGACAGAGTGCGGGAATGGGGAAACGACAGAGCTGTTTCCGAAACCAGTTTGTTTAAAAAAGGTAGGGATTGGAGCATTGACCCAACCCATCTCCGTGGCCAGGTCGAAAACACCACCGCGCCCTCTGCGGGAGGCTCTCCGATTGGGGAGGACGGGAAGGGGTGAGGGAAGGTGAAAGGTAAACTTGGAAGACGCGAAGACACGAGGGCCCGGAAGGAGAGGTCTCGCGCAGAGACGGGAATGGGGAAATGTCAGAGCTGTTTCCGAACCCGGTTTGTTTAAATTTCAAAAAAAGAAGGGATTAGAGCATTGACCCAACCCACCCCGCGACCAGGTCGAAAACGCCACCGCGCCCTCTGCGGGAGGCTCTCCGGATCCGGATGGGAAAGCGGCTGCCTTTTCGGACGGGCTCTGGTGAACGTTTTCGCGAACATTGCAGGCTGAATCACCCTTTCCATCGATACCGATCCCGATACCGATCCCGATACCGATCCCGATCCCGATTTCGATTTCGATTTCGATTTCGATTTTCTGAATTCCTCATTCGTGGTTGGACGGTAGGAGGTTGAGTCCTTGGATGTGGAGGTTGTCCTCTGTTGTCACTGCGGCCGAGATCATTCTGGATTCGCCGGGCAGCAGGCAGAAGTGATTGTCCGAGAGCAGGGGCCACGGTGAAGCGGGGGTACGGCTGGGAAGGGAGAGGTGGAGGCCGACTGCGGCGATGGCGGACCGATTGGTCAGTAGGAATCGGCCGGAGGCCTGTGGTTCCTGGTGCACATCGGCTTGGTCAAAGCCGGCGAGGGGACTCAGGGGTGGGGGGCCTGCGGTCCCGATCAGGTAGTCGTTGACAAAGCCGCATGCAGGGAGTTGGAGTCGGAGGATACAAACGCTTGAGGGCAGGGTGGCGGCGCATTGGAACGGAATGGGCTGCTGGGTCGGGTGCGATTCGAGATCGAGTTCGGTGCTGAGCAGGCATTCGCCGTATAGGTCGAAGAGGGTGGCGATCAGGCGGTGGTTGGGGATCGGGGAATCGGGGAAGCGATCGTGGTAGAGGCTGATTTCGGGGAGTTGCCCCGGCTTGGTTCCGTACCAGGCTGAGAGTCTTGCCGAGGCGACCACTGGTGCGAAGGCTTGCTTGAGCGCGTAGAGCCCCGGCTTGGGGCGGAGATAATAGTCGACCAGATTGGTACAACAGGCGTTGGGCCAGGGCTCATTGAGCTGCCAAATGATCGACCCGCTGCAGTGCGGACGTCTGCGACGATTGGCCTCCGCGGCGTAGCGCAGGCCCGCGAATTGGAGGTGCCAGGCACGGACCAAGTAATCCGAAAGGGATGCGGTTTCGCCGAACACCGCCTCCACGCGGTCGCGGTTGTTCCACCAAGCGGCATGGAAGTCCCAGATGGGGTTGGTCGCATCCGGTGGCCAGAGATTCGCCTCGGTCGTGATCTCAAGCAGGGTCTCGAGTTCAGGCGGACCCTCCACGCCGAACTCGCTGTGCAGCAGAGCGGTGCTGCGGTTGTAGAGCTGGAAGTGGTCCTTGGGTCCTTGAAACGTCCACGGGCCGTGCGCATCGTCCAGGCGTTGGTGGCCATCCAGGGCCTCGAGGCTGAGTCCGAAATTGGGTCCGCTCGACGTGGTAGGCAGAAAGGGTCTATTGGGGTCCAGGTTGGAGACGACCTTTTCCAGGAGCTGAATGGCTGGGCTCGCCTGGGTGGTGCAGGGGGTGAAGGTGCCGCAATCCATCAGCTCATTGCCTCCGCACCAGAGAGCGAGACAGGGGTGTTGCGAGACCTCTCGTACGACGGCCTCCGCCTCGCTGGCGAGGGCTGCGAGGGTCGCCTTTGACCGGGGTGGTTCATTATCAATCCCGCTGCTGGAGAGAAAGAAATCGTGCCAGACGAGGATGCCCAAGCGGCTGCAGGTCCGATAGAAGGCGTCTTGCTCCATACCGCCGCCCCCCCAGACCCGCACCATGTTGATCCCGGCCTGTTGGGCCATGCTGAGCAGGGCATCGAGCCTCCGGGGTGTGACGCGGCCTGGGAATTGATCGGCAGGCACCCAATTGGCGCCGCAGACGGGGAGTGGTCGCTGATGGACGACCACGGTGTAGGGCAGGGCATCGTCCGAGGCACCGGGGTTTGGCTCGAGCGTGGTGTTGTGAAAGCCGAGTTCAGCCTGGAAATGCCAAGGCGTCCACGGTCCTGCAAGCGGGTTTCCCTCTTCCGCAGGACAACAGAGTTCAAGCCTGTAGAGGGGGCTGGCGCCGATGGAATGGGGGAACCAGAGTTCCGGCCGGGAGAGGGAGTGTTCGAATGTGAATCGCCCCGGACTGAGGGCGTGCTGTTTTTGTTCCGTCCGCTCCTTTTGATCGGGGGCTTCGATCGTGAGGGCGGGCTGGATTGGCGAAGAGGGGGGATCCGTCTCGGGGTGTAATTGGAGGCGAGTTTCGAGGCCGACATGGCCGGATCGGCTGACCCAATCGTATTGGGTTCGGACGACCGGCCGGTCGATGAACCAACCGTCCCGGGAGGCCTCAAGGGTGACCGGTCGCCATATGCCGAGGGGGATGAGGCATGTCGAAAAATCCCATTTATAGGGGAACCGCATCTTCCGGGTGTGCGTTTCCGTGGTCCGCCCGAGCTGGCCCACTTCTTTGGGAGCGCTGTGAACCAGAATATGCAGCCAGTGTTCCCGGGCGGTATCCCCCGGATTCGGGATGTAGGTGCAGAACGCCTCATTGGGGCCTTCGTGCCGCATGAGGGGGCGGCCATCCCAATAGACGACGCAGGCGTCGTCGATCCCGCGAAAGCAGAGGCGGAAGCTGTGCCCCTGTGGGAGCGAGCCGATGGGGAAGTGGCGACGGTAGACCCAGTCGCGGTGAGCGGTCCATTCACAGGCCAGGCTGTTTCGCTCCCGGAACGGATCGGGCAGGAGTCCTGCCGCCAACGCATCGTCCTGTACGGTGCCGGGGACCCGTGCCGGGATCCAGGGTGTGATCGAGCGCAGATTCTCGCCTCCCCGGACGAGCGGCTGTGCAAGGAGGCATTCGTTCTCCCATGTGGCACAGACCTGCCAACCGTTGGTGAGCTGTTGCATGTAGATGCTCATGACTAGGCTCCAATCGCATAAAGAAAGAGTTGGCAAGGACTTCCGCGGGGGCGAAGTAGGCTGAGATGAAGAGAATGGCAAGGAGGGTGGAGGGGTTTCCCTCAATCGGCACGGATCAGAGCATGGGCTCGATCCACCCCCATGGCCAAGTCGAAAACGCCACTGGTTGGGAAGACACAGAGGGGGGAGGAAGGTGGAAAGGTAATCAGGAAAGACACGAAGGCACGAAGGTGGAAAAGGTGAGGTTGGCTTGCGGGGTTGATGAGGTGATTCCTGCAAAAGCCTTGGTTGGAAACGGTAGATCTAAAATTTCCCTTAAAAAGGTTGGGCTCAGGGCGCAGACACTATCCACTCCTATGGCCCGGTCGAAAACGCCACCGCGCCTCTGCGCCTCTGTGCGAGGTCTCCGGCTCCGGATGGGGGGGGCGCCCCAAGAGTGGTTTGGCTCAGGGCGCAGACACCACCCACTCCTATGGCCCGGTCGAAAACGCCACCGCGCCCTCTGCGGGAGGCATTCTTGCCGGTGGGGGCGAGTGGGGCTTTTTGTGACTGTAAACGGTTGGCTGCTCTGTGATTTGCCAAGCGATAGGGAATGGGGAGAAAGTAGCTCTTCCTTTCTGTCGGAACCCAAACAAAGGATGATGTCATGCTCGAACGACTGAAGAAAAGCGACCGATTCCACAAGCCGAGCGGGCCTGTTGTACTGGCGATCATGGACGGAGTGGGGATTGGCAAATACGCCGAGGGCGATGCGGTGCTTTCCGCATTGACGCCGAACCTGGATGCGCTCAAGGCGAACTATCCTTACACCACCCTCAAGGCGCATGGGATGGCCGTTGGGCTTCCGTCGGACGATGATATGGGCAACAGCGAGGTCGGGCACAACGCGATCGGCTGTGGACGGGTCTTCGACCAGGGCGCGAGCCTGGTCAACCAGGCGATCGCCACCGGCGCGCTGTTCGCTGGGAATGCCTGGAAAGAGGTCACCGGTAACGCGGTCCAGAACCAGTCGGCGCTGCATCTGATCGGTCTCTTTTCCGATGGCAATGTGCACAGCCACATGGACCACCTCAAGGCGCTTGTGAAGGGGGCCAAGGAGGCGGGCGTCAAGCGTGTGCGTGTGCACACCCTTTTGGACGGTCGGGATGTGGAGAAGACCTCGGCGCATCTCTATGTCGAAGACTTTGAGCGGTTCCTGGCAGAGGTCAACGCCGGTGATGGGTTCGACGCGAAGATCGCCTCGGGCGGCGGGCGGATGAACATCACGATGGATCGGTACGGCGCCGATTGGAGCATGGTCGCGCGCGGATGGAAGACGCATGTGCGCGGAGAGGGCCGCACGTTTGGATCCGCCGCGGAGGCGATCCGAGTCCTGCGCGAGGAGACGGAGGCGATCGATCAAGACCTGCCCGCCTTTGTGATCGTCGGGGAGGACGGTCGTCCGGTAGGCCCGATCGTCGACAACGACTCGGTGGTCTTTTTCAATTTTCGTGGGGATCGTGCTCTGGAGCTGACCTCGGCCTTTGAGGACGATGAGTTCCCGTACTTCGATCGCGGCCAACGCCCGAAGGTGGTCTATGCGGGGATGATGCAGTATGACGGGGACAAGGGTATCCCATCGCGCTTCCTGGTCTCACCGCCGGCGATCGATCGGACGCTTGGCGAGTTCCTGGCCAACGAGGGCGTACGCATGTTCGCGATCAGTGAGACGCAGAAATACGGGCATGTCACTTACTTCTTCAACGGCAACCGCCTTGGTAAGTTCAACGAGCAGTTGGAGAGCTACCAGGAGATTACCTCCGACATCCTCCCGTTCGAGCAACGCCCCTGGATGAAGGCGGCAGAGATCACCGATGCGGTCATTGCCGCGATCGAGTCGGGCCAATACGATTTCATTCGGCTCAATTTCCCGAACGGTGACATGGTCGGCCACACCGGCGTGTACGCCGCCGCCGAGATCGCGGTGGAGACGGTCGACCTTTGTCTGGCGCGTCTGATGAAGGCGGTCCGCAAGGCGGGCGGCGTGATGTTGGTCTCCGCCGATCACGGCAATGCGGACGACATGTTCGAGCACGAGAAGAAGACGGGTGCGGTGAAGAGTGAGGAGGATGGGACGCCGAAGGCGAAGACGGCGCACTCTCTCAACCCCGTTCCTTGTCACCTCTACGCCCCTGCCAATCCTGACGCTTACTCCAAGGCATTGCGGCCGGGGCTTGGTATCTCGAGTCTGGCGGCGACCTGCATGAACCTGCTGGGTTTTGAGGCGCCGGAGGACTACGACCCGAGCCTCCTCGAGACTGGTAAATAGTAGGGAGGTTTCATTCGCATGGAGACCCCCCCGAGCAAGCTCCGTGTCTGGGCGCTGGCGGCGAGGCCGAAGACCTTGCCGGCCGCGGCCGCTCCGGTCCTGATCGGCACTGCTATGGCATGGGAGGCCGACGCCTTCCATGCCATAGCCTTTGTGATGTGTCTGTTGGGGGCGCTGTTGATCCAGATTGGGACCAACTATGCGAACGACTATTTCGATCACGTCAAGGGAGTGGACGACGACGAGCGATTGGGTCCGTTGCGGGTGACCCAGGCCGGCCTGGTGACTCCGAGGGCGATGCGGATTGCGACGGTGATCGTCTTCGGACTGGCAGCGATGTGCGGGCTGTACCTGGTGGGTCGTGCCGGGTGGCCGATCCTGGTGCTCGGCGTCGTGTCGCTGGCCTGTGGCGTGCTCTACACAGGCGGACCCTATCCGCTCGGGTACAACGGCTGGGGCGACCTTTTCGTCTTACTCTTTTTTGGCTTCGGCGCGGTGACCGGTACCTACTACACGCAGGCATTGAAGGTCACTCCCGCGGTCGTTTGGGCCGGCCTGGGTCCCGGTCTCTTTTCGGCGGCGATCCTGGGAGTGAACAACCTCAGGGACGTGGTCGCCGATCGAAAAGCGGGGAAGCGCACGCTGCCGATTCGGTTCGGCGAGCCGTTTGCGCGGGTTGCCTTCACGCTCTGTATTCTGTTGGGCAGCCTCACCCCGGTATTGCTCACCCGGATTGAGCCCGGCCATCCCTGGGCATGTCTCGCGGTCTTGGTCCTGATCCCTGCGGTGCCTACGGTATTGCGGACGGTCTGGACGGAGACGCCGGGGCCCATCATGAACGAGACCCTCGCTCAGACCGGCAAGCTACTGTTGTTGTATAGCCTGCTCTTCTCGATCGGGTGGATGGTTTGAGCCGCTGGGCGTTTGGGCGGTGGGTGATGGAGTAGTGGACGTTTGAGCCCTACTCACGATTTACGATTTCCATCCATTACCAGACCGGGACGGCCTGGCTGCATCACGTCCGAAAACCCCATTGGGCCACAACGAAAGGTCGCCATGGCCGGATTGGGAGGACTCCCGCAGAGAACGCAGAGGGCGCAGAGGGCGCAGGTACGAGTACGAGTAGGAGTAGGAGGAGGGGCACTGTACGAGAAGACGAGGCCTGCTTAAACGGGATATCTACATAATTCCCCTTGAAATGTAGGAGACAGAGCATTGGTTCTACCCACCCCCATTGGCAGGTCGAAACCGCCACCGCGCCCTCTGCGGGAGGCTCTCCGGATCCGGATGGGAAAGCAGCTCAGCTACCTATTCGGACAAACTCTGTTCATGTCCCGAGGTTGGTGAAGAGATAGAGCCCCTCTTTGCCTGGGGCGATGAGGTCGAGAAGGCCGTCATTCTGGATGTCCTCGATCCAGAAGTAGATCCCGAGACCGCTGGCGGTCTCGGGCGGGCCGTAATCGATGACATGCGGATGGAAAGCGCCGCGGTCGATGTCGAAATAGCGGATGACGAGCGGGTCACGCGCGCCGGGGTCGTTGCCGTTGTGTGCGCGGTAGCGTTTACCGGTCACCAGCTCCAGTGCGCCGTCGTTGTCCAGGTCGGCGAGGGCGAGGTCGTGGTACTGTGAGGAGGCGGTCTCGATCGGGTGCCGGGTCCAACTCCTGGCGCCGTTCTGCTGGACAACCTGCTTCCACCAGTCGAGGCCGAAAGCGTGCGCCTGGCCTACGATGAAATCCGCCGTTCCGTCCTCGTTGACGTCGTGCACGAGGATGGGGACACTGGACGACCCGAGATTGAAGCCGTCGTCATGCCACGTCCATGTGCCGGTCAGCGGGTCCTCCGGCGCTTCGATCCATGCGGTGGTGACCACGAAATCGCCGCGGCCGTCGCCGTTGATATCGCCGAAGCCGAGACCGTGACCGCAGCCGCCTAAGCGGACCACGTGTCGCGCGAATTTTCCGGTCCCGTTGCCGGCCTCATCACGTTCGAGGCGGAAGAAGACGATGTTGTCACCGGCGTTCGGCACGATCTCCACATGCCCGTCCCCGTCGACGTCCCAGAAGCGTGTGGTCTCGATCGGGCCGACATCGGCGATGGGGTGAACCTGCCAATCGGGGGTGCGGCCGCCGGGGTTTTCGAGCCATCGCAGGGGAAGTCCGAAGAACGCGCCGGTGACGATGTCGAGCAGACCGTCTCCATTGACATCCATCGGGTAATCCGAGAAGTCCTCCCAATACTCGCCGGCGGCGGGCACGTCGGTGACCTTGATCTCGGTTTGGAATTCAGGGCCGGGGTACCAGAACCCGCCGGACAGGATGTCCGTGTGGCCGTCGCGATCGACATCGAAGGCGGATGCTGCCTCGAAGGTGTGTTCGCTGATCTTGGTTTTCCGGAAATGCACGGCCGGAGTGGGGAGTCTATGCCGTCGGCAGATCGCCTCGAAGATGCGGGGCATGTAGGGAATGCCGGTTGAGGGGACCGCCTGGGTACGCAGCCACTGTTGCACTCGTGCCGGGGGCTGCGCCTGACGAAGGGGGGTGAGCGTGTCGGCATCCTCCGCGGTCATGGCTGTGACGGCGGTGATCCTGGGTGGGTATGGGCTACGTGGGGATTTTTCGAGGATGATCTTCTCGATCGGCAGTGGCCGTGGTGTGATGGCGAGGATGTGCTGGAAGGGATCGCTGGAAGGGCGCAGCCGCATGGGCCGGGCGCGGCTCAGGAGCTTATCTTCAGCCTCGAGCGTGCAACCGACCAGCAGTGGGATGCGATCGTGGATATCGCCCGCGTAGACGATTTCGATATAGCCGGGGATATCGAGGGGGCGCCCACCGGCGACGGTGCAACCGAGGAAAAAGAGGCGGTCGGCGGTGAACCCGCACGGCAGCTCTGCGGCCCGGTCTTCGGGGCAGATTGAATAGGCTGAGACCTGCCGCTGGAATGGGATGGCCCCCCCAAGTCGTTGGGTTTTGACCTCGACTTGGGTGGTCGTCGCGGTCCAGGAGTCGGGCATGCCCTGGCGGAAATCCGCGAGGGCGTCGTTGCCGTGGAGGATCTGTTCGACGCCGAACCAGGCATAGGCGGTGTTGCGATCGCCGTCGTGCAGGAGGATCCGAACGGCCTTTCCTTTCCATTCGGCCACGTCCCAGCTGCGCTCCTGAAGGGCGTCGGATCCGGGGGCGAAGGTCTGGCGCAAGATCGCACCGGATTCGGCGTCGATCAGGGCGATATAATTGAGGCCGCTGTTGTTTTGGGGGCCGTCATGCCCGCGGATCGTGAAGGTGATGGTGTCCGCCTGGATCGTGAAATCAGCGGACTGGATCTCACCGACACCGGTTTCACCGAACCCGAGGGAGGAGAGGTACGCGGGAACCTCGCGGGAGGCGCCGTCACGTTCAAGCACGGCCCAGGTCGACCCCTGTGTGGGAGCGGGAAAAGCGAGCGCTTGAAAACGAGTGCTTGCGGCAGTTGAAACTCCGGCCGAACAGGCAGAGACACACAAGGCAATCAGGAGTTGGAATTTCATAGCGTCCTTGGGGGAGGGGTCTTCGGCGCAGTGGTGAGCATGCGGTGGTGGTGGGGCGGCCGGCGGTCGGAGCCTGAGTCCGAGTCCGAGGGCCTCAGGGGTGAGAGGTCACGGCTATCTCCACAACCCACGATTCACGATCCACTCTCCTTGGTCTTTGACCGCGGTGGAGTTGCGTTGGATCGAATTGCTCGTTATGGGAGTGCAGGTTGCCGTGGTTCGGAGGAGCGCGGCGAGTTGTTATGCGGTGGAACTGAGCGGCCTTGGATCACCGAGGCGGGGCCGCCCTGGAATCGGAGAGGGAGATTGGATGCTGTTCAATTCGTTCGAATTCCTCCTCTTTTTCCCGTTTGTCCTGGTCCTTTATTACGCCATTCCAGCCCGTGGCGCCCAGTGGTTTTTGTTGATCGCCAGCTATTTCTTCTATGCCTGTTGGGAACCGCATTACCTGGTGCTGATCTGGATGTCGACCTTGGTCGACTACTTGGTTGGGCTGCGCCTGGGGCGGGCAAAGGGGCTGCATGCCAGGCGATGGTTGTTGGCGGCGAGCCTGACCGCGAATCTGGGGATCCTGTTCGTTTTCAAGTATTTCAATTTCTTTAACAGCGCCGTAACCGGGTTGGCGGATTGGATGGGGTGGTCCTACCGGGTACCAAACCTGGATGTACTCTTGCCGGTCGGGATCTCGTTTTACACATTCCAGACATTGGCCTATACCATTGACGTCTATCGTGGGCGGCGTCTGCCGGAGTCGAGTCTGCTGCATTTTTCGATGTATGTCGCCTTTTTTCCGCAGCTGGTGGCGGGTCCGATCGAGCGGTCCGAGCGGTTGATCCCCCAGTTGCAGCGCAGGGCGCCGATCGACGTGGCTCGTTGGAAGACCGGCCTGTTCTTGATCTTGTGGGGGTTCTTCAAGAAGACGGTCTTAGCCGATAATCTGGCGCTCTACGTCAACCCGGTCTTTGCCAATCCTGCCGGGCATACGGGATTGCCGCTTTGGATCGGGACCCTCTTCTTCGCCATGCAGATCTACTGTGATTTTTCGGGGTACTCAGACATCGCGATCGGGGCCGCGAAGATGCTGGGCATTGATCTGATGGTGAATTTCCGCAATCCGTATCACGCCCGTTCGATTTCCGAGTTCTGGCGGCGTTGGCACATCTCGCTCTCCACATGGTTTCGTGACTATCTCTATATTCCACTGGGCGGTAGCAAGGGCGGGCGGGTGCAAACGGGGTTCAATCTCCTGGTTGTATTTCTGCTCAGCGGGCTGTGGCATGGGGCGAACTGGACATTCCTGATCTGGGGGGCGCTTCATGGGTTGGCGATGGTCGTCACCGTATTTGCGCGCGCATCGACCCAGCGTGCCGGGCTTGCCGCCCAGCGTTTGGGGTGTGGCTGGTGCTGGTCGTTTCTCTGCTGGCTGACGACCTTTGGATTCGTCCTTTTGGGCTGGGTCTTTTTCCGGGCGCAATCACTGGATGCCGCGATCGTGCTGTTGCGCGGACTCTTCACCGCCACTGACGGACCGATCCTGATCGAGGGCGTCTTTGGAGTACGTCACATGCTGATCGTGGTGGTCGGCTTGCTCCTGTTGGAGTTCGGACACCAGGTGGAGCGCTGGACGCCGTTGGACCAGTGGATACGTCGGCGGCACGTGGTCTGCCGCTGGCTCATTTACCTCGGCTTGACCCTCTTTGTCCTGAACTTCGGTGCGACTGAGGAAGTGCCGTTCTTCTACTTTCAATTCTGAGCCTCGGCTAGACCTTGGGCCAGCCGAAGACAGGGAGAAAGGGGGGAGGTCTCGCGCAGAGGCGCAGGCATGTGGGAGTGGGGAAATGTCAGAGCTGTTTTCCGAAACCGGCTTGTTCAGCTGGAAACGGTTTGTCTAAAAAAAATGTAACTACTCAGGTAGCCCCACCATAGCGCTACCACTGAGGGAATTGTAATCTC